>Ga0307992_1000547_pt1 | contig 23840 bp, 18 predicted proteins | sample EllFjometagen133_FD_203162 | JGI IMG/M metagenome (GOLD analysis project Ga0307992, IMG submission 203162) | Marine microbial communities from Ellis Fjord, Antarctic Ocean - #133 | ecosystem: Environmental > Aquatic > Marine > Unclassified | place: Southern Ocean | collected 2014-10-08
TCCCGAAACGGAAGTTATTTTACCGGCTCTAAAAAGCAATCTGCTTGAGCTGATCCTTGCATCATTCGATGGCACTTTAGGTGAAATGGAACTTGAGTTCTATGATGATTATTTTGTTGATGTTGTTTTGACCTCGGGCGGTTATCCCGGTTCTTATGAAAAAGGTAAGAGTATTCATGGATTGGATGAATTAAAAGATACAACGCTTTGCTTTCATGCAGGGACTAAAAAAGAGGCTAATGAATTACTGACTTCCGGTGGACGAGTATTAAATATCGTTTGTAAAGATAAGGATCTCAAAAAAGCCGTTGATGCTTGTTACCAAGAGATCAAGAAGATCAATTTTGAAAAAATGAATTACAGAACTGATATTGCACATAAGGCAATCACATAAAATGAATGTCATCCAAAAATATAATCTTGCCTCGTTCATCAATGAGCAAAGGGTCATGACCGGACGATACCGGTATCGACGAGACTTAGAAGGCTACTTTAAAAACTTATTTAAGCGATAAAACAATGAAAAAACGCATTGCAATCTTTATCTCGGGCCGCGGAAGTAATATGGACGCTATACTTCGTCAGACGCGGGACGGGATTTTGCGAGATGCGTGTGAACTTGTCCTTGTTTTTTCTAATAATTCCAAAGCAAAGGGTTTGGAAACAGCTGAAAATGTCGGTGTTTCCACAGAATGTATTACATCCAAAGGCAAGACGCGGGAGAATTTTGATAAGGAAGTGATCGATTTTCTTGAACCACTTAAGATCGACTACATTATTCTTGCCGGTTACATGCGCTTACTAAGTCCTTTATTTATTCGAACATATCAAAAACGTATTATCAATATTCATCCTGCAGATACCCGTGCTTTTCAGGGCGTGGGAGGTTACGATTGGGCTTATGAAAATAAACTTAAAAAAACATATGTCACGGTACATTATGTAGATGAAGGTATGGATACCGGAGATGTTATTGAACAACGTGAATTGGATATCAGTGGTATGACAACACTGAGCGAGATCGAAAAAGCCGGACTGACACTTGAACATAAAATGTTCAGTGAAGTCTTGAAAAAACTATTTGAAAATGAACAATAATTTTGTACAAAAGTGAATGATACAAATTAAGTATATTTGCTAATGCACAGATAAAGGAGAGCTTATTCAATGTGTGGCGTTTTAGGAATTTGCGGATTTGAAGATGTATCAAGTGAATTAGTGAACGGTCTCATATCGATCCAGCATCGCGGACAGGATGCTGCGGGTATATTGACCTATAGTGATGGACGCTTTAATATGCATAAAGGGACCGGATATGTTTCTCAGGCATTCCGAAAGGTCGATATATCAAAATTGGCAGGAAATGTTGGTCTGGGTCATGTGCGTTATGCGACGGTCGGTTCAACTGAAGCGATTGACGCGCAACCTTTTGCTGTCAATTATCCTTACGGCATTGCCATGGTCCACAATGGCAATGTGATCAATTTTGTAAAGCTTCGAAAAGTTCTCAACGATAATTTTCATCGAATGGTAGAAACCTCCAATGATGTGGAATTGCTTCTTTATACCTTTGCCACTTATCTCCAGGAAAAAAATCTCTCCCATATTGGAATGGAAGATCTCTATGAGACTGTTGAATTTGTTCAGGAAACTGTCAAAGGCGCTTATTCTTGTATTACTTATATTAAAGGTAAAGGTTTTCTTGCTTTTACCGATCCTTATGGGATTCGCCCGCTCATGATGGGCAAGAAGGTGACAGAGAGGGGCACAAAATATATTTTCACATCCGAAACGTGCGTGTTTGATTATTTGGGGTACGATTATGTTCGTGATCTTGAAGCCGGTGAGGCTGTTTTTATTGATATGGATAACAAACTTCATTCCAAAATACTGAAACGTAAAAAACCGTCATTCTGTGTTTTTGAGTATATATATTTTGCACGTGAAGATTCTGTTTTTCGTCATCGACTTGTGGCTTCTGAACGTGTTCGTATGGGAAAAGCGTTAAAGGAAAGGCTCGAAGAGGCAAAGATCGAACCTGATATTATTATTGATGTCCCGAATTCGGCTTATTTTTTTGCATCGGGATTAGCGGAAGAGATCAATGTCCCTTATCGGCGCGGATTGGCAAAGAACCGTTTTGTGGGACGTAGCTTTATTACACCCAATGCAGAATTACGCAAACGTGTTGTGCGCCAGAAACTGAACCCCATTCGTGATATTATTGAAGGCAAAAAGATCGCGGTGGTGGATGATTCCATTGTTCGTGGAACGACCTCACGTCATATTGTTCATATGCTAAAAGAATTTGGAGCAAAAGAGGTCTATTTTGTTTCTGCATCTCCACCCGTTAAATATCCGTGTATTTATGGTATAGATATGTCGGTAAAGAAAGAATTGATAGCAGCGAATTGTACGGTTGAAGAGATCGCCGAAAGTTTGGGATGCGAGAAAGTGGTTTATCAGACTTTAGAAGGTCTGCGTGAATTATACAAAGATCTTCCTATCTGTGATGCCTGTTTCTCAGGAGATTATCCTACAGGGATCACTCAAGAGATCTTGGACGAAATTGAATCTGAAAAATTAAAATCCGACCGGGTTTAACCCGCTAATTGAATTAAAGGAGCATAGATCATGAAGAGTGAGAAAATACTAATGAAAGCATTTACCTTTGATGATGTTCTCATTGTTCCGGCGGCCAGTAAGGTTTTGCCGAGTGACGTATCTACTGAAACATACATCACAAAAGATATTAAACTGAATATTCCTTTTGTTTCTGCTGCCATGGATACCGTAACAGAAGCACAATTAGCGATCGCGATCGCTCAGGAAGGCGGTTTGGGATTTATACATAAGAACATGAGTATCGAACGCCAGGCAGCCGAAGTGGACAAGGTCAAACGCTCTGAAAGCGGCATGATCATTAATCCTATCACCATAGATCCGGATAAACCCATTGGCGAAGCTCTTGCTCTGATGGCACGTTTTCATATTTCTGGTGTCCCCGTTGTACAAAAAGGTAAGTTAGTGGGAATTATTACGAATCGTGATCTGCGTTTTATTACAGAAAAAGATTATGAAGCAAGAGTTTCCGAGTATATGACCTCTGAAAATTTGATTACCACACCCATGGGAACCACGCTTGAAGAAGCTATTAAACCCCTTCAAAAACACCGTATTGAAAAACTTCCTGTAGTAGATAAAAAGGGTCATTTAGTTGGATTGATCACGATAAAAGATATCCGTAAAAAAATGAAATACCCTAAAGCCGTCAAGGATGAAGTCGGACGATTAAGAGTCGGCGCTGCCGTGGGTGTTTCGGGTGATTACCTCGAACGTGTAGCTGCCCTGGTTGAAGCTAAAGTGGATATTATTACAGTTGATACAGCTCACGGGCATTCCGAAAAAGTACTTAAAGCGGTTGAAAAAATTAAAAAAACTTACCCGAACTTACCTTTGGTAGCAGGCAACGTAGCAACATATTCCGCCACAAAAGATCTGGCAGCAGCAGGTGCCGATTGTGTAAAAGTCGGTATTGGACCAGGCTCTATTTGTACGACCCGTGTGGTTGCCGGCGTAGGTGTTCCGCAGTTAACGGCTGTCATGGAATGTGCTCGTGCAGGTAAAGAAGTGGGTATTCCTGTTATTGCTGATGGTGGTATCAAATACTCCGGAGATGCGGTTAAAGCTCTGGCGGCAGGTGCTTCTGTTGTCATGATCGGGTCTCTCTTTGGTGGTACAAAAGAATCTCCCGGGGAAGTTGAATTATATAAAGGTCGACGATATAAAGTTTATCGTGGTATGGGTTCGCTTGCCGCTATGAAAGAAGGATCATCTGACAGATATTTCCAGGAAGAAAAAACCGCTTCAGGCAAATTTGTCCCGGAAGGAATTGAAGGCCGGGTCCATTATAAAGGTGAATTGGCCGATGTTGTTTTTCAATTGGTCGGTGGACTTCAAAGCGGTATGGGTTATGCCGGAGCACCGTCGATCAAAGAACTTGGCGAAAAAGCTCAATTTGTTCAGATCACCAATGCTGGTCTGCGTGAAAGCCATGTGCATGATGTGCTGATTACCAAAGAAGCACCAAATTATTGGGTCGAAGAGAAATAGAAGGCAAAAGGCAAAAGTAAAAAGGCAAATAAATTAAAATTTAGAATTTCAATAGCCTCGGGTTTCAACCCGAGGAAATAAATTTAAACCTCTACACCCTAAACCCTAAACCCTAAACCCTAAACCCCTAAACCGGTTAACGTTTTTGAAATCTTTGTGAACAATATTAGACGAAAGTGTTCTTAAAATGTCAAAAAAGATACTCCTACATACTTGCTGCGCCGTCTGTGCCTCCGCTTGCGTTGAGAGATTACGCTCGGAAGAGATCGAGCCGGTACTATTTTTCTCAAATCATAATATCGCACCCAAAGAAGAATATGATAAACGTCTCGAATCGGCACGAAAACTTGCAAAAAGTTGGAATGTTGAATTGATCGAAGATACTTATGATCATAACAGCTGGCTGAAAGCGGTAGAAGGCTATGAAAGTGAACCTGAACGAGGTCTTCGCTGTAATCGTTGTTTTGCTTACAGTCTGGCAAGAACATCACAATATGCCGAATCGAATGGATTTGATGCTTTTACCACAACGCTTACTGTATCCCCGCATAAGGTCAGTAAGACAATATTTGAAATTGGCAAGCAATACCCGGGATATGAACCCTGGGATTTTAAGAAAAAAGATGGTTTCAAAAGAAGTAATGAACTCAGTCGCGAATTGGAACTCTATCGTCAAAATTATTGCGGTTGTGAGTTTTCTCTCCGTGATATGCGACCGGAATGACTTTTTGACAGGATCACAGGATTAACCTGATTTTCTATTGCCTGCCCTTCGTAGCTCAAAGAGCGAAGTAGGGACAGGATAACAGGATATACAAGATGGCTTAGAGTTTAGATGCTTAGGGCTTATACAAATATATCCTTATGACCTTTACGCCTTACACCTTTATATCTGAAAATGTACGGGTGACTCTAGGGTCGCCTCTGATTGATTATAAGATGAAGATGTTTATTTAAATAATAAGGAAGTATTATACATGAACAGTAATAAGATTCTCATTCTTGATTTTGGTTCTCAATACACGCAATTGATCGCACGACGCATTCGTGAAGCTAATGTGTATTGTGAGATCCACCCTTTTAATGTGGACTTTGAAAAAATTAAAGAATTTGAGCCGCAGGGACTTATTTTATCAGGCGGTCCTTCCAGCGTGTATGATGAAAAAGCACCTCATCCCGATGAGCGTATTTTTGATCTGGATATACCCATGTTGGGTATTTGCTACGGATTACAGCTTTTGAGCCAGCGTTATCATGGGAAAGTCGCTCGTGCAGATCATCGTGAATATGGCCGAGCACATCTCAAAATAGATGATAATACGGGACTTTTTGAGGGAATTGATAAAAACGAGGATCTCATTGTCTGGATGAGTCATGGAGATCGTGTGGATGTCATGCCCGAAGGTTTTTCAGTCATTGCACATACGGACAATGCACCGATCGCAGCGATCCGACATGAAGATCGTCCTGTTTTTGCTATACAATTCCATCCCGAAGTTGCCCATACTGATCAAGGTAATAAAATATTGGAAAATTTTGCCGTTACAATCTGCGGATGCGAACAAAATTGGACGCCCGCTAACTTTATTGAATCTGAAATACAAAAAGTGAAAGAGCTGGTAGGGAACAAGCACGTGATCTGCGGACTATCGGGAGGCGTGGATTCTTCGGTAGTTGCTGTGCTTTTACAAGAAGCTATTGGCGATCAGTTGACCTGTGTTTTTGTAAATAATGGATTGCTTCGTTTACATGAAGCAGAGCAAGTACAGAAGACTTTCCGTGACCGTTATAAAATGAAATTGGAATATATTGATGCTGAGGATCGTTTTTTGGATGCACTGGACGGTGTGACCGATCCTGAGACAAAAAGAAAGATCATTGGAAATTTATTTATAGATATTTTTGAAGAGACCGCACTTCGTCTTGGTGATTTTGATTATCTTGCTCAAGGTACGCTTTATCCCGATGTGATCGAATCCGTATCCTTCAAAGGACCGTCCGCAACCATCAAATCTCACCATAATGTTGGTGGCTTGCCTGAAAAAATGAAATTTAAGCTCATTGAACCGCTTCGCGAATTGTTTAAAGATGAAGTTCGCCGGGTCGGTAAGCAAATGAGCATGGACGATGAATTGATCTGGCGCCATCCTTTTCCGGGTCCAGGACTTGGTGTGCGTATCCCCGGTGCCATCACCAAGGCCAAATGTGATGTTTTACGTGAAGCCGATCATATTGCCATGCAGGAATTACACAATAGTGATCAATATGATAAAATTTGGCAGGCATTTTGTGTGCTTTTACCTGTTCAATCAGTTGGTGTGATGGGAGATGAACGTTCATACGATTATGCCGTTGCATTCAGGGCAGTAACATCTTTAGACGGCATGACAGCCGACTGGGCGCACGTTCCCTATGAAGTGCTAGCCAAGATATCGAATCGCATTATTAATGAAGTAAACGGCATTAATCGCGTTGTTTATGACATTTCTTCCAAGCCGCCCGCAACGATCGAGTGGGAGTAAACAATTGACGATTGACAATTGACAGAGGACAATTGAAAGACAAAAGAATAAAGTAAAAAGAACAAAGTTAGAGCGAATAATCTTCGCACTTTTTCATCTATAAATACCATGGTAGCTTTGGTTTATAAAAATCGAACCTTTAATTAACTTTTATCTTTATACTTTTGTCTTTTATCTTTTCTTTCATATATTTTATTCAGTTCAATAAAAAACGGAGATAACATAGTGGAAGAATTGAACGCCATACTACAGCAGAAGATTGAAGTGGCACCCGGGTTGTGTATATTTCGTGTTGCACCGCTTGGTTGGGAATTACCTGAATTTAAGCCGGGTCAATATTGTCCGCTGGGACTTCCCACAACAGCTAAGCGCGTACCCTATTCGGTTCCTGAAGTAAAGACGTCTCTTACTGATAAACTGATCAAACGACCCTATTCCATCGCTTCGAGTTCTTCTCAGGATAATTATTTGGAATTTTATATAAAGATGGTCAATAACGGTGCAATGACACCGCGCTTATTTGCTCTTAAAAATGGTGATAAATTGTGGATGCGTGAGAAAGTTTTCGGGATGTTTACTTTAGATGATATCCCTAAAGATAAAAATGTGATCTTTTTTGCAACCGGTACCGGTCTTTCACCCTATATGAGCATGTTAAGATCTCATTTGACGACTGATAGCGGCAGAAAATGGGCGGTGGTACATGGTGCATTGAATTCATGGGACTTAGGCTATCGTGATGAGATCATCGCAATGGAAAAATTCTGCCCCGAACTTAAATATATTTCTATCATTTCTGAGCCAAGTAATGAGCCGACGCCTTGGCATGGAAAAGTCGGATTTCTTGATCAGGCATGGAAAGATAGATATGTAGATCAAGTATGGGATGAAAAGGTAACACCCGAAAATACGATGATCTTTCTTTGCGGTCATCCTCTTATGGTAAGCGGCATGGAAGAACATTTACTGGCTGAGGGTTTCAGTTTACATACTAAAAAACAGCCCGGATCTTATATCAAAGAAAAGTTCGGATAAAATAAAGGAGAAAGCATGGCTGTGGACCAAAAAATATGGGATACCATTCATGGCTTTCCAAAAATAGACCTGCATTGTCATCTGGACGGATCTGTTCGTCCGGAAACCATCATGGATCTGGCAAAAGAACATGACATAGCGCTTCCTTATTCAAGCATTGAGGAATTGAAGGCCTACATGCATTGCGAAAATGTTGTATCGCTTGTTGATTATCTCAAACGTTTCGATATTACCCTTGCAGTTATGCAAGAGCCCAATTCCATTGAACGTATTGCTTATGAATTATGTGAAGACGCTGCGAAAGAAAATATTAAGTGGCTTGAGATCCGTTATTCTCCCATTTTACATACCCAAGGGGGTATGAAAACCATGGATAACCTTGAAGCCGTGGTTCACGGTATGCGTCGTGCTGAAATAGAGTTTGGAATACGCGGAGGTGTGATCGTTTCAGGTATGCGCTCATTTGACCCCATGTATTCTATGGAACTTGCCGAGTTAGCTGTGGCATACAAAAATAGGGGAGTGATCGGCTTTGATCTTGCAGGTCCCGAAGAAAATTATCCTGCCAAGGACCATGAAGAGGCTTTCCGCTTGGTGCTGAAAAACAATGTCAATATTACTATCCATGCCGGTGAAGCTTACGGACCGGAAAGTATTCATCAGGCAGTCCATTATTGCGGCGCACACCGAATCGGACACGGAACACATTTACCTGAGGACGGTGGATTGATGAATTACATCAATGATCACCGTATCTGTTTGGAAATCTGCTTAACCAGTAATTTGCAGACACGCTCGGTCCCGTCGATTGAGAAACATCCTTTCAAATTTTTCCGTGATTATGGATTAAGGCTCAGTTTGAATACAGATAATCGTCTGATGTCAAATACAACCGTAACAGATGAATTATACTTAGCCTATGAAGCTTTTAATCTTGATCTTGAGGATATAAAAAGTATCATCATCGACGGATTTAAAAGTGCTTTTATTCATCATCGCGAACGCACAAGAATGGTCAAAGAAGTCGCATTGGAACTCGATAAATTTATAAGATTATAAGAAAGTGAATGAATGATAGTACAGACGCGATGCATCGCGTCTCTACAGAGTTTGTTTTTTAATATGAAAGAAATTGAAAGAAAATTCCTTGTCCTCAATGAGGATTTCAAGATTGGTTCCAAACCTATCCACGTGCTTCAGGGCTATATGCTTTATGCCGATGATGGCCATGCACGTGTAAGAATTGTGGATGGAATATCGGCTGTTATATCGATAAAAAAACATATTTCAACAGTCAGTCGCTGGGAATTCGAATATGATATTCCGGTTGCCGATGCTCAGATCATGCTCGAAAAACTTTGCAATGGACGGATCGTAGAAAAAAATCGCTATTTCCCTGAATTTGAAGGTAAAAAATGGGATGTGGATGAATTTCTGGGTGCTAATGCCGGACTGATCGTTGCGGAGATCGAATTAGATTCTGAAGATCAATATTTTGATAAACCAACTTGGGTGGGCGAAGAGGTCACGCACGATCTCAGATATTTGAATGTGTATTTGGCAGAGAATCCATATATCAACTGGTGATGATATTGTAGAGACGCAGCATTGCTGCGTCTGTCCTAAAGTTCAACCCCTCGACAAGCTCGGGGTTGTTTTGTATTGTTGCCAAAATCCCGGCATTTCATGCCGGGTTATTATGGGTTCAACCCCTCCGCATGTCGGGGTTATCCATCATCCATCATCTATAAACTATCATCCTATTCATCCTGTAATTCCGTCAAAAAAGAATCTTGTCAAAAAAACATTTTTAAACTATTGATTAAATAGTATATTTCGTCGTTAATTTTAACGGAGGTAGTACATGAAGGTTTTGATCATCAATTCGGGAAGTTCATCGGTTAAGTATCAGGTCATCGACACAGTCACGAAAGACTATCTTGCAAAGGGTTTAGTTGAAAGTATTGGCTTGGATCGCTCTAAAATCAAGCATGAAAAAAAAGGTGTAAATAAAGTTACAATGGAACAAAGTATCCCAGATCATAACACGGCCATTGAACTTGTGCTTTCTCTCTTAATTGACAAAAAAAATGGTGTTTTGGCAAGTTTTGATGATTTAGATGCCGTGGGACATCGTCTTGTACACGGTGGTGAACATTTCAACTCATCTGTACTGATCACTGATGATGTGATGGAAGTTATGGATGACTGCATTAAACTGGCACCGCTTCATAACCCTGCAAATATTGCCGGTATAAAAGCAGCAAAAGTTCATTTACCCAACACACCAATGGCAGGTGTATTTGATACGGCTTTCCATGCCAGCATGCCCGATTATGCCTACATGTACGCACTTCCTCGTGAATACTATGAGAAATACGGTATTCGTCGCTATGGTTTTCATGGAACATCACATTACTATGTTTCACGTCGCTTTGCTGAATTGGTCGGCAAACCCATTGAAGATTTGAACCTTATTTCCTGTCATATTGGAAATGGTGCTTCAGTATGTGCCATCAAGGGTGGAAAATCTATTGATACCTCTATGGGCTTCACTCCTCTTGAAGGGTTAATGATGGGAACCCGCTCGGGTGATGTGGATGGTGGTGCTGTCCTCAAGATCGCAGAATATGAAGATATGTCAATTAATGATATGAACATGATGTTGAACAAAAAAAGCGGAATTATGGGCATCTATAAAAAATCCTCTGATCTTCGTGACGTTGAAGATGATATTGAAAAAGGCGATGAATATGCACTACTTGCTTTTAACATGTTCAATTATCGAATTAAAAAATATATTGGTTCCTATGCTGCAGCTCTCGGTCGTGTAGATGGTATCATTTTTACCGGTGGTGTCGGCGAAAATGGTGACTTGAGTCGTGGTCCCGTTTGTGCTGACATGGAATACATGGATCTTTATCTCGATGAAGAGAAAAATAAAGCGATGATCCGAGGAAAAGAAGGTTTTATCGAAGCTGATAACTCTAAAGTAAAAGTAGCAGTCATTCCGACCAATGAAGAATTGGTCATTGCTTTAGAGACCGAAGCTATTATCAACGACCTCTGAAGGTCAAAATAAATTTTTGCAGGATACACTTATTGGGTGTATCTTGTTGTATTAGGAGCTTTTTATGTTGACGCAAGAACAAATTAAAGAACAGTATGATGGCGTTCTTAAGAAATATGAGGAAGTCTCAGCTTATATTGACCTTGATGAAAAAGATGCTCTGATAAAAGAGTTGAGAACACAAACCCTTGAACCAAATTTCTGGAACGATAATCGTGCTGCACAAAAAGTAACCAAAGAGATCTCTGATCTAGAATCTGAGATCAAACGTTGGAAAAACATGAGTGTTTTGCAAGATGATATTGATCTTCAATGGATGTTGCTTGAAGAAGAAAGCAGTGATCTTGAAGAATTGGATAGGCTGGTGAATGAATTTTCGAAAAGTATTCATGATCTCGAGATCGAAAAACTGCTTTCAGGTGAACAAGATAAAAGTAATGCTATTTTGGTCATACATCCAGGGGCGGGAGGGACAGAGTCCCACGATTGGGCCTCGATGCTCTACCGTATGTATACACGCTGGATGGAACGCCGCGGGTTCGATTATCAGGTTTTAAATTATCAACCCGGTGATGAGGCCGGCATCAAAGAAGCTGTTATTGAAGTGACCGGTGCTTATGCTTACGGTTATCTAAAATCCGAGATCGGTGTGCATCGTCTGGTTCGTATATCGCCATTTAATGCTCAGGGTAAACGGCAGACAAGTTTTGCCTCTGTCTTTGTCTATCCCGAAGTTGATGATGATATTGAAATTGAAATAAATCCCGCTGATCTTCGTATAGATACTTTCCGTGCCAGCGGCGCGGGTGGACAACATGTCAATAAGACCGATTCAGCCATCAGGATCACTCATATTCCTTCAAATATTGTCGTATCCTGCCAAAATGAACGTTCACAGCACAAGAATAAAGAAACCGCATTGAAGGTCCTGAAATCACGGCTCTATGAAGAAGAGTTAAAGAAACAAAAAGCAGAAAAAGCTGAATTGGACAAAACCAAAACCGATATCGCTTGGGGCTCACAGATCCGTTCCTATGTTTTTCAACCGTATACTCTCGTTAAAGATACTCGTACCGCCCATGAAACCGGCAATCTTCAACATGTTATGGATGGCGATATCGATGGATTTATCCAGGCGTTTTTGAAGTGGAGTATTCAGGGATAATATTTTGCACAATCCAATATTGATGTTATTGTAGAGACGCAAGATCTTGCGTCTCTTTTTTATTTAATCATTTATAAAGTTATCCCTTACATTCAAGGACGTCATCCAGGACATCCAGAAACCTGTCATCCCAAATATCCAGAAACCTGTCATCCCAAATATCCAGAAACCTGTCATCCCAAATATCCAGAAACCTGTCATCCCGGAAAGTTTGCCAGAGGCAAACTTATCCGGGATCTCATCTATTGATCACTCAGTATAATTTATAGAACCCCAATTATTCAGATCCCGGATTAAATCCGGGATGACATTTGTTTTTCATTTCACATCTCACGTGTTCATATTTTTTACTTTACATTAGTTTGGAACTATTCTAAATTGCAGTCACTTTAAGTACCGTTTCAATAAATAAATTACGGGGTAGATCATGAAGAAGGTCGTTATTTTCATTTTATACGTTATCATGGTAACGATTATATTCACGGGATGTAATTTAAAACCTTTGATCACAGATCAATTTGATCTCAGGGACACTGTTACGATCCAAGTGGACGAAAAATTATATGAAAATAAAAATCTCTGGGTACGTTTGGATAGCATTATAGAAGATAGCCGCTGTCCCGAAGGAGCTATGTGTTTTGCTCCGGGTGCGGTAGAAACTTGGTTCTCAGTTTGGCTTCCTGACACTCTTTATAGCATTAAACTAAGGACAGACAGCCTGAAAACAAGTATTTTTGTTTGGTCTTCTGAATCCATAACATATTGGCTTACCTTGATTGATGTTGAACCTGAGAGGATTGTAGACCAAATAATTGCAATAAAAGATTATCGTATTAATTTTGTCCTTGAAGAAGGGTACATGGTCTACAAACCCAATATTTACTTGTATCCTAAAATGAAAACAAAAATGGATGTTTCGCTCGAATTTCCACAAAGTGGACATGTCACGATCTCCGATCCGGATTATCCTGATGAATGGCAGAATATTAAGGTAACACCATGTAGCAAAATTGACGGTAAGCATGATTTTCTCTTTTATGAGGCCGCTTTACCGGATAGATGGCAATACGATGAAGGGTGGTCGGTAAAACAACAGAATCTTAAAACATTTTCCCAGAATAATCTAACAGAATATGGTTTTAACAAACGCGAAATAGCCGATTTTACAGACTATTGGATCCCGCGCTTGAAAGAATCACCTTACTACGCAATATATCCTCAGCATACGGCAAAGATCGACGAGGTAGTTAAACTGAATATCAGCAAAACGCCCAAATCGATCCTGCGACTTTTTTATGTGATCAAGGATATCCCCAAACACGAGGATATGTCGATGCCTCTGATCCCCGAATTCGAACGAAAAGGATTTACCGTGACGGAATGGGGAGTCATTCTGTAAGCGGTAGGCACTATGCAGAAATCAGCGCAGGTAGTAAACAGTAGGCAGTATACGGTGTAGAGACGCGATGCATCGCGTCTCTACGATAAGTTAATAAATTTTGTAGAGACAAGGCATTGCCTTGTCTCTACAACAATATTTATTATTCAAAGGGCAACACTATGAAGAAACTCCTCCTAACTCTCCTCGCGATCATCCTGACGGTGATCATTTTTACGGAATGTGGTCCACAACAGCCAGAAAATCTGGATCAATTCGATTTAGGTGATACGGTTGATATAAGGGTTGGTGAGACTTTGTATGAAAGTGATTCAATATGGATCCGATTGGACAGTATTACGGAAGATACACGTATCCCGTGTTGTTTAGATATTGTCGATACAGGGTATGTAGTCACTTATTTTTCATTTGGATTAAACGATACAATACACCAATCCCCATTTTATTTCAATTATCGTGCCGGCGGAGTTATAACTGAAAATTATGGTTTTATGCCAACTCCATATTATCAATTAAATATGGGGATGAATTTTCATTTTTTGATGATAAATGTCTCACCGGCAAAATGTAATGATGAAAATTTTGAACAATGGCAGTACAAGATATCATTTATCATCCACGCACAAGAAATCTGGTTACACAAATAATTTTGAAAGGTAAAAGATATGATAAAGAAAGCAGGGCTTGTTTTAATCGCGATCATCCTCGTGGCAATCATCTTCACCGGATGCAAACCTCTGTTCCCCAGTGAATTTGATCAATTCGACATTGGTGATACAGTTAGCATCTATATAGGTGAAAAATTGTATGAAAACAAAGATCTTTGGGTTCGTTTAGATAGTATAACTGAGGATAGCCGTTGTTCGGAAGATGCCAATTGTATTTGGGAGGGACGTGTTGTCATGTGGTTCTCTACTCATACAAATTACATGGATAAACAGATCTGCTTTTCTTCTGATACGTGCATGAATGCATACCTTGAGTATTTTGCTGATCCTAGATTTACTTTTCCAAATTTATTTCAAATGAATATTTATGATATTTTGCCATACTCCCAAGTTAATGAGACGATAGAAGAAATCGAATATAGGGTTAAGTTTGTTTTAAATGCAAACTTGAATATCGACCGCAAACCAAACATCTACCTCTATCCTGAGAAAAAAATGAAAATGAATGTCTCTTTGCAATTCCCGCATGGCGGGAAAGTGATTGAATCAGATCCTTTTTATCCTTTGCAATGGAAGAATATTAAGGTCAAACCTAACGGCAAGATCGACCGCAAATACAATTTCCTCTTTTATGAAGCCGAAATCCCAGATTTATGGCAGTATGTTGAAGGCTGGGTGGTTGCAATGGATGATCTGACTGATTTCTTTGAGAAAAACCTGAAAGCTTATAGCTTTAATGAAAATGAGATCGCAGATTTTATTGAATTCTGGATACCGGAATTAAAAGATTCACCCTATTATGAGATTTACCCGCAATACACCGAGATGGTCAACCGGGTCATCAAATTGAAGATCTCGCCTTATCCCGACGCAAAATTACGCCTACATTACGTAATAAAAGAAAGCGAGAAATTCTTTGAGCTTCCCGGACCGGATATCCCCGATTTTGAACGTAATGGTTTTACCGCGGTAGAGTGGGGCGTGATTTTATGATCGTGACTCGTGACGCGTAACTCGTAGGGGTTCGACATGTCGAACCCGCTGGTAAGACGCGATGCATCGCGTCTGTACGATAAAATAATAAAAATATGTAGTAGAGGCGCAGCATGCTGCGTCTCTTTTATATTTTGCACCAATTTAAAACATATCCAAAACACCCCAACACGTCATCCCGGAAAGCTTGACTCTGGAAAGCTTATCCGGGATCTCAAACATTAAATATTAAGTGAGGAATTTGAGATTTCTCCACTGCGTCCAGCATCTTGTCAGACGCTGGACTTCGGTCGAAATGACAGTTTAATTATTTATTATTATTTCTGTGTAATCTGTGGTTTGTATTTGCATTTCGTTCATAATTATTATCAATCAACAACAAATTGACCAAAATTTGAGTTATTTCATTGATTTTTTTCTGTTAAACCGAATAATGATTTATTACATTACCGCAAGTTCCGATCGGAAAATGTTATAACACAAAATCAAACATAAAGCGACGAAGAACCACATGAACGCAAAACTTATTTTAGAGAATGGTATGAGCTTCGAGGGGAAAGCCTTTGGTGCGCCCGTATCAACTTCCGGAGAAGTAGTTTTTAATACCGGAATGGTCGGTTACCCTGAGGCGCTCACGGATCCATCTTATTACGGACAGATCCTAACATCCACCTATCCCTTGATCGGGAATTACGGTGTTCCAGATGAGACCGAAGAAGATATCACCAAGCGGAAGTGGGAATCATCCAAGATACAGGCTTTTGGTTTTATCATTTCTAATCTCTCCGATGTTTACTCTCATTGGGATGCGGATATGAGTCTGGACGAATGGCTGAAAAAAGAAGGCATTCCCGGGATTACCGGCATTGATACACGTGCTTTAACGAAAGTCCTGCGCGAAAGCGGCACCATGCTGGGCAAGATCGTTGTAGATGGCCAGGATGTGGATTTCTACGATCCGAACAAGGATCTTTTAATAGAAAAAGTAACGGTAAGGGAACCGATCGAGCACGGAGAAGGGGACAAGACAGTTCTCTTGATGGATTTTGGCTGCAAGAACAGCATTATTGCCAATGTGGTCAAACGCGGTTTCAAAGTGATTCAAGTCCCTTACAATTACGATTATTCAAATATTAATTATGATGGAATCGTTCTTTCAAGTGGTCCCGGTGATCCGGCTCAATACACATTCATGACCGATAAGATCAAAGCATTTATGAAAGAACGCAAACCGATGTTGGGTATTTGCCTGGGACATCAGTTACTGGCGCTTACAGCCGGTGCAAAGACCTATAAACTGGGATATGGTCACCGTTCACAGAATCAGCCGGTTATTGACCGACTAAATTCACGCGCTTATGTGACCACTCAAAATCATGGTTATGCAGTTGATACTAAAACCATTTCCACAGGCTGGGTCTCGTGGTTTGAAAATCTGAACGATGGAACGAATGAAGGATTGTGGCACAAGAATTTACCGATCCTCTCGACACAGTTTCATCCCGAAGCTATGCCCGGTCCGGTTGACACGGGATTTATTTTTGATGAATTCAAACGCTGTTTCTAATCAGGGAAGAACATGATTAAAAAGATCAAAAAAGTTGTTATTTTAGGCTCCGCGGCCATCAAGATCGGTGAAGCGGGTGAATTTGATTATTCCGGTTCTCAGGCCATTAAGGCGCTGAAAGAAGAAGGCGTTAAAACCGTTCTGATCAATCCCAATATTGCAACCATACAAACTTCCGATTACCTTGCCGACAAAGTTTATTTATTACCGGTGACTGTTGATTTCGTCGAAAAAATTCTAAAGAAAGAAAAACCTGACGGTATATTACTCAGTTTCGGTGGACAAACAGCATTGAATTGCGGTCTAGAATTATATGATAAAGGGATTCTAAAAAAATATGATGTAAAAGTTTTAGGTACACCTGTCGAAACCATCCGTAACACCGAAGACCGTGAAAAATTCAATCAATCTCTGGAAGAAATTCAGGTTAGCTATCCTAAAAGCAAAGCAGTGAAATCTATTGAAGAAGCACAGGCCTTTGCTGAAGAGATCGGTTATCCGGTTATGATGCGTATTGCATATGCTTTGGGTGGATTGGGAAGTGGCGTTTGCCGCGATGAAAAACAATTACTGAATCGTGCCGGAAAGGCATTTTCATATACATCTCAAATTTTAATTGAAGAATGGCTCGGCGGTTGGAAAGAAGTCGAATACGAGGTCGTTCGCGATAAATATGACAACTGTATTACCGTCTGTAATATGGAAAACGTGGATCCTCTCGGTATTCATACAGGTGAAAGTATTGTTGTGGCACCTAGCCAAACTCTTAGCAACTCCGAGTATCACAAATTGCGTGAGATCAGTATCCGTGTGATCCGTCATTTAGGTGTGGTGGGCGAGTGTAACATACAATATGCACTCGATCCTTTTTCTGAAGATTATCGTGTGATCGAAGTAAATGCGCGATTGTCTCGTTCTTCAGCTTTGGCATCTAAAGCTACCGGTTATCCGCTGGCATTTATTGCCGCCAAACTGGCTATGGGTTATGGATTGCATGAACTCTCTAATGCAATCACCGGAACTTCAGCCTTTTTTGAACCGGCTTTGGATTATATTGTCGTCAAGATGCCTCGCTGGGATCTTAAAAAATTCCGTAATGTTTCTCGTCGTATCGGTTCATCTATGAAATCAGTGGGCGAGGTGATGGCAATAGGTCGTAACTTTGAAGAAACCCTTCAAAAAGCGATTCGTATGTTGGGGACAGGAGTCAAAGGATTAGTCGCCAATGAAAAATTTGTGACAACTTCTCTTGAAGATTCACTGACAAAACCCAGTGACGAGCGTCTTTTTGCCGTCGTGGATGCCTTTAAAGAGGGATATTCGATCGATTGGGTTTATAACCTGACTAAAATTGATATCTGGTTCCTGAACAAGATTAAGAATGTGATTGATATTTCCCTTCGCCTCAGAAAAGGCGAAAAATTAGATGATGACTTATTGCTTCAGGCAAAGAAAATGGGATATTCGGATGAGCAATTGGCCATCGTTACCGGTTCAAAAGAAGAAGATATTTATAATAAACGCTTAAAAGCTAATATACATCCTTGTATTAAACAGATCGATACGGTTGCCGCGGAATATCCTGCTAAAACCAATTATTTATACATGACCTACGAAGGTATAGAAGATGATTATACCGAAAAGCATCCCGATGCGGCCATCATTCTCGGTGGCGGACCTTATAGAATCGGTTCCTCCGTTGAATTTGACTGGTGCTGTGTGATCGCGGGCAAAACGGTTCGTGCCTCGGGTAAAACATCCATTATGATCAACTGTAATCCCGAAACGGTCTCGACAGATTACGATGAATTCGACGCATTATTTTTTGAAGAATTAACATTTGAAACTGTCCGCGAAATATATAATAAAGTAGATCCTGCAGGGTTTATTCTTTCCATGGGTGGGCAGATCCCCAATAATCTGGCTGTTCGTTTGCATGAAAATGGTTTACGAATTCTTGGAACTGAAACAAAATATATCGATCGAGCAGAAAACCGTTCGCATTTTTCAGCCATGCTGGATGATCTTGAGATCATGCAGCCGGAATGGAAAGCGTTGACTGACACAAAATCGGCCTTAAAATTTGCCAATAATGTGGGTTATCCTGTATTGGTTAGACCTTCATATGTGCTTTCGGGTGCAGCAATGGCAGTTGCGACCGGCGATATCGAATTAAAAGCATTTTTACTGGCTGCCGCAGATGTTTCGAAAGAATATCCGGTTGTGATCTCAAAATTCTATGAAAATGCCAAAGAATTGGAATTTGACGCAGTAGCACAAGATGGTGAGATCATTTGTTATGCCATTTCCGAGCATGTTGAGAACGCTGGTACACATTCCGGAGATGCTACCTTGGTACTTCCGCCTCAACGTACTTACTTCGAGACTGAACGTCAGATCCGCAAGACCTCTGCAAAGATCGCCAAAAATTTAAAGATCAACGGTCCTTTTAATATTCAGTACATCGCTAAGAACAATGAAGTCCGTGTGATCGAATGCAATTTGCGTGCTTCACGATCATTCCCATTTGTTTCAAAAACACTCAACAAGAACTTCATTGAGATCGCCACTAAAGTCATTTTAGGCGATAAACAAAACAAGATCAGAATACCGATGTATGACTATGAGTATGTAGCTGTCAAAGCGCCGCAATTTTCCTTTACACGGCTCAGAGGCGCCGATCCTGCAACAGGTGTGGAAATGTCTTCAACCGGTGAAGTGGCTTGTTTAGGCGATAATTTTCATGAAGCTTATATTAAAGCATTGATCTCTGTCGGATTCAAATTTCCCGTTACCAGTGTATTGATTTCATCAGGTCCCACCGAATCCAAAGCTGAGCTTCTAGACAGCATTAAGCTACTATCGGATATGGGTGTGATCATTTTCGCAACCGCTGGAACCCAAGAATTCCTAGCAAAACATGATGTACCGAGCTTAAAATTGAATTGGCCCTTGGATGAAGAGAAGCCGGGTGTCGTTGAATACCTTAAAGAAAGTAAGATAGACTTGGTTGTTAATATTCCCAAGAACTACAATGAAGTTGAATTGACCAACGATTATACCATTCGCCGTGCTGCTGTTGATTATGCCGTGCCGCTGATCACAAATCGTCAGGTTGCCATGCGATTATTCGAAGCACTGTCTAAAACGACAATAGATTCATTGAAAATTAAAAGTTGGGACGAATACACGGTATAAGGCAAAAGTAAAAAGGCAAAAGGCAAAAGTAAAAAATCCAAGAACCAAGAAACAAATAATATTTGTTTAAAGGCAAACTTGTCCTCCGTAGCTCCAAATAGGAGCGTAGGAGGAAGGCAAAAGTAAAAAGTATAAAAGTGAAAAGTAGGGGACGGTCTCGACCGTCCCTTTTTCTTTGGGGCTCGACATTGTCGAGCCCTTCTATTTGTATAAGAAAATATTAAAGCTCATGTAGGGAACAGGCACCTGTCCTGCGTAGCTCCGATGTTTCGTAGCGAAGAAGGAAGAAGGATGGATGATGAATGCCTACCGGCCGTAGCCTTGGCGAAGGCTGGATGAATGATGAATGACAAAGCTCTAACTCGTCATCCCGTCCGTCAGCTGACGGATCGGGATCTCAATGAGAATGCAATTCTCAAAATTATTAACGATGGATAATGGATGATGAGGCATGTCATCCTGAACTTATTTCACCGATATTCATCGGCGTAGGCAGGATCTTTTTGTTATCATGATACTAAACACTTATTAAAGATATCAGAATTTTGAGATCTCTCCACTTCGGTCGAGATGACAGGAAATATTATTTGTTATAAAGAATAGTAATTTAAATCTTCAACTTACCACTTACCACTTACCACTTACCACTTATCCTTCTACGCTCTACGAGCTACTAACTTACGCCAAGGCTTCGATCGACAGGCGCAGGACAGGCCGATTTCCCCGAGTCACGCGTTACGCTTCACGAGTAACGAATATAAAAAAACCCCATCTTGCGACAGGGTTCTAGTATCATAGTTCTTAATCTTGGCCTTAACCTTAGCCTTAACCTTATTTTACAGTGTATTGCTCAATAATACCTATTTGACGAACTGCAATAGTTACATGTTCAGAGTTCGGGTAGTAGGTGAGTAGATTCTGGAATTCACCGACAGCTGAGCGCATCTTGCCCATCTTGAAATAACAGAAACCGAGCTTTAATTGAGTGTCGTCGTATTTATCAAAGGCATCCGTATTAAAGACCATGTTAAAAGCATTGAAAGCTTTTTTGTATTGGCGAAGTGCGTAGTAACTTTCACCAATCCAGTATTGGATATTTCCTGCCAATAAATGCTTAGGTTCTTTCATAAGAAGACTTTCAAATATTTCAACGGCATCATCATAACGCTGATAATAGAATTTGTTCAAAGCCTCTTTATAGTCATTCATGAATTTGTCAGTTCTGACAACTTCTCTAACTTTGATCTCAGGTACAACAATTTCTGGCTTGACAATGATCTCTGCAATTTCATCTTCTGTCAATACTTCAGCAAGTTCTTCTGGTGTTTTAACCGTTTGATCAGCAATAACCTTTTTTGATCCAAAGAAGATCGGCATACTGTTCAATTCCTGTAAATAACCGTTCATACGTGAAATTACTCCGATCAGAGTATCGGTCTGCATTTCCATGATCATATTTTCAGCTTCAAGGCGATCCAGCTGAGCATGTAATTTGGTGGTGCGAGAAATATAATATTCATCCATGGAAGCAAAAGCCAAAGTCATGGTATCTCTCAAATTTTCGATCTTCTTATCAAGGAGAGTAATATTTGTATTGTCGCTAGAAATAATGATTGGCTCACCGGGAACAACCGGAGCTTTTGTGCTGGCGCATCCGGAAAGGGCGACGGCAATAAAAACAATAATCATTAATGGAAAAAGTATTCTTTTCATAAAAGACCTCATTTAATTTTATTTCTAAAAATATTAAAAAAAAACCCAGTTAACAAAAATTATTTTAAATTTTATGTGATTATTTAGGGGGTTTTTGCTTATTTTATGGAAAAGGGAGATATTATGAACGAAAAAGAAGTAAAACTCGTTGAATTTCAAAATGATATGCTGGCTGAAATGGTTAAAAATGTGTTGAATGATAATGACATTTATTTCAGAGCAAAAAGCGATATCATACAATCTGCTCTCATTGTGGAGGGAAATGCCGCTTCCGGTGCTTTTACAATTATCTATGTAAAAGAAAATGATTTGCAGGCTGCACAAGATGCCATTGCTGGTATGGTATAGGAAAATTTATGCAAAAACTAAGAACTATTAAAGGGACACACGATATTTTACCTTGGGATATTTTCAAGTGGCAGAAGATAGAATCTGTTTTAAGAGAAGTATTCGCATCTTACGCTTGTAAAGAGATCCGTACACCTATTTTTGAAAAAACAAAATTATTTTCACGAGGTGTGGGTGAGTTTTCCGATATCGTCAGCAAGGAGATGTATAGTTTCGAGGATAAGGGCGGTGATAACTTGACTTTGCGTCCTGAACTGACGGCTTCAGTCGCACGTTCCTATATTCAGCATAATTATCAACAGGAATCTTCTCTCCATAAATTATGGTATTTTGGTCCCTTGTTTAGACAAGAACGTCCTCAGGCCGGTCGCCAGCGCCAGTTTCATCAGTATGGGATCGAACTGATCGGTTCACCACATCCCGAAGCCGATGCCGAAGCTATTGATATTGCCTGTTCCGTCTATCGTAAACTTGGACTGAAGAATTGGGAACTTCATATCAACTCGATTGGAAGTATTGAGGCAAGAAAAGTCTATATGGATGTGCTTCGTGATTCCTTAGCAGTACACAAAGGTGAACTTTGCGATACTTGCCAAGATCGTTATGATGGAAACATTCTGCGTCTTTTTGATTGCAAAAATCCCGTTTGTAAGAAAATAATGAAAGATCATGCTCCTTCTATCTTGGATCATCTCTCTGAAGAAGATAAAGAGCACTTTGAACAAGTTAAAAAACTTCTGGATGCAGCCAAAATAGATTATACGATCAATCCTGCTCTTGTTCGCGGTTTAGATTATTACACACGCACAACCTTTGAGATTAAAGGCACTGCCTTAGGGGCACAAGATGCTCTTTGTGGCGGTGGACGTTACGATAAATTGATCAGTGATCTTGATGGACCTGAAACTCCGGCAGTCGGTTTTGCAGCAGGTGTAGAGCGACTGGTACTCGCAATGGAAGCCGAAGAACTGTTTGATGTTGATCTGAGTTTTGTAGATCTTTATGTTGCTCCCATGGATATTGCTTGTCTTGAGGGAATTACACCTGTCGTTCATTCATTACGTGAAAAGGGTTTTCGTGTGCACCTTGAGCTAATGCGTCGTTCTGTGAAAGCTATGATGCGTGACGCTAATCGACAAAATGCCCGTTGGGTAGCTGTGGTTGGTGAGCAAGAATTACAAAGTGGTAATTTGAAATTAAAAAATATGCAAGAAAACATTCAGCAAGAAACAAGTTTGAATGAAATTGAAAACATCTTGACCAAATGAATAGAACATTATGACAAAATTTGACTTTATTAAAGATTACTTTTCAGATGCGAAACCCGAGGTTGGCATAGTTCTTGGGAGTGGATTGAATAATCTTCTCGATTCCATTGAGATTGAAAAAACATTATCCTATGCCGATATTCCCGGATTTCCACAATCAACTGTTCCGGGCCATGAAGGTGCTTTCATTCTGGGTAAAAGTGACAATGTGAAAATTCTTGCGGCTAAAGGACGCTTTCATTTTTATGAAGGCTATGATCTTGAAACCGTACTTTCTATCATGAAAAGCTTCAACGCTGTCGGTATCAAGAAAGTGATTATTACGAATGCTGCCGGACTGATGGATCCAAATCATGAGCCGGGCGATATACTCTTGATCAAAAATTGTATTGATATGACAACCCAGGCTTCAGTTCTAAAGGTCGGTACAGCTGTTCTTGGTGATAAAGAACGCAAAATGGCATTGAAAGCTGCAGAAGCTTCTAATGTGAATCTGGGTGAAGGAGTTTATGTTTGGACTACCGGACCTTCATATGAAACACCGAGCGAGATCGAATATTTTCGTTCTTTGGGAGGTGATCTAGTAGGTATGTCTACAATGCCCGAGATTATGTGGGCACGTGAACATGAAATGGAAGTTTATCCTTTTTCATGTGCCACGAATTGGGCGGCTGGGATTGCTTCTCAACCTCTGACTCATGAAGAAGTTAATGAAACTGCTCAACATGTTCGAGAAGATTTAACTCGATATATATTAACACTTTGTAAACTTATCGGAGAC
>Ga0307992_1000548_pt1 | contig 23805 bp, 27 predicted proteins | sample EllFjometagen133_FD_203162 | JGI IMG/M metagenome (GOLD analysis project Ga0307992, IMG submission 203162) | Marine microbial communities from Ellis Fjord, Antarctic Ocean - #133 | ecosystem: Environmental > Aquatic > Marine > Unclassified | place: Southern Ocean | collected 2014-10-08
TAATTAATTATAAGAATTTAGATAATTATAAAAATTTAAAACCTCCTTTAAATCAATTTAAAAGAGTTCATATTACTCAACAATTTGTATTAATTTTTCAAGTAGATACTAAAACTAATTCTATTTTATTTGTATATTTTGATCATAGAAAAAATGTTTATAAAGATTTGAAACTTTAGTTAAATTTAAAGTTTGTTTATTATTGCCATTTTTTCTATAATTTGATCTTCTATATCTTTTTTAGATTTTATATTATAAAATCTAAGGGCTTTATTTTGATTATATTTTTCTATTTTTAATTCTTTTAAATCTAAATTGTTTGTAATTTTATTAATATCTTTTGTAGTTATTTCTTTTGAACTTACAATTTCTAAGAAAACATTATTTTTACCTTTTTTAATAAAAAATCCTTTGTCTATTTTGTTTAACTGATTGCTACAATTTAAAGTTAAAAGTATTTCATTTTTAAGATTTTTAGAAGTGTTAATTTTATCAAATATTCTATTTTTGGATATAAATATAGCCCATAACAGGTGATTTTTACTGTATATTTGTGTGTTTGGTATTATTAATATGTCTAAATAAGATTTTTTATCATTTTTTTGATCTTCAATTCTTTTTAAATAGTTTTCTATATTATTAATATTTATAGATCCATAAATATTATATATAAAGATCTTCTTTTTTCCTAAACTAAAATAATGTTTGTTCATAATATTATTAGTATTTGAAAAAATATATAAATTCTTGTATGTTAAAATAAAATCAATTGAGCGGTTAAAAAAATATAAAATGATAAATAAAAGTAAAATTATACTTAGGGTGAAAATAATATGGTTGAATGGAGAAAAAAATCAAAAAGAAAATCAACAGGCGGCATTAATAACGCTACAAATAGAAAAACAAAATCTTTAAGTGATAGAGGTGGACTTTTTTCTAAAACTGTTGTTGATGAAGATAGTAAAAGATACAAAGTTAGAACTATTGGTGGCGGTAGTAAAACAAAATTAGCAAAGACAAATGATATTTTGGTTTCTAGTGGTGCTAAAACTATTAAATGTAAAATTGTAGGTGTTGAAAATAATTCTGCAAATAAACATTTTGTAAGACAAAAAGTAGTAACTAAAGGTGCTATCTTAAAGGTTGAATTAGAAGGTAAAGAGACTAAAGTTAAAGTAACTAGTAGACCTGGTCAAAGTGGTCAAGTAAGTGGAATTGTTATAAAATAGATCTAAATGATCTATTTATATTATTTTTTCTAATTCTTAATTTATAATGACATTTAAAAAAAATAGAAATTTGTTTTCTTTAAAACAAATAAAAAAAGATTTAAAAAATAAAAAAGAACTTAAAAAGTCCTTTATTTTTTTAATTTATTTTTTAGTTATATTTGTAGTTGTTTATTTATTTTTAAATAATGTGCTTTATAATTATATTAATTATTGTTATGGTTTTATTTCTAATTTTATAATTTCAAATATGTTTGGTATAAATACCAGTTTTATATTTGATGATATTAATCTTATTTCTGTAATACTTATTAATTCTTTAAATTATCCTGTATTTATAACTTTTTTATGTACTGGTATATTAGAATTTTCTTTAATAAGTTCTGCAATATTAGCTTCCAAAGGTATTAGTTTAAAAAATAGAATTTATGGTTTTTTACTTAGTATTCCTTTAGTAATTGTATTTAATATTTTTAGAATAGTTTGTACAATTTTAATGATAATTTATTTTTCATTACCATTAGCAGAGTTTTTACATTCTTTTTTATTTAGATTATTTTTAATAATAATTGTAATTGGTTTTTATTATTTCTGGTTTAAATTTTATTATAATAAATAAGAATAAGAATATTTAAGATTTACTATCTTTAATTAGTTTTTTTACTTGTTCAACTGTTGTATATTCTAATGGATTTATGTTTTCTATAATATACTTCATTTCTTTTAATTCTTCAGCTTTAGCAAATCTTTTTGTAAAAAGTTCCATGTTTGTTTCTAAGGATCTAATTTTTTTTGTAATTTTATCTTGTTGATCTAATATTTCAGTAATTTTAGAGTTATCAATATCACTGTTGGAAGATCCACTGCTTTTGGATGCAATTTTTTTATTTAAAATTAAAATATTTCTTCCAAGTATTTTTTCATTATGTACTAAATATTTAATTTTTTGAGATAATACAAGTATACTTGATTGTAATGCTTTAATATCTTGCATTATTCCTGGTTGTTCATCACTCATGATTTATCTAAGTTTAATTTATATATTATATATGTTAGTTTGTAATATTTATATTTATTTGCTTTTTATTTAAATTTGATATTAAGAGTTATTTTTTAGTTTTTCTGCCTTAATTCTTTAAAAAAGTACATTTATAAACTATTTCATAGATATATTATTTATTAATGGTAGGTAGTTAATTGTGATTGTTATGATTTTAAAAATAAAAAAAATATTTACTTTATTAATGTTATCTATTTGTTTAATTATATTTACAAATAATATATTTGCAATATCTTTAAATATAGATTCTTTTCAAGTAAGAACAGATTCCTATAATTTTTATGATAATGTACAGCAAGGTAACTATTATGATAATGTAGATTTGAAGATGAATTTTTCTATAGATCAATTACTATCTAATAATAATTATTTACCTGTATTATTAAATTCAAAAATATATGGTTTACTTCCAAATGGCCAAATAGTTTTAATAGATGTAATGCCTACTATGCATCATAATATTTATTCAACTAATATTGAAGAATACTTCTCAAATAATTTATTTTATTTAGATCCCAGTTTTGCAGCTTACATGATTTCTTTAAATATAAATTCTTTAGATAATTCTTATTCTGATGTAGATTATGCTTATATTTTTTCAGATTATACAATTTATGAAAATTTTTATGATGAAGATTATTTTGAAGATTTTGAAGATTCAGAAAATCCTAATTCAAATGAAGATGATGATTTGCCAGATGATGAATTTGAAGATGATTTTAGTTTAAGTGGTGTTCAAGATTTTTATTTAGATGAAGATGAAAAAGAAGATTATAAATTATATCTTAAAAATAATTCAGATGAAGAACTTCAAATAATTTCTATAACTACTAATGAACCTACAAGATTAGATGTAGAAGATATTGATTATTCTGAGTTTATTAATAGTGATTCAACAGCTACTATTACTTTAGAATTATTAAGTGATACTGTAAGTAGTGATTATACTGGTGAATTAGAAATAAATGTAATGGCTAGATATTTAGAACAAGATGATATTAGTAAAACTTATGTTTCTAATTATCATATTGAAGATGAAGATTCTCAAAATACAAGTGATTGTTCAGATTTAGAAATAGACAATTCTAGATTTACTATAAATGATAATTTTATTAGTAATTTAGAAATAATTTTAATAAATGAAAGTGATGATTATTATTTTGAATTAGATGAAGTTAATATTGAATCTGATTCAATATTAGAAACAAAGGTTGTAAATTTTACTGAAGAAATTGATGAAGAAAGTAATGGTGTTATTAATTTAGAAGTTATTAGTGATGATATTTCTAATAATACTACTAGAACTATTGAACTTGAAATTGAAGGTTATTTTAAAAGAGAAAATAGAGATTCAGAAAAGTGTAGAATTTCAAAAAATTTAAGAATAAATGTTGAGGATAATTCTTCTAATGAAGATAATTCTACCTCTCAAACTAATTGTAACAATTTAATTTTATTTACTCCAAGTATTATTCAAGAAGAAAATACTATTAAAAACTATAATAAAAACAAAGGTTTTTTTGTAATAAATAATAGTAATAAAGAATTTACTATTACTAATCTAATAATAAGTGATAATACTTCTAAATCAACACTTTCTAAAAATATAAGTTCTACTAAAATTTACGCAAATTCAGATTTGTCTTTAGATTTTGATTTACAAACTAATGAAATTACTAATAATTTAATTTATTCAAAAGCAAATGTTTCTATAAGTGGAACTTTTTCAGATGGTAGTATTTGTAATGCATTAGACACTAAACAAAATTTTGATTTATCAATAGTTAGTTCTGAAGATAAATGTTCTAAAATTGGATTAAGATCCAAAATAATAACCACAGGTAATAATACTATTACTTTATTTAATAATTCAGATTTGTCTTTTTATGTTACTGATTTTTTAGAAGCAAATAAATTTAATTTAGAATTTAATGTTAATTCTGTTCAGCATACTATTGAAAAAAATAAAACTAAAGATGTTAGTGTTGGTTTTTCAGGAAATGGATCTTTAGAATTAAAATTAAATGGAGTATTTTCAGATGGAACTAATTGTTCATTTAGTGAAACTAGAAGTGGAATATTTGCTTCAACAAATATTTCAGAAATTGATTTTGCTGCAAATATAGATAATTGTTCATTTCAATTAGAGGTTCCTAGTTATTTAGAGATAGACGATTCTTATGAAACTATTAATTTAAATTTTAAAAATTTAAGTGTTAATGGTGGAAAAATAACTTTAATAGGAAATGGAGTTGTAGTAAATCCATCTATAATTTATTTAGATGGTCAAGACGATTTTCAAAAAAACATAGTTATTTCTAATTTTTATGAACCAGAAAGTGTTTTTTATAATGTTAAATTAAATGGTTGTGAAACAAAAACAGATTTTACTAATTTAGAAGAAAAAATAGATGTTTCTAAAAGAATTTATTTTGTTAGTTACCCTAATTTATTAAAGCCAAGTTCTAAATTAGTTGTTGTTGATTTAGAAATTAATAATTCTTATAATACTAAACAAAATATTAAACTTAAAGTTAGTGGATTTCCTTCTAGTTGGACTATTGAATCTAAAGATGTTCTTTTAAATGAAAGAACTTCTAATACTTTAAATTATTCATTTTATATAGATGATTTAAATAATTCTAAAAAATACAATGGTTATATTGAAATTTATAAAAATAATTTAAAAATTAATTCTGTACCTTTAACTGTTGATTTAACTAAACCTACTAAAGAACTAATAATGAAATCTAGTTTAAGTAAATTAAATAGTTTAGAAAATACTTATGCTTTAGAGTTGTTTATAAATAATAAAAGTAATTCTTCTAAAGAATATGTTGTTGATTTTAATTTAGATGGAAATTATGTTGTTGAAGGTAATAAAGAAATTAATTTGTTAGCTGATGAAAATAAAACTATAGAATATAAAATTGTTACTTTTGCTTTATTGAAAGATAGTTCTGTTATTGATGTTATTATAAAAGATAAAGTTAGTGGTGAAGAATTAGAATCTTCAGAATTAGTTTATACTTTAGAGAACAATGTTGGTTTAACTGGATTTTTAGTTTTTAATAGTTTATTAACAGAAATTGGACTTGCTATTGTTTTAATAATTATAATTATTAGTATAATTATACAAATCAAAAAAAACAAAATTTCTAAAAATAAACCTCAAATTTAGAAAACACTTAAAATAATGGTTTGTTTTGTAAAATAGAAAAGAATATATATTAAAATATACTTCTAATATATAACAAAGGCTTTAATTAAGTAATTGTAGTTAATTAAAAATTTGAGGTGTTGGATTTTATGAATTATAAGAAAATTGTATTTTCTTGTTTTGTATTTGTAATAACTGTTTGTTTTTTAACAAATTTTATTAATTCTGAGATTGCAATAGATAATAGTGCCCCCAAATTTAAAAATAATAATAATGGTGAACTAACATTTTATTCTAATAGTTCAAGTTTAAAATTAAACAAAACTTCCATTTCAACTTATTCTTCTAAACCTGCTGATTTATCTGAAGCTTCTAAAAAATTAAATTCTAATTCTGAAAAAAAAATTATTTCTAAAAAAGAAAAATTCGATACCATTGATTTTAGTGAATTAAATTTAGATATATTTTCATTTTTAAATGTAAATGTAGAAGAACCACATGTTGATTATGACTTAGTTGATGAATTAAGTAATGATTTATTATTTCCTCCTGAAGAAGTGATTTCAAAGGAAGAATACACAGAATTATTAAGATTAGCAGCAAGTAATAGAGATCCTCCAATAAATTCTAATTCAAATACTACTGTTCCAAATTTAACAGGGACTTGTCCTACTACTGGTGAGATACACATTCCAGTTTTATTAGTTGATTTTGCTGATCAACCACATACATTAGAAAGTACTGTTTATGAAGATATGTATAATTCAGATAATTATTTGGATGATTCTGGAATAAGTGTAAAGGATTATTATTTACATGAATCTTATGGTTCACTTAATTTTGTTTTTGATATTTATGATTGGCAAACACTAAGTAATAATACTTATGAGTATTATAGAAATACATCTTCTACTCAATGGGAAATGATGTTAGATACTATTAATTTATTTGATAGTAATGTAGATTTTAGTCAATATGATAATGATGGTGATGGAAGATTAGATGGAATAGTTATAATACCAGCAGGAAATAATAGTTCAACTTATGGAATAAGATCACATGTTAGAATATTAAAAGAATATGATAGTAATCCTGTTGATGGAAAATATCTTGGAAATACAGCTTTAATTCCAGAAATAAGTTCAGGAAGTGCTTGTTATCCTGAAGATTGTAGGACTGTTGTAAATACTGTTACTCATGAAATGGGTCATATATTAGGACTTCCAGATCTTTATGAAATAAATCCAACAACTGGAGCTCAAGAAGGTTTAGGTATAAATGCATTAAGTATGATGAGTTGGACAAGTACTAATTCTCAAAAACCTATAAATTTAGATCCTTGGAGTAGATTTTATTTAGGTTGGTTAGAAGGTACTTTTATAGGTACATATGGTCCAAGTATGCAAGAAAATGAAGATCTTTGTAATGATACTATCCAAACACTTAGAAGTGTAAATGATTATCCTGATTTAGTAGTAGTAAGTTCAAATCATTTAAATGATAGAGAATTCTTTTTGGTGGAAAACAGATTTGTAGATGTAGATGATCCTAATAATTTGGATGTTGGTAATGATATGGTTGTAGATCCTGATGATGAATTTGGACATTTAGGTTTAGCAATATATCATATAGATGAACAATATATTGAAGATAATTTTTTAACAAATAGTATTGCTCATGATCCAGATGGCGATTATTATGATGATAGTGGTGGTCATCCAGGAATTGTATTTGAACAAAATGTTTTGATAAATAATGGCCCTTGGTGGTTTGGACCTGGAGATTTCTATATTAATCATGTTTCTTATGATCCTGAAATTGGTACATTACCTTTTATGTATTTTAATAAAAATGAATATCTTGTACCTAATGCAAATATTTTTGAAGATACTACTAGTGATAGTTATAATGGTGTACAAAACACCAGAATTGCTATAGAATCTTTAAGCCCTGGTGGATTTAGTATAGATGCAGAAATTGATTGGCAAGCTTGTTATGGTGATACAAGCTGTGCTATACAAAATGTAGAAGATTATTGTGCTTCTAATTTAAACTAAATTTAATTTATTATGATTTTTTTAATTATTAATTTTAGAAATGTTTATAAATGTTATTAGACTTAGTATATAATATTGTATTTATAATGGTTGTAATAAAATAAATGATAATTGGGATGTTATGAAAAATAAAAATGCACAAATTTCTTTAGAAATTTTAGCTATTTTAGGAATAGTTATTTTAGGTTCTGTAATGGTTGGAGTTTATTATATAAGTAATATTAACTCTAAGATTTCAACAGCTAGTACTATTTTAGATCCTATAGATGATTTTCAAACAAGTTTTGGAGAAATTTCTGATCCAGTTTTAATTCCAGGTCCAGTACCAGATCCAGAACCTGATCCAAATGATTTTTATTATTTTGATAATTTTGAAGGTTATCCTGTAATTGATGATGATGTTTCTGAAAACACCGATTTTGAAATTGAATTAATTGCAGATACTAATTTTGATAATATTTTAATAAGTAATATAGATATTTATTTATATAATGGCTTTACATATAATTATGATTTAAATAATAATTGTTATTTAAGTGGTTATGGTTATAATTCTAATTATGAAGATGTTACTACAAATTGGAATGAACGGGCTGATGGTAAGTATAAGGCTCAATTAACTTTTAATTGTTCAGAATTTGGAAGGTATAGATTTGATATTGATGGTCTTCTTTTTGAGTCTAATGTAATTGAACTTAGAGCTGAAGATCCTGGTAACGGACCAAGTTTTTATGTTGAAAAAAATATTTTAGATAGTTTTGGTGTTTCAATTATTTCTCCTATTGAAGATCAAGTATTTGAAGTTAATAATGTAATTCCATTAGTGTCTAATGTTATTGGTGCAGCTAGCGAAGATTGTATGTGTAGTTGGTATGCTAGACAAACTTCTAGTATGAATGGAGAAAGCGCTTCTTTTTCAGAAAAAGAAATGTCTGATAATGTATTTTATTTTGTTTCTGATGATGCCGGTGTAGTAAATGGATTTAACATTGAGAATACTGATGGTTGGTTTGGTGTTTATACTGCAACTTGTAATACAACAGGATATTTAGATACAGTTTTACTTAGTGATAATTATGGTAATTATGATATAACTGTTAATGCTTATAATTCTAATACAGATGAAACAGCCGGTTCAGGATCAGTAAGCATTATTTATAAAGATCCTTCTAATGATTGGTCTATTTCTTTTACACCATCAGATCAACAAGTAATTGGATCTTCAGCAGTTATGGAAATTAATTATTTAGGAGATAGTGAGATTAATAATGATATTAATTTTAGTTTATCTGTTGTTCCTGATGATGTAGATATTTATTTTTCTAGTGGTGGTTTAATAGACAATGTTCTTTTTTTAGATAATATTGGTCAAGCAGAATTTAATTTAGTTTCTTATGCGGTTGGTACAAAAGATATTTTTATAGAAACTAGAGATAATGAGCCTGTTGCTAATATTATATCCACTTTTTATGATTTTATAAATGAGGAACCTTTATCTGTAGATATTATTACAATTATAAATGATGGTCTTATTGATTATGTTGACCCTGTTTTTTTGTCTAAATACGATGTGATAGATAATACCTTTTATTTTGATAGTATTTTATTAGATCCAATTGATATTGATCTTGGAGATACAGTAACATTTATTCCAGATATAAATGGTGGATCTGGTATTTACAATTGCACTTGGACATTATATAATAATATTACAGAATCAACAATTACCTTACCTTGGAATTGTAATGGTCCATTTGATAAAACATTTACTGATGTTAATTATGATGGCACTGAAATTTTGTCTTTAAATTTATTTGTTGTTGATGTTGGACCTACAGGTGGAGCCTTAAGTGATGTACAATTAAATATTAATTTAGATATTCCTCTTTTTAGTGTTTTTATTACAAATCCTACTCCTTATGGTAATTATGAAATTTCGGATCCAATTGATTTTACTTATGATATTAGTAATGAAGATATTATAGATTATGATTGTCTGTGGTATTTGGATAATGTTTTAGTTAGTTCAAGTTGTCCTTATAGTTATACTCCTGAAAATCTAGGATCTCATTATGTTGTGTTAAATATAATTACTGCTGATAATTATGCAAAGATTACTTCAAGCAGTTTTTCTGTAATAGGTTGTCCATATGCATATATATTTATAAGTTCTGAAGATGAGTATTCTTTCGATTTATATGCCAATGGGATTTTAGATTTTGCTGCAAGAGCTAGGTTAATTGATTTGACTAGTACAGTAGAAATTGAAGGAGGTAATTGTAGTTGGAGTTTTGATGGCGTTGTAATTGAAAATTCATCTTGTGATGATTTTACTATGTCTTTAGATGAATTAAGTGATTTAGAAATAGATATTCCTGATGGCACTTCAGACCATTATGTAGAGATAGTATATACTTATAATTTATCTAACGGTGAAGAGATTATATTTAATGCTTCATCAAATTATGCAATTGATATTCCTGTTTCTGGTTGTCCACAAGGTTATGTTTTTGTACCAAATAATCTAACTTATAATACAGGGGATTTTTGTGTAATGCAATTTGAAGCTAAAATTGATGAAGATGATGATGGAGTTGGAGACAATAATATAAGTTGTATGAACCCCTCTTGTCCTGATAGACATTATTGGATGAATCAGCATTATCCAGATACTTGTAGATATAATCAGTATGATAGAGATTTGGTGAGTAGTGCAAATGGGTACCCATTAGTAAATCTGAGTTTAGCACAAGCAATATCAGCATGTCAATATGTTGGTGGTGATTATCATTTAATAAATAATGATGAATGGATGACTATTGCTAGAAATATAGAACTGCAACCAGAAAATTGGACTGGAAATGAAGTTTATTCTGGATCTTTATACATAGGTAATAATGGTGGTAGTTGTAATGTTTTAGATGCATGCTATGATGGAGATAACCCTGAATATACTCCCAAAAATGCAAGTGATGTTAGTGCAAGGTTAATTATAGATAATGGTTTTAGTGTTAATGAAATTTGGGATTTGTCTGGAAATGTTAAGGAGTGGGTTGATAAAACTATTATACAACCTAATATGCCTCAACCACCTGGTTATGCACTAAATTATTTAGATGTTGAAGATTTTGGATCTGAAGACGAAGATACTTATTTACTTTTAAATTATAATTTGGATAGTTTTATAAATGGTGTTGGTTCGTTGGATACTGTATATCAACCTACAGGGGTTGAAAAAGCGTGGATACGTGGTGGTCAATGGGGTGATGGTTCAAATGCTGGGATTTTAAGACTTAACCTGAATTATATCCCTAATAATACTTATAAATTTGGTTTTCGTTGTGTTTCTAGTATACGTGGAATTGTTACTATTGATATACCTTCTAGTGGAGGACAATATTATGTAGGACGTGAAATATCGTTTGAAAGTACTAATAATTTAGATGATGATGTACAATATAGTTGGGATTCAAATATAGAAAATAATGTGTTAAGCACAGCTGAAGATTTTACAACTTCTAATTTAATTGAAGGAACACATTTGATTACATTAACTGTTACTGATACAGAAACAGGTTCTGTATTTTCAAGGCAAACAATTATTCATATAGATGTTTGTCCAGACGGATATGTACTTGTTCCAAATGATCCAAATTATGATAGAGGAGACTTTTGTGTAATGAAATATGAAGCAAAAGTTGATTACGATAGTGATGGTGTTGGAGATAGTTATCCATTTTGTCAAAATGGTTCTTATCGTGTTTGGGATAATCGTAAAATTGGTTGTTCTTATACTGAAAGCTCAATTGTAAGTACTATATTAGGTTATCCTTTAACTTATTTAACGCAACCAGAATCAAAAGCTGCTTGTGAAAGTATTGGAGATAATTATCATTTAATAACTAATTATGAATGGATGACGATAGCACGGAATATAGAATCTCAAGCAGATAATTGGAGTGATGGAACAGTTGGTTCTGGATTTATTCCACGAGGTAATAGTGATAATATTTATGCTTTAGATGATTATACTGTTTTACCTGCTGAAATAAATCAAAGAAATTTAATATTAAGTAATGGAAATGAAATTTATGATCTAGCAGGAAATGTTCATGAATGGGTAGATAAAATAATTGCTAAAAGGGACATGCCTCAACCTGGTACTACGTTACAATATGATAATATATCAAATTATGGTTTATTTGGAAGAAATGCCTACAATTTTGCAGAAGGGAAAGATTATAGTTCTGCAAATGGTGTAGGTAAATTGTGTAGAAGTTCTTATGATGATGAATCATTTGTCGAGAATGTCTTTTTGCGTGGTGGTTACTGGGACTTGGATTCAACTACTGGGATTTTAAGCTTGGACTTGCGCCTTGATTCTAGCGACCAGGGCTATAGCTATGGCTTTCGTTGTGTTTTTGGTGAAGATCCAATTAATGTTACTATTGATACACCTCTTAATGGAGACCAATATCGTATAGGAGATGTGATATCGTTTGAAAGTACTAATAATTTAGATGGTGATTCTATACAATATAGTTGGGATTCAAATTTAGAAAATAATGTATTAAGTACAGTTGAAGATTTTACAACTTCTAGTTTAATTGGAGGTACACATTTGATTACATTAACTGTTACTGATACAGAAATTGGTTTAGTATTTTCAAGGCAAACAATTATTTCTATAGATGTTTGTCCAGATGGATACGTACTTGTTCCAAATGATCCAACTTATGGCACTGGTGATTTTTGTGTAATGAAATTTGAAGCAAAAGTTGATAATACAGATAATGGTATTGGAGATAGTTATGATCCTTGTGAATCTAGTAATTATGATGTTTGGGATGATCATAAAAGTGGTTGTTCTTATACTGAATCTGGAAGATCAATAGTTAGCACTATCGATGGTTTTCCTTTAGTTTATTTAACGCAACCAGAATCAAAAGTTGCTTGTGAAAGTATTGGAGCTCATTTAATAACTAATAATGAATGGATGACAATAGCACGAAATATAGAATCTCAAGCAAATAATTGGAGTGATGGAGAAGTTGGTTTAGGATATATTCCACGAGGTAATTGTCATCAAAATAGTTGGTCTGCTATTGATGATGCTACTAACTATTATCCAGATGCAATAAATCAAAGAAATTTAATATTAAGTAATGGAAATGAAATTTATGATCTTGCAGGAAATGTTAATGAATGGGTAGATCAAATAATTACTAAAGGGTGCATGCCTCAACCTGGTACTACGTTACAATATGATAGTATATCAAATTATGGAGAAGGTCTTGGTTCACTTGGAAGAGAATCATATAATTTTGCAATAGGTAAAAACTATGATTATGAAAATGGTATAGGCCAAATGTGTAGTGAGTATTTGGAAGGATCTACATCTGAGATAGTTTTTGTGCGTGGTGGTTCCTGGTATAGTAGTGATTATATGTCTGGGATTTTACGCCTAAATTTTTTAAATGACTCTAGCGATCAGTGGTATCACATTGGCTTTCGTTGTTCTAGAGTGCCACTTGAGTAATGATTGTTTAAATATCGTGTGTAATCTGTGTGGGTAAATTCAAGATTTGCCCTTTTTGTTGTCAACCATTTTGTGGTTGATCTTTTATTTTTTTAATGTCAAAGTACTATTTAAAATCAATTTATCTTTATACTTTTTAATGAAATCCATAAATATTAGTTTAATACTTGGTGTTATATTTGATAAAAATGTAACTCTAAATATATAAAAAAGTATTTAGATACGCTATAATTTGAGATCAATTTATAAACCTAACTATACTATAATTATTGTTATAACCAAGATAATATATGATATTATATGTTATTAAAAAAGTTTATAAGTTACTTTGTACACTGTGTGTTAACATTTTTATGTTAGCGATTTATTTGTATAGTTAATATATAAATACAAAGTAAGTCAAGAAAAAAACATGAGTTTTTTATGTTTTTATAAGAATATTACAAATTATTGTAAATATATTTACAATTAAAAATGTTTTTTTATAAAAATTATTTAATTAAAATGTGAAATTTATATGGCTAGAAAAAGTAAACCACGTGCTGGTTCAATGGCTTATTATCCAAGAGTTAGAGCTAAAAGTATAGTTCCTAAATTTAATTCTTATGGATGTTTAGATGATCTTAATATAGATGGTTGTAAACCTCTTTGTTTTTATACTTTTAAAGTTGGTATGACTTATGTTATTGCAAAAAATGCAAAACAAAAAGCTTCTAATTATGGACAAGATATGTCTATACCTGTAACTGTTTTAGAAACACCAGATCTTAAAGTTGTTGGTGCTAGATTTTATAAAGATTATAAGTCTACAGTTGGAAAAAACGCTGTTTTTGAATTTACTTTACAAGATAAAGATTTTAAAAAAAGAATTGGTGGTAAAAAACAAAAAAGCCCTGTTTCTTTGGAAGAATCACTAAAGCGAAAGGATGATGCAAATTCTTTAAATCTAATTTGTTTAGTTCAAGCTTCTAAAACTGGAATTGGACAAAAAGTTCCTGTTATTGTTGAAGTTCCTTTAAGTGGAACTTATGAACAACAAATTAAATATCTTCAAGATAAATTTAATAAAGTAATTTCTGTTGACAATGTGTTTAATAAAGATGATTATTTAGATGCAAAATCTATTTCTATTGGACATGGTTTTACTGGTCCAGTAAAAAGAAATGGTATTAAAGTACAAAGACCTAAACATCAACAAATTCAAAGACATGTTGGTTCTATTAATCCTTGGCATCCAGCTACTATTATGTTTACAGTTCCTAGACCTGGACAATATGGTTTCCATAACAGAACTACTTATAATAAAAAATTGTTGATGATTGATACTGATGCTGATAAAGTGAATCCTACAAAAGGGTTTTCAAATTATGGTGTTGTTAAAAACAAATATGTTTTAGTTGCAGGAAATGTTCCTGGTCCATCAAAAAGAATAGTTGTATTAAGAAATGCAATTAGAAAACACAAATATAACTTAGAAATAGCAGAAATTTCTTATATTTCTAAATAAAATAATATATATTATATTTAAATGTTGATCCTTATGAAAGCAAATGTTTTTGATATTAGCGGAAAAGTTGTAAAGCAATTAAATTTGCCAAGTTATTTTGAACAAAGTTATAGACCAGATTTAATTAAACATGCAGTTATTTCTAGTCAATCTAGAGATTATCAACGTATGGGTAATAGTCCTTTGTCTAATAGAAATAATACTGCTGAATATATTGGTTCTAGAAAATATAGACCTGTACCTAATAGATGTATTAATACTGGTAAAGCTAGACTTCCTAGATTAAAAAATAGAAGAACTTTAATGGCTGGTAGAGTTGCAGGTATTTGTCAAGCTGTTGGTGGACCTAGAGCTCACCCTCCTAAAGTTACTAGAATATTAATCAGAAAAATTAATTCTAAAGAAAGAACTAAAGCTATTATTTCTGCAATTAGCGCTGTTGCTAATAAAGAACTTGTTGAAAATAGAGGTCATAAAATACCAGCAAAAATTGTATTACCTATAATTTTTGAAAGTAATATTGAAGAAGTTAATAAAACAAGTGAAGTTTATGATATTTTAAAACAAATTGGTTTAGATCAAGATATAGAAAAAGCTAAAAATAAAAGACAAATAAGAGCTGGTAAAGGAAAAATGAGAGGCAGAAAATACAAAAGAAGAAAAAGTGTGTTATTTGTTTTAAATGATTCTAAAAATCGTAAAGCTTTTAGTAACCTAGAGGGTGTTGATGTGGTTAATGCTAGTAGTTTATCTATTAAAGAATTAGCTCCTGGTACTCATGCTGGTAGGTTAACAGTTTTTAGTGAAGCTGCTGTTGAAAGTCTTGCTAAAAGATTTAATAGTAATTAATTAAAATTTAAAAAATGTGTGTTTTTATGAAAAATGTTGAATATTATGATATTGTAGAGTATCCTGTTATTACAGAAAAATCTGTAAATCTAATATCTAGTGATAATAGAATTACTTTTGTTGTTAATAAAACTGCTAATAAAGCTCAAATTAGAGATGCTGTAGAAAAACTTTATAATGTAAAGGTTCAAAAAATAAATGTTTTAAAAGATAGAAAAAATAGAAAAAAAGCAATGGTTACTTTGAAAAAAGGATTTAGTGCTCAAGATTTAGCTAATAAACTTGGAGTAATATAAAATTTAATTTTTATTAATAAAATTATATAAAAATATTTAATTAGTGATTTAAAATGGGTAGAAGATTAAAACTTCAAAAAAGAGGAAAAGGAACTCCTAAATATAAAGCTACAATTCATGCAAAGGTAGATGTGAAATATAAACCTGTTAAAGATTATGTTCTTGGTCAAGTTGTAGATTTTATTACTGATCCTATAAGAAATCCTCCACTTGCAAAAATTTTATTATCTGATGGTAAAGAATTATATACTATTGCTTCAGAAGGTATGAAAACTGGACAAAAAATTGAATTTGGAACTGGTGCAAAAGTAAGTTTAGGTAATGTTTTAGCATTAAGAGATATAGAACCTGGTACTAATATTTATAATATTGAAAAGAATTTTGGAGATGGTGGAAAGTTTGCTAGAAGTAGTGGACTAAGTGCAGTTTTAGTTAATAAAAAAGAAAAATGTGCTATTATTAAATTACCATCTGGTAAAATTAAAGAAGTGTCTTTAGATGCTCGTGCAACTATTGGTGTTGTTGCAGGTAGTGGAAGACATATGAAACCATTTGTTAAAGCTGGAAATAAGTTTTATGCTATGAAGGCTAGAGGTAAACCATATCCAACTGTTAGAGGAGTTGCTATGAATCCAGTAGATCATCCTTTTGGTGGATCTCAACATCATGTTGGTCACTCTAAATCTACTAGTAGACATGCTCCAGCAGGAAGAAAAGTTGGTTCAATTGCAGCTACAAGAAGTGGTAGAAAGAAAAAATAAAATTGTAATAATAAATTAATATATGTGTTTTAAGGTGTATTTAAAATGATTAGTGAATTTAGATATGGTGGATGTACTATTGAAGAATTACAAAAAATGTCTTTACTAGATTTTGCAAAAATTGCAAATTCTAGAGCAAGAAGACATCTTGTAAGAAATCATAGTGATCCAGTTTATGAAAGAATACAAAAAGATATAAAATCTAATAAAAATATAAGAACTCATCGAAGAGATTTGATTGTTATACCAAATATGGTTGATAAAACTATATCTGTTTATAATGGTAAGGAGTTTTTACCTGTAGAAATTACTAGGGAAATGTTAGGTCATTATCTTGGAGAATTTTCTTTTACTAGAACAAGAGTTAGACATGGTAAAGCAGGAATTGGTGCTACTAAATCTAGTAATGCAATAAGTACAAGGAAATAATTAAAATTAGTGATGTTTTATGTCAGATCATAAATATAATTTTCAAAAGAAAATTGATAAAGAAAGAACTGCTAGAGCTTATAGAAGTAATGCTAAAATTTCTACTAAGTATTCAGTAGAATTTTCAAATTACTTTAAAGGTATGTCTTTAGATAAAGCAATTATAATTGCTGGTAATATTGAACAAAAAACAGAGTATTTACCTTTAAAAAAATATAATTTAAAAGTGGCTCATAGAAAAGGAGAAAACAGAAGAAAAACTCCTAGTGGAAGATGGCCTATTAAAGCATCTAAATTAGTTAAAGAATTGCTTTTAGAAGCTAAAGCTAATGCTGAAAATAAAGATTTAGATACTACTAAGTTAAGAATAACTCATATGTTTGCAAATAAAGGTGTTTCAAGAACCAATTTACAGCCTTTAGGAAGAATTGGTGGTAAGATGAGAGAATCCAAATCTACAAATATAGAAGTTATTGTCTTGGAGGAATAAAACTTGAAAGAAAATTATTTTATTAAAAATAAACTTAAAAGAATCGCATTAAATAAGTATTTATCAAAAAAATTGAAATCTGCTGGATTTATAGATTCTCAAATTATGAAAAGACCACTTTCTACAAGAATTATGATTTCTGCATTAAAACCAGGTTTTGTAATTGGAAAAAAAGGTTGTAATGTGAGAGCTTTAACAGTTGATTTGGAAAAAGATTTTGGTTTTCAAAAAGTAAACATAGAAATTGTTGAAATTCAAAATAGAAATTTAGATGCTAAAGTAATAATTGAAGAAATTGTTAATGAAATATCAAGAGGTATTTCTTGGAAAAGTACAGTTTATAAAGCACTTAGAAAAATTAAAGAAGCAGGAGCTGTTGGTGCTGAAATAGTTGCTAAGGGTAATACTGCTGGAAAAGGACAAAGAAAAAGAAAAAGTAGATATGCTTTTGGATATCTTAAAAAAGCTGGTGATCAAAAGAATTTAGTTTCTTTTGAAAAGAAAACTGCATTTCCAGGACTTGGAACTATTGGTATTAGATTAAGAATTGTACAACCAGGTACTATTTTTAGTGATAAAATAGATGTTGCTCAAATTGCTAAAGATTATAAAATTAAAGTAAATGAAAAGATGCTTGAAGAACAAAAAGATAAAGCTGATAAAGAACTTGAAAATACTTTAGCTAAAGAGAATAAAGATGTTGTTTCAGAAACAAAATCTGCTGATATTAAAAAAGTTGTAGTAAATAATATAGAATAAATAAAAATGGAACTTGAAATTTAATGAAATTGTGGTTTTTATGGTTAAAAAAGAAAAAATAGATTATAGTTCTTTAAATTCTATAGAAGAAATTAATAGTACTGTTAAAGAATTAAAATTAAAATTAGCAAAAGAAAAAGGTATGCTAGTTTCTAAAACTAAAACTGTTAATTCTGCTAAAAAAAAGGAACTTAGAAAAAATATAGCTAGATTACTAACACAGAAAAATAAACTTGTAAAAAAAGAACTTAAAATTAATGTTGTTAAAAATTCAAAAAAATAAAAAGAGGGTTGAAGTAATTTATGGAAGAAATTTGTCCAATTTGTCATTTACCAAAAAGTATTTGTACTTGTAATGTGAGATCAAAAGAAAAACAACAAATTAAAATTAGAGTTGAACGAAAAAAATTTAAAAAATTTATGACTATAGTTACAGGTTTTGGTAATGCAGAACAAGGTAAAGAATTACTAAAATATTTAAAAAGAAAATTGGCTTGTGGTGGCACCATAAAAGATCTAATAATAGAGATTCAAGGCAAGCAAAAAGATAAAGTTAAAAAATTATTAGTTGAAAAAGGATATGTTGAGGAATTGATTGATGCTTAATATCAACTATATTGATTTGATTGGAAAAAATGTTGTGATAAATAATTGTTCTGATACATCTAAAATAGGATGTTGCGGAATTGTTATTTTTCAAACTAAGAACATTTTAAATATTAGAAATAAAAATAATAAAATTATAAAAATTAAAGTTCAAGAAATATTAGATTTAAAAGAAATTTAAAAATATTAAAAAAGTAAATATGTGACATTTATGATGAAAAAATGTGTTGATGTAAACTGCCCTTTCCATGGCTCTATTAAGGTAAGAGGTAAATTGATTGAAGGTGTAGTAGTTAAAAAGAAAAATTTAAAGACTGTGCAAGTTTTAATAGAAGAGCGTAGATTTATACCAAAATATGAAAGATATATTAAATTAAGACACAAATATTCAGTACATTGTCCAGAATGTTTAGATATTAACCTTGGAGATAAAGTTCTTTGTGGAGAATGTAGAAAAATTAGTAAAACTAAATCTTTTGTTGTTATGAAAAAATTAGATTCTAAAAAAGAAGTTAAAGAAGAATCTAAAACTGAAATTAAAAAAGTTGCAGAAAATAAAGAAACTTTAGAAACTGTAAATGGTGTTGATTTATGAAACAAATAAGTGCAAATGTTACTAGAGGGTTACCATTAAGAGCAAGATGTTTTTGTTCTGATAATAGTGGTGCTAAAGAAGTTGAAATTATTTCTGTATTTAAATTAAAAACAAGATATAGACAAACACCAACAGCAGGAATTGCATCATTAGTTAATGTTGTTGTAAAAAAAGGTAAACCAACTATTAAAAAGAAAGTTGAAAAAGCAGTTGTAGTAAGAGTAAGAATGCCTTATAGAAGAAAAAATGGATTTAGAATCTGTTTTGAAGATAATGCTGTTGTTTTAACCGATGCTAAAGGATTCCCTAAAGGATCTGAAATTAAAGGTTGCGTTGCTAAAGAAGTTGGTGAAAGGTATCCAAAAATTGCAGGACTAGCTAGTTCTGTTATATAGGTGATTTTAATGAATACAAAAACTAAAAATCCATCTAAACAAAGAAAAAGAAATTATAAAGCACCTTTACATGCTAAAAGGAAATTATTAGTAGCTCCTATTGATAAAAAGTTATTTGAAAAAGTTGGTAAAAAGAAAATAACTGTTAGAAAAGGAGATACTGTTAAAATACTTAGAGGCAATCATAAAGGTAAAAGCGGAATTGTTGAAAAAGTAGATTATGATAATGTGAAAGTTTTTATTAAAGATATAGTTAATAAAAACACAAGAGGCCAAGAAAAATTAATTCCTTTTGTAGCATCTAATTTAATCATAACAAATTTATTTTTAGAAGATAGTAGACGTATTAAAAAAACTAAAGAGTCTACAAACGTGGTGAAATAGTATGGCAAATAAAGGAGAAACTAAATGTTTAAAAAGTAATAATGTTGGGTTTGTTCATAAATTCAATAAATCTAAAAAATTTGTAATTAGTATTAATTGTGGTAAACATAATAAAAAAAACACAGTTTCTATTGGTTATGTTTTGAGAGATATTTTGCATTTAGCAGACAACAAAAAAGAATTAATGTATATTATTAATAATAAAGAAGTTTTAGTTGATAATAAAATGGTAAAATCAATAAATCTTCCAGTAGGACTTTATGATATTATAAAAATTCCTAGAATTAAAAAAATATATAAAGCAGTTATTCAAGAAAATTCTTTAATTAATTTAGTTGAAATTACTGACAAAGAAGCAAAATATAAAATTTGTAAAATTATTTTTAAAAAAATTATTAAAGATAATAATATTCAATTGACTTCAAATGATGGTAGAATAATAACTACTACTAATAATGCTTATAAAACAAAAGCTTCTGTAAAATTAGATATTGAAGAAAATACTATTAAAGAATATTATCCTTTAGAAAAAGGCAGAGATGTTTTAATAATTGGTGGAAAACATATTGGTACTAAAGGTAAAATTACTAATGTGAGCAGTTCAACAATAAATAAACAATCCTTAATTAAATTAAAATCAACTAGTGGAGAAGAATTTGAAACTACAGAGAAAAATGTTCTTGTAGTTAATTAATTATTTTATTTTTAAGTGGTAAATTATGGAAGGCACAAAAGAAAATAATAAGATGAGAGAAGTCTTAATAGATAAAGTTACTGTAAACATTGGTGTTGGTGAAGGTGGAGAAGAACTTGATAAAGCTAGACAAATTCTTAAAATGCTAACTAAAACAAATAATGTGAAAACTATTTGTAAAGTAAAGTTGCCAACTTGGGGTATTAGACCTGGTTTACCTATTGGTTGTAAAACAACTATTAGAGGTAAAGCTGCTGAAGAATTTTTAATATGGACTCTTAAAGCTAAAGAAAATAAACTTTCTAAAAAATGTTTTACAAAAGAAGGTAATTTTTCATATGGTGTTAAAGAATATTTAGATTTACCTGGAAGTAAGTATGATCCAAATCTTGGAATTAGAGGTTTTGATGTTTGTGTTAATCTTAAAAGAAAAGGTTATAGGGTTAAACTAAGGAAATTTAATAAAGCAAAAATTGGTAAAAACCATGTTGTTAGTAAAGATGATGCAATTAATTTTGTTAAAGAAAGATTAAAGGCAGTGGTTGAATGAATACAGAAGAATATAAAAAATTAGGTAAAACTGATAAAATATTAAAAAGAAGTAGAAAGTGTAGATTTTGTGGTACTCAAAGAGGACTTATTAGAAAATATAATCTTTATATTTGTAGAAGATGTTTTAAAGATTATGCTAAAGATCTAGGCTTTAAAAAATTAGATTAAATTGTGAAATTAATAATTATTAGGTGAATAATATGAGTTTAAATGATCCAATTGCGAATGCATTAAATAATTTAAATAATGCAGAAAATGCGGCTAAGCATAAATGTGTATTAAATCATTCTAAGTTTCTTGAAAAAGTAGTAGATTTATTGAAAAAAGAAAACTATATTAAAGATTATAAGGTTTTAAATAGAAGACCTGTTGATCAAATTGTAGTTTATTTAAGTGGTTCTATCAATAAATGTAAAGCTATAAAACCAAGACATGCTATAAGTAAGAATGATTTTGAAAAGTTTGAAAAGTCTTTTTTAATTTCAAGAGATGTAGGTATCTTAATGATAAGTACTACCAAAGGACTTATGACTCATAGAGATGCAAAAATTAATGGCCTTGGTGGAAGATTAATTGGATACATTTATTAGTTTGTTTATAAAATTTAAAATTGATTGATTATGAGTGAAGAATATAAACTTAGAAAAAAAGAAATTAAAAATCTTAAAATCGAAGTTCCTAAGGATATTAAATGTGAAGTTATTGGGAAAAAATTTGTATTCACAAAAAATAATATATTTAATGAAGTTATTTTTAATACAGTGTATTTAAATACTAAACTTGAAAATAATGTTGTTGAATTAATACCTAAAAATTCAAGAAAAAATACAAAAGCTGTTTTAAATACTACTGAAAAATTAATAATTAATGCTATTAAAGGACTTAATGAAGAATTTATATACAAATTAAAAATTGTTTATTCTCACTTTCCTATAACTGTAAAAATTGAAGGTAGTTTTGTTATTATTAATAATTTTTTAGGAGAAAAGAAACCTAGAAAAACAAAAATATTACCTGGCTGTAAAATAGAAGTTAAAGGTAAAGATATTATTGTTAAAGGACATAGTAAATATTCTACAGGTCAAACTGCTGGTAATATTGAAAAAGTTACAAGAGTAACTAAAAAAGATTATAGAATTTTTGATGATGGTTGTTATATAATAGAAAAGCCACATACTAAAAAATAAATTTAAAAATGTGAATTATTATGAGTAATGATACCCCAAACTTTAGAGGACATTTTCCATTAACTACAAGAAGAAGAAAATCAAGAAGAGATGTTAATAAGTGGAGAAGACCTAGAGGAATAGATAGTAGTATAGCTCAAAAAAGAGGACCTATCCCAAAAATTGGTTATGGTCACGATAATACTAAAAAAGATCTACATCCTTGTGGATTAAAAGAAATATTAATTTGTTCCAAAACTGATTTAGATAAAATTACAGACAAAAATATAGCTGTAAGATTTAGTGCCAGATTAGGTGAAAAGAAGAAAATTGAACTTAGAAAAATTATTATTGAAAAAAATCTTAAAATATTAAATTAATTTTTGTATTTTTTTATTAAAGGTGTATTTAAATGAAATTAGATAAATTAAAAGATATGGCAGGAAAAATACTTAAGAAAAGTAAACACAAATTAAAAATTCGTTCTAAAGAATATTCTGAGAATAAAGAATTTGTGGATAAAGCTATAACTAGAAATGATGTTAGAGAAATTATTAAAAAGAAAGTTATTTCCAAAGACGTTAATACTGGACACTCTAGAGGAAGAGCTAGAATTTTACTTGCAAAGAAAAAGCTTAAAAGAAAAAGAGGGCAAGGTAAACGAAAAGGTACTCTTAAAGCTAGAAATAAAGTGAGTGTTTATAATTTAAGAGTTAGAGGTCTTAGAAAAAAACTTAAAGAATTAAAAGATGAAGATAAATTAAATGGCAAAATTTATAGTAAATTATATTTGATGGTTAAAGGTAATTACTTTAGAGGTAAAAAACATCTTGAAGAATATATAAACGGTGAAAATAAATGAAGAGCGGACCAACTTATAAAGTTCCATTTAAAAGAAAAAAATCTCAAAAAACAAATTATACAAAAAGATTAGCTTTATTAAAATCAAATTGTAATAGATTTATAGTAAGATTGACAAATAATTTAGTTAGAATACAAATTGTAGAATATAATAGAGATGGAGACAAAACATTAGTTAGTGCAAATTCAAAAGAATTAACTAAATTAGGTTGGAATTATTCTCTTAAAAATACATCTTCAATTTATTTAACTTCTTTGTTATTATGTTCAAAAGCTAAATCAAAAAAAATTACAAAAGTAATATTTGATTTAGGATCTAAAAATTACAAAGCAAAAAGTAAAATTTTTGCAGCTCTTAAAGCTGTTGTTGATAGTGGTATTGAATGCCCTTATGATGAAAAAGCATTTCCACTTGA
>Ga0307992_1000549_pt1 | contig 23794 bp, 27 predicted proteins | sample EllFjometagen133_FD_203162 | JGI IMG/M metagenome (GOLD analysis project Ga0307992, IMG submission 203162) | Marine microbial communities from Ellis Fjord, Antarctic Ocean - #133 | ecosystem: Environmental > Aquatic > Marine > Unclassified | place: Southern Ocean | collected 2014-10-08
GATAAGACATTATTGATAAGGGATCACCAGAGGAGAAAAGAAAGCTTGTTTTAGAGGTTGGTCAGAACTTTATTTTGATGGATGGAAAGCTTACTTTCCAGATGAAACAACCCTATGATGTGCTGTTGAAACTCGATTTCCGTACAAATGTGATGCCCCGCTTGGACTCGAACCAAGATTGACGGCTTCAAAGGCCGCTGTCCTGCCATTAGACGACGGGGCATTTAGAACCACTATTCTACCAAGAAATGTATCAAGTGACTACTTCTCTTCTTCTACCAAAGGTTTCTCTGTGTCAGTTAAAAATCTACTATTGATAAAAAGAATACTGAGAATGATCACAGAAACTAAACACCATAGGCACCAGTACTTCACTACGAAGGCCATTAGAACTGTCACATAGAAAGCAAATAGAAAACCAAAAGTAGCTAGTCCACGGAGTGCTTTCTTAACATTCTTGATTTCCAAGAAGTTCATAATTGCCAGCGCCAAAACTATGGTGTAAAAAATAAATCCATAGACAGATAGCGGTAGACCAGCAATGTAAGCCCAGTCATTTTGTAGAAAAGCCGCACACTGGAAAGGGGGTGTGCAAACAGGAACTCTGTCAGCGAAGATCTCGTAAGTAACATAACCAGAATCAAACAAACCTAAAAAAGGTAAGATTACAAATAGCAAAGAGACGAAAGTTTTTTTCACATGTACCCTTCGGGTATACGATTATTTTTTTAGTACTGTGTAAGTATTCATCTTACCACTTTTACTGTCTGCTTTAAATCTAGAGGCTTGCTCTAGCCCGGAAGTTTCGACAAGTATTTTTAATTCTTCTCGATCGGTATAGTGACAGTATCGGTGAGCTGTTTCTCCCCTCTTCCAATCCAAGATTACATCGTGCTTTTCTAATTTTTGAGCGTCTAGTTTAACTTGCTTTGGATCAATAATTTTTTTTTGGAATCTTTTTGTATCTAAAAAATTCCAAGTGGTGAAAGCTAGGTAGCCTGGGCTAGATAGACTATTTGCTAGTTGAGAGATGAAATTTTGGCGTAGCTCATAACTGGGAACATGATGTAGAACTCCTAGAGCGGTAATAAAATGAGGAGAAAAAGATTTTAATTTTTTTTCTAACGATTTATCTAGTAAAGATTCAATAATGTCAATTTTAATAAATTCAGAATTAATGTTTTTAGATGGTGATTGTGATTGAGCGATTTTTAGTAGCTCTTTACTATTGTCTATGCCGATATATTTTATTTTAATATCGGGTAGTTGTTCAGCTAAAAAAGATCCAAAGCGACCATTGCCACAGCCAATATCTAAGACAGTAACTTGATTATGATGGTGGTTGGCTAGCTCTTGAATATATGGCACTAGCTTATTCCAGCCTTGCCAATAGTAACTGCGAGACTCACTAAATGAGGTTGCAACCTGTTGGTAAAATTGCTTATTTAATTTATTAAGCTGGCGGATAAAGGATTTATTCATGGAAGAGCGTATAATATACGTCTAATGACATCATATCATTTACCTAATCAAGAACATCGAGAAAAACTAATTGCTCTATTTAAAGAGCTGGAAAGTGTTCCAGTTTTAAATAAAAAGAAGTTGGCTCAAATTGTTAAAAAATATACTAAATATCCAGGAAAACTATTTACTAAGTATGAACTAATTTCTACATATCGAAAATTAGCAGGTACTGGTGGGTTAAAAAAAGAGCAGCCAGAAATAATTAGAATATTACGAAAAAAACCGATTAGAACTAGTTCTGGGGTTACTCCAGTAACGGTTTTAACTAAGCCATTTCCTTGTCCGGGAAAATGTATTTTCTGTCCCAGTGACATTAGAATGCCTAAGAGTTATTTAGCTGATGAGCCAGGAGCTCAGCGAGCTGAAAGAAATTACTTTGATCCTTATCTGCAAACTTATAATCGGCTTCAAGCTTTAAATGAAATTGGACACAACATTGACAAGGCTGAACTGATTGTTTTAGGTGGAACCTGGTCATACTATCCAGAGTCGTATCAGGTTTGGTTTATTAAAGAATGTTTTAGAGCTTTAAATGATTTTGGAAATTTTGATGGTCGTGATGAAGTGTTATTGCGTTATGAGCAGATGAATGAAGAACTTAAAAAAATGAAAGCCCATCCTCTTAGTAGCGACCCCAAAAAGAATGAACAGAGTTTGTTGGAGAAAAAAATTGAAGGTCAGAGTTTAGAAAAAACTTATAACGAGACTATTGCTGAAGTTTACACTGCTCCAGAAAAGTTGGGTGGTTTTGATAAATATCAAACTGCTAATTGGAAAGAATTAGAGAAATTACAGAAAAAAAATGAAACTGCAGCTCAGCGCTGCATAGGTTTAGTTGTAGAAACAAGACCGGATAATATTTCAGAAGCTGAAGTGATTAGAATGCGTCGTTTGGGTGCTACTAAGACTCAGCTGGGATTCCAGAGTCTTAATGATGAGGTGTTAAGAAAAAATAAACGTGGTCATGATGTGGCAGCAATTGAAAAAGCAGTTGGGTTGTTGCGTTTAGCGGGTTTTAAGATTCATGCCCATTGGATGGCTAATCTTTATGGATCAAGTGTTGAAGATGATAAAAAAGATTACGATAAACTATTTAATGATGAAAATTTTAGACCCGATGAATTGAAAGTTTATCCTTGCTCTCTATTATCTAGCGCTGAGCTGATGCAGTACTACCAAGATGGTCGGTGGCAGCCTTATTCTTATGAAGAGTTGCTCGAAGTTTTGAGTTATGCGATGACTAATACCCCAGAATATTGTCGTTTGACTAGGGTTGTCAGAGATATTCCTTCGACCAACATTGTAGAGGGTAATAAGAAAACTAATTTTAGGCAAATTGCTCAACAGCACCTAGATAAGATTGGTGGGCAGATGCTAGACATCCGTGCCCGAGAAATCAGACATCAAAAGTTTGCTGAAGAAGCGGTTCGATTAATTGAAGTGATATATCAGACTAGCGTGGGTGAGGAAAGATTTTTACAGTTTGTAGTTCCACAAATTGACGGTCCCGATAAAATTGTGGCTTTTTTACGTCTGAGCTTGCCAAAAGAAAAATCATTTATTAAAGAATTGGAAGACAGTGCGGTGATTAGAGAAATTCATGTTTATGGTCAGGCAGTAAAGATTGGAAAAAAAGGCAAAAAAAGACCACAGCATTTAGGATTTGGCACCAGGTTAATTCAGAAAGCTAAGGGAATTGCAATCAAAGAAGGTTATGAAAAATTAGCAGTTATTTCTGGAATTGGCACTAGAGAATATTATCGAAAAAAAGGTTTTGAGGATGGCGAGTTATACCAGTTTATGAATCTGAGTTAATCTCAAATCTATCTCGAGTATATTTTATTTTTTTCTTCATCACTTTGTCTAGATCAATATCAAGTTCTGCTGCTAATAAAATCATTGAAGCCATGACATCAGCCACCTCATCTTCCACATTTTCTCTGCTAAATTTAGCAATTTTTGATTCTCGTTGAAGATTCATACTGGTTAGGATTTCATCAGCTAACTCTCCCAGCTCCTCAACCACTTTCATGGTGCGAGCAAAAATTCTTTGCTCTTTGTTCTTAAGTGGCCAGCGATCATTAATAAAACTACCAATTTCCCGGTATTGCTCTGTGAGTTGTTTGAGTGTTATGGACACAAGTATTCCTTTTTCTCGAGTATTTTAGAGATTGGATTATACCATTTTTTTATCCAGCCTCTACCAATGCCTGGAATTTTTAGAAATTCATCTTTTGTTTGAGGACGATGGACACTAAGAAGTTGGATTAGTTTGTTAGTAAAAACTATTTTTTTAAAGTCTTTGTTTATTTGAAAAAGAAATTGAGAATATTGCTGATCATTGATATTTAGCTTGAGTTGATTATGTTGACAGATATCGCATTGATCACAAACTTCTCCTTTTTCGTCAAAATAATTGAGAATAAACTGCTGGCGACAATTACTAGATTTAGCATAAGCCACCATTTGTTGGAGTTGATTTAATTGGTGGATTCGCATTGGGTCATCTTTTTCATGATGAGCATTTTTAATAAATACTTTTTGAATTTCTAGATCTGCGGGGTTGAATAATAAATAACAACTAGCTGGTTGCTGGTCGCGCCCAGCTCGACCTGCTTCTTGGTAATAATTTTCTAAATTGCCTGAAATTTGGTAATGAATAACCCATCTCACATTAGCTTTATCTACACCCATCCCAAAGGCATTGGTAGCAGTAATTATTTGGAGCTGATTGTTTAAAAACTTATCTTGAATGTTGGCGCGAAGACTGGTTTCTAGTCCAGCGTGATAAGTATTGATCGGAAAATTTTTTCCTAGGTAATGCTTAATTAAATTTGTAATATATTCTGCTTTTTTTTGAGTAGTAGTATAGATAATTCCAGCTTGTTGACGATGTTTTTTAAGAATAATAGACAAAGCTAACTCTTGAGAAAAATTATCAGCGCAGGTGGTGGTATGAAATAAAAGATTCTCTCTTTTGAAACTGTTTAGAAAAATCTGTGGACGACTTAGTTCTAAGCTAGTGATAATATCCTTTCTTACTTTTTTAGTGGCGGTGGCGGTAAAAGCGGCCGTGGTGGGACGGGTGGGTAGTAAATTTACAAATTTATTTATTTGAGTATATTGGGGACGAAAGTCATGTCCCCACATTGAAATGCAGTGAGCCTCATCGATTGCAATTAAAGAAATTCTAATTTGTTGACAAATTTTTCTAAACTGAGTTGTTTGTAGACGCTCTGGAGCAACATAAACAAATTTGTATTTTTGTTGTGAAAGTTGTTGTAAGCAAGTTTGAATCTCTGAGCTTTTTAAAGAGCTATTAATATAAGTAGCAGGAATATTTTTTTTATGTAAAGCATCGACTTGGTCTTTCATTAAAGAAATTAGGGGAGAAATTACTAAGGTTGTTCCTGTCATCATTAATCCTGGAATTTGAAAACAAATTGATTTGCCACCACCAGTAGGCAGAATAGCGAGCGTGTCTTTTTTAGTAAGAATCGAGTCAATAATGTCGAGTTGTCCTACCCTAAAATTATCAAAGCCAAAGTATTTTTGTAAGGTTTGAGCAGGAGTCATGGACTAAGCTTAGGAGTTTATGTCTTCACGAAGCGTAACAAATTGTGGATTGGTTAAAATTTGTGTATTATTTAGATAATGTGTATTATTTAGATAAGTAGTATATGTAGAGGTGTTTTTATGAAAAAAATAATTTCATTTTTTGCGATTTTATTTATGATGTTTTTAATGCCACGAAGTGCTAGTGCGGCAGAATTAGCAAAGCGAGTTTATGGTCCTCATTTTTTTACCGGTGAGTCAGTAGTTATCACTGAAGATTTGGTGGGCGATGTTTATGTGGGATCTGGTCAGGTTTTAGTTGAGGGTAAAATTGACGGAGATTTATTAGTGGGAGGTGGGAAAGTGACGCTTAATGGTGAGGTTACCGAAGATGTTCGCGTTGCTGCTGGTGATGTGGTTTTTAACGGTAGGGTTGGTCAAGATGTGACTGCTGGCGCTGGTACTGTTACTTTTGGCCCAAACAGTGAGGTGGCTGGCTCTGTAACTGTGGGAAGTGGAATGGTAGTTTTTAATGGTGAGGTGATAGGAGATGTTTGGGTAGGTGCTGGAGCAACCCAACTTTCCGGTGTTTTTGGTCAAGATGTTAACTTAGAGACTAGTGAGGTACAAGTTTTACCTAATGCAATTATTAGTGGAAACTTAACAGCTAAATATGAAGAAAAAGCTGATGTTTCAGATCAAGCACAAATAATGGGTGAACAGAATCTTGAGAAAAAATATCGCGCTGTTCAAACAGAGCAAGCTAGAGATCGAATGGTTAATTTTAACAAAGGAATGGGTCAGGCTAAATCTGGCATGGCTTTGCTTTTAGGCTTAGTTAGCGGATTAGTTTTAATGTATCTTTTCCCCAAAGCAGCTGATGCAGTTACTAGTGAATTATTGAAGAATCCCCTTTCTAGCTTAGGCTGGGGATTAATTAAGCTGATGGTAGTTCCATTAGGCGCTGTTCTACTGATGGTGACTATAGTTGGTTTACCCTTAGCATTTTTGATGTTGATGGGTTATGCCATGGGAATGATGGTCGCTAGCTGGGTAGCTGGAAAAGCGATAGGTGAGGCAGTTTATAAAAAAAGTAAGGTTAGTTTTCTTAAAAACCGTTATATACAGTTTGCAGTTGGTCTAGTTTTACTAAAATTAGTTGGCTTACTACCTTTGGTGGGTTGGTTGATTAAGCTAATCTCTTTCTTAATGGGATTTGGCGCACTTGGGATATGGTTAAAGAGTCAGATTAAACCATTAAAGAAGAAATAAATTAAATTTCAATCTCAGCTAAGATGGGTAAGTGATCTGAGTACTTAGTTTCTATGATTTGAGAGTTATTCACTTTAATATCATCGCTGGCAAAAACATAATCTAGCCTCCACTCTATGCCCTTCACTTGAAACATACTGCGATAGTCAAAGGGCTGATTGGCAAAAGTTTTTTGATTATATTCTGGCCCAACATTTTTAAGATACTGTTCAAATTCTCTAATTACATAAGAGCTTGGGGCTGCATTGAGATCAGCGCCAAAAATATAATTAGTTTTTTTATTTTTAATAATATTAATTAGATTATCAGCCTCGATTTTCCTTTGCTCAGTAATTTTAAAGTGAGGAGTAAAAGAAAGATGGGTAGTGCCAACTTCAAGTTGTTTCCCTTCAATATCTAAAGTGGTTTCCACATAAACTCTTCCCTCTTCTAAAGCGTTAGTGGGGTTATGTTTAGGAGGACTGATATATATGTGCTGAGTATTTATAATTGGAAATCTACTAAAGATGGCATTGCCCTGAGCCTCTTTTTCTTCTCTGCCGCTCCAAGTATCAGCAGTATGATAAAAATAATTAAAGTTTAGTTTATCAGCAATATACTTGGCTGTATCAAGGCTTGTTTTGGAGTATTGAACAAATTCTTGAGCGGTAATGACATCTGCCTGAGAACGTCTAATTTCTTGGGCAATGTGATCAATATTTTCTTTGTACCAAATATTCCATTGTAAAATTTTAAGCTTCATAATATTTTTTATTTTTTAATTTCTTTGGCAAGAGATTCTTTTTAGTATACATCTCATATCCTTTTCCATAATCTAGACTTTTCATAAGTTTGGTGGGTGCGTTTTTTAGTTCAAGTGGGATAGGTAAATTACCATGTTTTTTTACATCATCTAAAGCTTTAAAGTAGGCATTGTAAGCGCCACGATCTTTTTTAGCTTTGCATAAGTATGCTACTCCGTGAGCTAAGCTTATCTGTGCTTCTGGATAACCAATCTTATGGACTGCATCAAAAACAGCATTGGCAACCACTAGTGCGGTGGGTTGAGCTAAGCCAATATCTTCACTGGCAAAAATGACCATTCTTCGGGCAATAAACTCTGGTTTTTCACCTGCATTTACCATTCTAGCTAAGTAATAAAGGGCTGCATCAGTATTGCTAGCTCGCATTGATTTAATAAAAGCACTAATGGTGTCGTAGTGTTCCTCGCCTTGTTTGTCATAGCGTAAATGCTGTGATTGTAGGGCTTGCTTGAGTGAGTCAATATCTAGGTTTTTGTAGAGTTCAAATGTATTGTCAACAATGGTGAGTAATTTGCGAGCATCGCCATTAGAGTAAGACACCAGCCATTCTTTAGCAGCTTTTTTAAACTTTTTTTTGAAATGTTTTTCTACTTTTTTAATAATCTCTAGCAATTCTTTATTTTCAAGTTGTTTTAAGACAAAAACCCGGGTACGTGATAGGAGTGGTGAGATAATCTCAAAGCTAGGATTTTCAGTAGTAGCGCCAATTAAAATAATAGTGCCATTTTCGGCGTAAGGGAGTAAAAAATCTTGCTGGAGTTTATTGAAGCGATGAATCTCATCTAAAAATAAAATAGGTGTTTTGTAGCTTTGAGTAAGCTGGTGTTGTTGTTTGGTACTTTCTATTACTTGTCGCACATCATTTTTTCCTGCAGAAACAGCTGACATTTCAATAAAATCGCGGTCTTGTTCTTTGGCAATTAAACGGGCTAAAGTAGTCTTTCCTACCCCAGGTGGTCCCCAAAAAATCATCGAGAATATTTTACTTTCTTCAATAACTTTTCGGAGTGGTTTGTCCTTGCCAACTAGATGTTCTTGACCAACAAAATCAGTTAAGTTTTGTGGTCTGAGGGTGACTGCTAAAGGTTGCATAGTTTTACTTTAGCAGGTTTTGAGTCTTCGTGAAAGATTTGGGTTAGGAGTTTAAGATCTTAAAAAATTGATCTTTTTTTTCTTCGGTGACGGTCATTTCTATCAATCCCTGATTTGGTTGACCGTAATAAATTTTTGAGCCCAGTGGCAAAGTTAACATCAGGGCAACTGCAGCTAAATCCTCTTCTCCATCTACAAAAATTAACCTGTGCGTTTGTAGAGCTTGGGTTAGTTTTAGATTGATTGAGCCGGCGGGATTTTTGATCGTAATTTCTGGTTTTAAATTAGTGAGTATGGATGAGTCTGTGGGCTGCCGTTGTTCTTTAAGATCGTAGACTGCCAAGTCATAATGCCATTTTTGTTGGATGAATTTTTTTAAACTATGGTCTCCCACTACGCAAACTAAAGATGAGCTTGATGGCTCAGGCCGATTAACAATTTCTCCTTGTGGCTGGCTGAATAAATTACGTTGCTTATCAGTTAAAACAAGGTCTTGCTTGAGTATTTCTTGATAAATCTCCCCCATTCTATTAATCTCTCCCAACCTAATTCTTTCCGAGCTAATGATTTCCCCTGTTTGATCTTTGAGTAATGGACAAACTTGAACTGGAAGTTGATACATACTCATTGCTTGACGAGTTTGATTGATTTTTTCAGCTCCGCTTACTGTGTCTTGGGTGACTACTAGGGCTTTGATTTTAGATTTTTTTTCTAGTGTTGGTCCATAAATATCTGTTAATTGAATAATCGATCCAGATATTTGTTGGGATTTACAAAATTTTATGACAGCTCTTTTTCTAGTTTCGTAAGGTTCTATTAATTCAGCTAGAGGCTTGCCTTGTGTTAGCTTGGGGTGAGTAATACCAACGTGAATATGTTGACCAAATTGATTGGCAAATTTAATAAAATGCTCATGTCCAATATGAAATCTATCAAAAGTGCCACCCAGACCTACAATTTCGTAAAGTTTCCTCATAAACGATATTGTATAATACAATCCTATTTTCAGAACATAGGTCTTGGTTTTGTAGGGCTTTTTGTTCTTAGGAAGACGTACTTTAACATTATTGTTTTTGCCTTTGCCTTTTTATATTATGTAGAAATGAGAAAAAGAAAGTGGACTGTTGAACAACTCATAGCTGCTGCCAAGCAATCAAATAGTATAAGACAGTTGTTATTTTCTTTGGGTTTGAAAGAAGCTGGTGGGAATTATAAGCAAGTCAAGAAATATTTAGAGGAATATCAAGTTGATACTTCTCATTTTAGGGGAAAAGGTTGGAGAAAAGGATTTATGGGCAACATTAGACCTACTAAACCATTGGAGCAGTTACTAGTGAAAGATAGTTCTTATCAAAGCTATAAGTTAAAAAAGAGATTATTCACCGATGGTCTCAAGCACCCTTGGTGTGAGCTATGCGGTTGGAACGAAGAGTCTCTGGATGGTAGAATCCCGGTAGAGTTAGATCATATTAATGGCAATAGTCGAGATAACAGATTGGAGAATTTAAGAATTCTTTGTCCTAATTGTCATAGTTTGCAACCTACTCATAGAGGTAAAAATATTAAAAAATAGGCCCGGTGGCGGAATTGGTAGACGCACAACACTTAAAATGTTGCGCTTGTAAAGGCATGTGAGTTCGAGTCTCACCCGGGCCACAATAGTTAGCTAAAAAAACAATAACGGGGAGTGGCGCAGTTGGTAGCGCGCGCGCTTTGGGAGCGTGAGGTCGCAGGTTCGAGTCCTGTCTCCCCGACCAGCGGGTATAGTACAAAGGCTAGTATATCTCCCTTCCAAGGAGAAGATACGGGTTCGATTCCCGTTACCCGCTCCAAAAATGACAGTAATGCATATAGAATAACCACCGTGAAGTATTCTTTTTTTATCGGTCAATATCAGAAATTTCACCTAGGACACGAAACCATTATTAGAAAGGTTCTAGACGAGGGAAATGTTTATTAGCATGCTTATTAATACTAGTACCAGCAGATTTTGGTAAGTGAATGAAAAGGTGAAGAGAATTGGGTGAGCTCATAGAAAAATCTTAACATATTAACTATACTTATCTACATGCCTTATGTTTTATTTATCATTGGTTTGTTGGGTTTATGGGCTGGAGCAGATGTAGTTACTAAAGGATCTTTGGGGATTGCTAGAAAATTAGGTCTCTCAGAAACTTTTATTGGAATGACAATTTTAGCTTTAGGAACTGATTTGCCGGAAGTAATTGTTTCAGTTACAGGTGCAATTGAGCAGAAAGCTGGGATTGAGACTTCGGGGTTAGTAATCGGTAATATTATTGGCTCTACCATGGGTCAAATTGCTCTGGTACTAGGTATAGCTGGGATATTAAAAGTTTTAGAAATAAATAAGCAAGAAATTTTTACTAATGGCTCAATTATGATCGCGAGCGCATTAGCTTTTTTACTTTTTGCTCAAGATGGATTTTTATCCCCCATTGACGGATTATTTTTACTAGCTGGCTTTATATTATATTTGGTGATCTTGGGCAGTAATGAGCGCAAGATGTCTAAATTGGTTAAAAAACATAAAAAGAAACAAAAAATACTTAAAAGAAATCAGCGTCCAATGTGGTATTTTTTGACTGAGCTAGTAGTTGGTCTAGTAGTTATTGCGACCACCTCTCACCTAGTTATTACTGAGGGATTAGTGATTGCGGAGATGCTTAATGTTAGTCAGGTGTTGGTAGGCATTATTATGATTGGAGTGGGTACGAGTTTGCCGGAACTAGTGGTTTCCATTAATGCTGTTTTGAAGGGATCGAGTGGATTATCGGTGGGGAATCTAATTGGGAGTAATATTGTGGACATTCTTTTAGCACTAGGATTGAGTGCGACTATTGGTGGGTGGAAGGTACCACATAGTATTATTACTTTTGATCTGCCATTCTTGATGGTGACCTCAGTGATTATTATTTTATTTTTATTGACTCAAAAAAAATTAGAGCGAAAAGAATCATTTTTAATTCTAGCTCTTTACGGTGGGTATATAATGCTTAAATTACAAGGATTTTAGAGAGAGTTTTCATGAAAGCAGGCAACATTAGAAAAGGTAATTATATTCGTCATAAGGGGCAACCGTTTTTAGTGGTAGATATGGAGTTTTCTTTTCATGGTCGGGGTAGCGCTCATATGAAGGCAAAGATCAAGAGTTTGGACGGTCGTAGCTCTCAGAGTGTGACTTTTAAAACTGGTGATAGTGTGGAAGAATTAGACGTTTCAAGTATTGAGATGCAGTTTTTATATATGGATGGAGATGAAGTGGTGTTTATGAATCCACGCAATTTTGAGCAGTCAGCTGTTCCCATTGGTTTGCTAGATGGCAAAGAAAATATGCTAACCCCAGAAGTTAAGGTTTATGTGCAGCTTTTTGAGGAAAATGCAATTGGAGTAGCTTTACCACCCAAGGTGAAACTTAAAGTCACTGAGGCACCAGAAGCTACGGCGGGAAATAGGTCTAAAGCAGCTAAAAGAGATGTCACACTGGAAACAGGCTTAGTAGTTCCAGCGCCACTATTTATTAAGACAGGCGATGTGTTAATAGTAGATACGGAGAGTGGTCAGTACGTGTCGAGGAGTAATTAAGAGGGGCTATTCAGAAGAACTACTTTTTTCTTCTTCTACTTCTACTTTCTTTTTTTCAAGTTCTCTTCTTCTTGCTATATTTTCCAATATTTTTCTGTAAGATTCTTTAATTCTTTTTTTTGCTTCTTTATCCGTTACGGCAATTTCATCATCCCCAAAACTTCTCTTTAATGTTTCTACCATATCTTTTTATTCTATATATTTTTAGTGGTTAAATCAACTTAATTCTAGTGGGTCGAGTGCGGGAAGTTGTTAGAGCACTTTTTAACTTTTACTCTAATATCTCACCTTTTAATTTTTCAGCTTCTTTATGAAAAAAATCGATCACACCCCTCTTGTTGAATTTACCAATGATAATAGGGTCATCTAAATGAGCATCAACTTCAAATAATCTACTGGCTAATTGAAGTGGGTCAACATGCCAGTCGAACTTCAACTTTGCTTTCATTCGCAAGTCTTCTATTTTGAAACCATACTTTTGTATGATTGTGTAAAGATCAAAATAATCTCGACCTCGTGGTTTTTGGGCAATTGTAAACAGTTTATTAGTTGCAATATCAATGACACTATCAATCATTAAACCATCAATTCTTTTTGGTTGTTCAACTTGCTCAAAAGGATAATAAGTAAACTCTAGTTTGAGCACATGGTCGTCTTTGAAACGAAGAAAATACAAGTTGCGATTAAAACTATTTTGGAAATCAAACGACTCAAATCCTAGTTTTTTTTGCAGACTTTTGACTGAGATAGTAATATCTTGAGGATCAAACTCTTCCTGACTGAAAAAGTCAAGATCCTCAGAGTAGCGATGCTGTAAATAATATTGTGATAAAACCGTGCCACCACCAAAGTAAAAATGATTTGCTAGGTTTGTATCTGCAATCAGTTTCAAAGCCAATTGTTGTTGCTCAGTTAGGATTGAGTCCATATAATTCTCTCTAGGTAATTTCGCTTAGCTTGGTCAATGTCAATTTTTTTCCAGTTTTCTTTTAATTTCTTTAAAGAAAGTTTTGTATTATTGAGACCAAAGTTAATTTGCTGCTCTAAAACAAATTTTTCATACTTTGGAGTATTTTTTTTTAGCCGAGTGGTATCTGTGTTCCAATTGTACATACTATAATATTATACCCGAAATCAACCATTTTTGATAGTTAGAAGAAAATTTGAGAGATGAATTTATATTGATATATCAAGAAAATGGGTGGCTGACCGGATTTGAACCGGCGACCTTCCCCTCCACAGGGGGACGCTCTAACCAGCTGAGCTACAGCCACCGAGATAACAGAGCGCCATTATAGCTGAAATTAAGTTAATCTGCTACTTTTTACGCTAGTTTTTTAAAGATTGTTTTTAATTCACTCAGCTGAGAAATGGTATGGGTTGCCTTTTCTAATAACTCAGGCTTTGAGTCCTCAAACGTTATTAGGGATATTCCAAGTTGAGTTAGCAATACCCCCAACTCATCATCTAAGAGTAAAATACGATCTCCACCTATTGTTTCTCTCATTCTCTCACTTGCTATAAGTTGAGCAATTTGCGCTGCCTTTAGCATTTCTTCATCAGCTGTATAATTAAGTTCAATTAACTCATCTTTTTCGAAGATCATTTCTGTGTTAAAGCGGAAATGTTCAATATTAAGTTTTCTTGCTAGCATTTCTATAAAGATCTCAAATGAAGAAGATATGATAAACATGGCAATTGAGTATTCGGGGTTCTCTTGTAGCTCATTAATTACTTCAACAGTTGCTTGAGGAAGCATTCGATCAATCATTCGTTTGGTAATTTCTATAATTTCTTTTTTATGAAGCTTATTTCCTTTTAAAGATTCCCACACTCCTTCAATTAGTTCTTTTTGTATTGCTTCAAATGATGCTCTTTTTTCTAAAAAGTTTCTAAAAAGTTTTTCATGAGCCACAGCAGCCTCTTCAGCTTGTTCAGGTTTATCAAAATAACGAGCTATTTCTCTAGTAAATTCTAGCCAAGAACGACCCATGCCTGCCTCGACCAGGACACCATCAACATCAAGAAAAATAGCAAATTCAGGCTTTTCTTTTAAAGACATAAATAATAATTATATAGGATATATTAGTCTGCGGATTATACCACCATTAAATGGATTCGAGAAGCTGTAATACTCGAGACAGATACTTGACTTCTTTCCAGGCAAGCTCTTTTAGGTGTTCAGATTTAGGATTAACCACGATGCCAGGGATTCGGCTAAAAATACTTCGATCATTATCACCATCGCCAATAGCAACACATTCTTCTTCTTTAAAACCAGTTTTCTTGAGGAAATCATCAAATTGTTCTATTTTTAATTGCTCTTCATCTCTACTATAATCAAGATCAATCCAGTACCCATTTTCATCAAAATGAAAAATTGAGTTACCATAATGGTGATCGATTTTGAATTTTTTAGCTATTTCAGTCACAAACATGTCAATAGAGCCAGAAATAAGACATACGGTATATCCTTCTTCTTGAAGTTTGTTGATTAATGAAAAAGCATCTCCTCTGAGAGGAATATCTTTAAAAATTTCAATTAACTTATCTTTGTGAACAGGACCATTGGTGTTCCAAAGTTTGAAGAGGTCTTTCTTAACTTGATAAAAGCTAATTTTTCCTCTGAGGAACTTAGCAAATAAGTCAGCATGCTCGTAAGAAGATCCACCCAGTCTTTCAGTTAATTCATACCAAGTAGTTCGCTCGGTTAAGGTAGAGTCAACATCAGTGATAATGGCTTTTGGTTTTTGTTTTGGAATTAACATAAATCTTGATAATCCTACCCTATTTTTGATCAAAAGGTAAGTAGTTTTGTGCGCCAGGAGAGAGTCGAACTCCCGACCTACTGCTTAGAAGGCAGTTGCTCTATCCGCTGAGCTACTGGCGCTATAAGTCATGAACTTATCAATTATAATTTGGATACACCTTTTATGCAAAAGATACTTGAGAAAGCAATTTTTATCTTAGTAATATTAACCTGGATGTCACATCTGGTGCAAGTTTTTACTCCAGAGGTAGGTTTTGATGCTGTTTGGTATCACTTACCAGTGATTAGGGCTATTCTGGAGCAGAAAAAACTGGTTTTTATACCCGATCTTTATCAATCGGCGAATCCATTACTAAGCGATCTGATATTTGGGATAGGTTTTTTCTTTGTTGGAGAGTTAGGTTCAAAAATTGTAGCCTATCTGTTTGGAGTAGCATTAATTGTTTCTAGCTATATTTTATCCAGGAAATTTTTAAATAAATTTTGGTCGCTAGTAGTTGTGTTAATAATTTCTACTTTTCAAGTAGTGGCTTGGCAGTCTGCTAGTTTTTATGTGGATGTAGCTAAAGCATTTTGGGAGATCAGTTCTTTAGTGTTTTTACTCAAATGGCAAGACGATCAGCAGCAAAAATGGTTTATTATTTCAGTATTATTATTTGGAGCATCTTTAGCTACTAAACTATTTTCTATTTTTTTATTACCAGTGTTTTTGTGTCTAGTTTTTATTTGGAGTCAGCGAAATAAAATTGAGCAATTACTGAGTTTTTTAGTTGGATCATTAATTTTACCGCTTCCCTTCTATCTTTTTGCTTATTTGAAAACCGGCGATGCATTTTTCTCCTTTTCTCAGCATCTGATTAAATTTGGAGAGATAGGTGGTAGTGGTTCTTTAATATTTTATATCTGGCAAAGAACAAAATTACTTCCAACTTTGCCCATGAGATTGATATTTGTGAGAGATTACACCTCATTTTTATTAATTTTATTTTTACCAATCTTATTTTTATTTATTAAAAAAATCAGAAAAAACAAATTATTGTTGGGAATAGCAATCTTCGCAGCCTGGCAAGTTTTACTATGGTGGTATTTGCCACCGCTATCTAGTCGTTACGCACTCTCTGGCTTTATAACTTGGGCAATTATTTCGATTTGGGGTGTAGTTAAACTAATTAAGAAAGATGTCAGGTTCTACAAACCAATTCTAATTACTATTTTTCTAGCCACAATAATAAACTTAGCTCCTAGAATGATGGTGAACTTGAGAAGCTTTAGATATCTTTCTGGAACTCAATTAAAAAATCAATACATTCGTCAATTTTTTGACGGCAACATTGATCAGCACTTAATTAAGTGGCATCAATTAGATTAAAGATTATTTCTTTGCTACTCTTTTAGGAGCAGTCTTTTTTGTTGTAGCTTTTCTTTTAGCAGTTCTAACAGCTTTCTTAGCTGATGTTTTAGCCTTTTTAACTGCTTTAACAGTCTTTGCCCTGTTTTCTTCTTTACTAAGAAATAATGCAGCTGCTCCGGCTGCTGCTCCAGCTATTAATGCAAATAGCCCTTTCCCTTTTTTACTCATGATAGATCTCCTTCTATTTTATTAATAATTTCTCTAGTTATATCGATGGCATCTGGTGATACCGAAACACTAGTTATTCCCCATTTTACTAGTTTTTTTGATAAATCGGGATAAGTAGATGGAGCTTGGCCACAGATTGAACAAGAAATGCTGTATTTTTTACAGGTTTTAATGGTTTTTTCCAGAGCCCACAAAACCGCCTCATTTCTTTCATCATAGACATTAGCTACTCGACTATTGTCTCTATCAACACCTAGTACAAGCATAGTTAGGTCGTTGGAGCCAATGGAAACACCATCAATACCAACTTCAATAAACTTATCTAGTAAGATGACATTTGAAGGGATTTCAACCATCATCCATAGTTGAAAGCTTGGTCCACGTCTCAAGCCATATTTGGCCACAATGTGTTTTACATCTTCAAGTTGTTTGACAGTCCTCACAAAAGGAATCATCATCCATAGGTTTTTAAAACCATGTTTCTCACGAACTTCTTTGATTGCTTGTAGTTCTAGTTTAAAAACCTGGTCATCTTCAATGTATCTTGAAGCTCCACGATAGCCAATCATAGGATTTGGTTCTGATGTTTCAAATTCCTGTCCTCCTTTGAGGTTGGCATACTCATTGGTTTTAAAATCTGTAGCTCGATAAATTACTGGTCTGGGGCTAAATTCTTTAGTGAATTTTAACAAACCATTAACTAATCCCTGCACAAATTCATCCTCTCTTTTTTCCTTAATTAATTTTCGAGGATGAACTCCCATTTCAGCAATCATAAATTCGGCTCGTAATAAGCCAACCCCATCAACATTTCTTTGAGCAATTGAAGCAGCTAATTCTGGTTCAGCCAAATTAACGTAGATTTTTGTTCTAGTTATTTTTAGATCTGGCTTAAGTTTTTTATAAGGGATACTAGTCACATGCTTTGGTTTTTTAATTTCTTTTTTAATTTCTAGTTTTCCACCTTTATAAACACTACCTTCTTTTCCATCGACAGTTATAATTTGTCCATTTTTTAGGTCAACCGTGGCAGTTTGTGTTCCTACTATGCAAGGAATACCTAGCTCTCGAGAAACAATGGCCGCATGAGAGGTTTGTCCACCTTGGTTAGTAACGATGGCAGCCGCTTTTTTCATGGCTGGTACAAAATCTGGAGTGGTCATGTCGGTTACTAGAATTTCACCATCTTCTAATTTATTAATCTCTTTTGCTGATTTAAGAATTTTAATTTTTCCGGTGGCGACCCCAGGACTAGCTGGCTCTCCTTTTAAAATGAGCTTTAAACCTTCAACAGATATTTCTTTTTTATTTTTTTCAAAGCTTTCTAGGGTAATAGTAGTAACTGGTCTTGATTGGACAATATATAATTCTCCATCCTCCATCGCCCACTCAATATCTTGAGGAAAACGATAGTGTTGCTGAATTTTATCTCCCAGCTTAGCTAACTCAATAATTTGTTCATCAGTGAGTTTAATTTTATTTTGTTTTGATTCAGGCAATTCTAGTTCTTGATTCTCACCATCTTTTAAAGTCATTTCTAGTTTTTGTGGTGTGACTTTTTTTTGTAAGATTTTCCAACTATTTTTCTGAACTAAATAATGATCGGGGGTGTAAGCACCTTGGACAATTTTTTCTCCCAATCCATAGATGGCTTCAATGACAATTTGGTTTTTATCATTACTGACAGGATTAATGGTGAACATAATTCCAGCCACTTCAGATTGGATCATGCGCTGAACAGGGACTGCGATACCCACTTCGAAGTGATCAAAGCCTTTTTCTTCACGATAGAAGATGGCTCTGGGCTCAAAAAGCGAAGCCCAACACTGTTTAACTTTTTCTAGTAAATTTTTTTCTCCCCTGACATTTAAGTAGGTTTCTTGTTGACCAGCAAAAGAAGCATCTGGTAAATCTTCAGCAGTAGCTGAAGATCTGGCAGCAACTAAAGCTGGCTGCGATCCCGAGCTTAGTTTTTGGTAGTGTTTAGTTATTTGTTGGTTAATTTCATCGGGAACCTCTGTTTTTAAAATTAGTTTTTTTATTTTTTTAGAAATTTCATTGAGCTGAGTTGAGTCTTGAGGGTCGAGTTGACCGATGAGTTCTTTGATTTGTGGCTGCAAGTTATTTTTTTCTATTAGCAGATAATAAGCTTCTGCAGTGACAATGAATCCTGGAGGAACAGGAAACCCCCTATTTATCATTTCGCCTAGATTAGCTCCTTTTCCACCTACTAAAGGAATATCAGACTTATTAACTTCTGAGAAATTAACCACAAAAGATTTTTGATGCATAGTTTAATCAGAATACCAGAGTTTAGGTATTGATTAAAGCTAGAGTGTTGGTTAGTCCAGGTTTTTTCCAAACCGTGCCATGGATGAAAAGGACAGTTTCACCTTTTTGAGTGATGCCTTCTTTTTCAAATTTTTCAATTAATTTATCATTAACTTCAATTTTTCCGTCTGGAAAATCGATTAAATATGGTTTGACCCCATAGGTTAATGAGAGCTGATGATAAGTTTTAGGTAGGTGAGTAACGGTGTAAATTGGCTGAACTGGGCGAAACCTAGAGATTAGTCTCGCAGTACGACCAGTTTCTGTTAGGCAAATAATTTTATCTATTTGTTGGTCACTGTGAAAAAGTAAATTGGCGGCATTGGAAGTAATGTTAAGACTACTATCAGAATTTTTTGGCCACTCTACTTCATGAGAAGTTTTTCCTTCGTTGTATAGAACAATCTCAGCCTGAGTTTTAACAGCTCTAACTGGATAGTTTCCAATAGTGGTTTCTTCTGAAAGCATGACTGCATCTGTACCATCATAAACAGCATTAGCCACATCACTTACCTCTGCTCTGGTAGGACGAGGATGATCAACCATCGATTGAAGCATTTGAGTGGCAGTAATAACTGGCTTAGCAGCTTTACGGCATTTGGAAATAATTTCTTTTTGCCAATAGACTAACTGTTGGTATTCAACTTCAACTCCCAAATCTCCTCTAGCAATCATAATCGCATCTGATTCAGCGATAATTTCGTCTAGGTTGTCTAGAGCAGCTTGGTTTTCAATTTTAGATACAATTGCTGCATCTATATTTCTTTGAGCTAATTCTTTTTTTAAGTTTTGAACATCCCTAGCATCTCTGACAAAAGACAAGCCAACAAAATCCATCAATTCTGAGTCAATTTTGTCTAGATAATCAACATCTCTTTGGGTAATGGAAGGCATTCCTAAGATGGCGCCAGGAGTGTTCATCGTTTTGCGATGTTTTACTTCACAATCAACAACGGCTTCAGCTCTCATACTGTCATCTGAAACTTGAGTGATGATAAATTCGCATGCTCCATCATCGAGTAAAACGAGATTATTTTCTGACATGCAGTTAATAACCTCTTGGGGGATATAAATAACTTTGTCCGAGTTTGTTTTTAAATTACTGGTAAAAGTAACCTCTTCTCCATTTTTAACAAAAAATGATTTTTCTGCTGGTAGATCAATTCTAACTTCAGGGCCTTGAAGATCAACTAAAATCCCAATAGAAACATCTAGTTCTTGAGAAATTTTTCTAACTCGCTTCATTTTTTCGTTATGCCACTCCGGATCAGAGTGTTTGGTGTTGAAACGAGCTACATTCATCCCAGCTTTAATTAGTTGGGTTAGAGTCTCAGTTGATTCTGTGGCTGGGCCAATGGTGGCTACAATTTTAGTTGATTTCTGATTGTTCATATATTTGATCTTAACTATTAATAATATATTATAAGTGATTGCAGCCTATCATTAAATAAGGAACTGTAAGTAACTATTGCCAGGATATTTATTAATCTGTAAAGTGAGAGTATGAATAATCAAAACAAACCCCAAAATAGCCAAGATTTAGTTACTCAAGCTTTAGATGAGTCACAACAGTCTGATCAATTTGCCGAGACGCTTCAGTCTTTAGAGAAAGTTATCGAGCGCAATGCTAATAAACTTAGTGAAATGAAAGATGAGTTGAAAAAGCGTCGTCAAATGTTGAAGAATTATTTTGAAAATGATACTCAGTTGGCAGAGGCAGAAGAGCAAGCAATTGAGTTTAAAAATCAAGTTAAAGAGAGGAAGACTGGGCTACAGTTGGAGCCTCAAGTTGTTGATCTTCAGGTTAAAATTAAAGAATTAAGAGAGAGAAAAAAAGAAACCCAAGAAACTTTAAGCAATCATTTGGTTAATCACTATCGAATGACAAACTCAACTAGCTTTGATACTAGTGATGGTGATCAATGGGAATACCAAGTACAAGCAAAAATTAAAGCTAAACCAAAAAGAAGTTAAGATTCTATTTTTTTTCGGTAAGTCTTTCAGTTAAATACTCGATAACTCGAGGAGAAATGTTTTTCATCTTTTTAAGACTACGAATCTTATTTTTAAGACGTCTTTTTTGACTTTTAAGCACATTCATTTCCTGGGCGGGCTTAACATAAAAACGACGGTCTTTGACTTTGTTTACAATATCAGTTGCAGCGGTTGCTTTTTTAAACTGACGAATTATATCTCTGGTTGAGTCACCTCTTTGTGCTTTGATTACGATTGGCATAATAGGTTTTGAATTATACATCAATCCTGAAAAAATGTCAGTCTTGATATGACTTTCTAATTTTTTGTGCTAAAATTATTAATTGTTGATTGTCTGCTTTTTCAGAGTTATTCGAGGATAAATAGCCTGGGTAAAGTTTGAAGAATTTATTCATTTTTTTACTTTCAATATTAGCCCATTTCTTCATATCTCCTGTGCCGTGCATGGGAAATAATTTGCTGTGAAGGTGATCTACATCAAAACCTTCAAAAAACATGCCAGTTCTAGTAGTGTCTTCAAAATAATTATCGAGAATATTAGCCACTTTTTTAGTGGCAATAATTAGGTCAGATAGAACCTGGTTTTCTTGAACAAAGGCATAGCTTCCGTAGTGTTTTTTGGGGATAACGACAGTAAAACCATCAGTATTGGGAAATATGGATAAGAAAGCTAAGTGAGTCTCACTTTCCCAAATAATATGAGCGGGCATTTCTTGAGTAACAATTTGACAGAAAATGCAGTTTTTAGTTGTCATAAACTTTTTTTACTAACTCAATTACTTGTGCTAATGAAAGTGAGCTTGGTTTTTGATTATGATGTTTTCTAGAGCCGTTGATGAGCATTTTTCCTCCAGGATGGTAGTACCAAGTTCCGGTTGGGTCAACCAAAGTTATTTCATCAGCAAGTTCTTTTAAGTCTAGTTTTGCATCGGGACGAGCTTTAATGCGGATGTGTCCAGCAGAAGAATCTTTTCTAATTGCTATAATAGCCCCATATTTTTGAGCTAGTTTCAGGGTATCGTCATTTCTAGTTTCTACTGCCATGCACTTACCTAATTTTATTTGGAAATATTCTGCTTTGTCTCTTAAGATATCTTTAGCTTTGAGATGTTGTTTCAAAGATGAGTAAATCCCATCTAAGCAGGTGAAGCCAAAGTGGAGCTGAGAGTCATCATCGTGAAGCTCTACAAATTCTAAACCTCTAATGATTTCATGAAGCATGAAGTTGTAGCGATAGTGATCAGCCTCTGGCCAGTAAATTTCTTCAAAGTGATCAATTTCAGTAATAAAACCAACTAGTGTTTCAAGAGCTTGGTCTTCTTCAAGTGTTGGGTGAAGTTGACAAAGGTATTCATAGACTAGTGAGGCAGCACTACTATGATCATGTCCTCTTTCTGGCTGATGGTGATCAAATCTTCCTAGGCCAGTATCAACATGAGTAACGTCATCTGGAGAAATTTCTAGCTTTAGTGCTTCTGATGGGTCAACAGTTGATCCTGGATTAACAAAAGCAAATTTAGCATTGCTGTAATGTTGGGCGTCAAATGTTTTTAGCAACCATGATGCACCAATCGCATCTAAGTCTGGCGCATGGTGAGTTACAATTAGTTTTCTGTTCATAATTTGAAGTATACAACAAAGGCAACTCACCACAAAAGCCTTCATCTATGAATAGTTGAGATCAGTTGTAGTGAGTTATCTCCCCACCGGGTTATATATAGTAATATATGTTATGTTATACAAAATTCACAGTATTAAAAAGGATTGAGCAAGCCGTTTATAATTTTTTTTTCTCAAGTACAAATCTTTTTATATAGGACAAAATAATACTTGCAATTTTTGCAATAATTTTAAATGGAAGGGTAATAATTTTCCACATAAGTGGGGTTGGATCCTCTTCTCCTCTCACCCACACAGAGACAATCAACCATTTGTTTTGGTCAGAAAGATATTTGGCGACCAAATGGATGTTGCGGTTATCAATTAGGCGAATAAATTTAACTTGTTGTAGTTTATTACTAGGATTTTTTTTATCTGGATAGGAGATAACTTGTTGAACTTGGTCTTGAGAAATTGATCGTAGCTTCAATCTTTCCAAGGCGTGGTTGGTGAAAACTAAATTTTTATAGTTTTTATCCATTAGTTAGTTAATCTTTTAATTACTGTATCTAGATCTAGTAATTCTGTCTCTTTATCAGCTCTTTTTTTCCATTCGATTTGATCTTTAGTGCGAGTGGAAACAACTAGTCTAACTGGATTACCAATTAAGTCTGCATCAGCAAATTTAACACCAGCACTCTCATCTCGATCATCCCACAACACTTCTACACCGGCTTTTAAGAGTTGATCGTAAACTTCTTTAGCTTTTTCTTCTGCTCCCGCTAATGAGACTAGATGAGCTTGAAAAGGAGCGATTGCTTCTGGCCAAATAATGCCCTTGTCATCATGATGTTTTTCGATAATTGATGCCATGGTGCGTCCTAGGCCAATTCCATAGCAACCCATGTAATAAGGTTTGTCTTTTCCCTCTTTATTAGTGAAAGTAGCCCCAGACATTAGGTTGGTGTAATGAAGGCCAAGCTGGAAGATATTTCCCACCTCAATGCCTCGTTTTTCAATTAGTTTACTCTTACCATCTGGAGCTAAAAATCCATCTTGCGCCATGGCCACGTCACCCTCAATATCATGCTTGAAATCTCGACCGTAATTTACATTAAAACTGTCGGTGGTTTTTTCTTTTTGACCACCAGTAAAATTGATGACAGTTTTTAAAGAATCATCTGCTACATAAGTGACATTTTTATGTCCCCATGAGTGCACATATCCAGTTTTTGTGCCTATTTTTACTAAGTCTTCATTAGTTGCGTTTTCTAATTGATAGACAGTTATATCTGGTTGCTTATTTAAAAGATGTTGAAGCTTAATAGTATTAACATCTAAGTCACCCCTGATGTTAACGATAATTAAATCACCTTGTTCTGTTTTATAAACGACATTTTTTAAGAAATATCGTTTGTCCTTACCATAGTGCTTAATGTTGTCAGTCATTGTTTGGACCCACTCAGGTTGATCAATGATTTCAAAGTCTTTAACTTTTTCATCTGGATTAACTACTTCTAGTTTAAACTCAGCGACGTCTTCATGTGCTGTGTAATTTCCATCTTCTGAGACGAAGAATCTGCCCTCTCCTAGCTCGCACTCTACTTGGAATTCATGGCAGTATTCGCCACCGATATAGCCATTGTCAGCTTCTACCTGGTGAGTTTTTAG
>Ga0307992_1000550_pt1 | contig 23787 bp, 15 predicted proteins | sample EllFjometagen133_FD_203162 | JGI IMG/M metagenome (GOLD analysis project Ga0307992, IMG submission 203162) | Marine microbial communities from Ellis Fjord, Antarctic Ocean - #133 | ecosystem: Environmental > Aquatic > Marine > Unclassified | place: Southern Ocean | collected 2014-10-08
TATCTTTATTGATGTTGCAAAATGGCACATCAATAGTTGATGAAGATGGGCGAGCAATCTTTGATCAATTTCTTTTAGATGATAATACTTATTTTCCGGGAGAGGAAGCTCTTCGTTTCTATCTTAGCTTTGCTAATCCATCTCAAGAAATTTATAGCTGGAATGAACAAATGCCTGATTCAGTAAATGCTTTCACTCAAGGTTTAACGACATTTTTGTTTGGTTATTCTAGTTATTTACCTTTGATAAAAGAACAAGCTCCTAAATTGAATTTTGATATTATTAAAGTTCCTCAAATTAGTAGTTCCTTGAAAGAGGTAAATTATGCCAATTATTGGTTAGAAACAGTTTCCAAAAAGACAAAATATCCAAACGAAGCTTGGGCTTTTATTCTACATTCTACCGAAGCGCAGAATGCCAAGACTTTTGTAGAAAGGGCAAAGAGGCCAACTGCTCATCGTAGTTTAATTCAGTTTCAGTTGGAAGATTTTGATTTAGCTCCATTTGCTTCTAGTGTTTTAACTGCCAAAACTTGGTATCAAGGAAAGAAATATTCTTTAGTAGAAGAAGCTTTTCAAGAAATGATAGAAAATGTTTTATCTGGACAAAAGTCAATTAAAGAAGTAATTAAATATTGCGTTCAGAAAATTAACCTAACAAATTAAACATTATTAGAGCATGACAACATCAGAATATAGAAAAAATAAAATTATTTTTACTATAATATTAATCTTCGGATTTTTATTTTTTTTATTAAATGCTGATTCAGTTAAAGCTGGAGTTAATTGCAACGTTTTTTGCGAAGAAGAGTGTGGATTAGAAACTGGCAGTAGTCTCTGTCGTTTGATGGGAGTTAAATCTTCTTCTGGCACTGAGTTATGTAGTTGTTGTAAGGCGGGTGAAATAGTTGGCAATGACTTGAAATATGAATGTACGTGCCAAAACGATAACAAAGTTATAGACTGTTATGCAGGAGGTTTATTTAAAGGAGACAGAACTGCTGTTTGTCTCTGTTGTGGTGATTGTACTCCAGATGATTTATTATATATTGGCGTTAGCATAGCAGAGTTAATTTTGAAATATTTAGGTGTTATTGCCTTGGCACTTTTTGTTTTAGGTGGTATAGTTTGGATAACTTCAGGAGGATCTAAAGATAAAGTTCAGAAAGGAATGGCAATAATCAAAGGGGCAATTATAGGAATGATAATTGTAATAGTTGCTTTTTTGGTAGTAAGAGTAATCATGAAAGACATCCTAGAAGTGGATTCAAGTTATTTGCCTGAATCCCAGTCAAGTTCTGAAAAATATAAAGATTCTGTTTAAAAAAAATTTATGAACAATAAACATTTTAACTTAATTTCCGTTTTAATATTGATTTTGATTTCTTTGTTTTTGGTTAATTCTGTGCAAGCCGATACAACAATCAAACTTCCAGATCCCTTGGGTGGACAAGCTGACAACATCCCGCTTTTAGTAGGTAATGTTATTGAGTATATTTTAGGTATCCTTGGAGTTCTTGCTCTAGTTATGTTTATTTCTGGAGGAATAGTCTGGATGACTTCTGGTGGCGTTTCTGATAAAATCAAAAAAGGTAGAGATACTCTTGTTTGGGCGATATTAGGATTAGCTTTGATTTTCTTTAGTTATGGACTTTTAGATTTTATCCTAAGAACATTACAGCAGTCGTAATTTAATGGGATATACTTGACAAATCTCTTAATTGCTCTTAAACTTAAATTAAATAATAGGTCGAATAATTAAATATTCTTTATAAGTATAAAAAGATGAAAATTTGTACAAAAAGAATTTTGATTTCTGTAACAATAGCCTTGTTTTTTGCTCTATTAATAAATCCGATTTCAGTAAAAGCTGCTGATATAACTCTCGACGAGGGATTGGATCTTTTTCGTTCAGGATCTGAGATTGGAAATGCTGAAATAGGAACAGTTGTTGGTAGAATTACAAAAGGTGCTTTAAGTATTTTAGGCTTAGTAGCTTTAGTGATTTTTATAATTGCTGGTTTCCAATGGATGACTTCTGGCGGGGATAAAGAAAAAATTAAAGGTGCACAGAAATTGATGGGTGCGGCAATCGTTGGATTAATCATCATTATTATTTCCTATGCTGCAGTATTCTTTATTACCAATAGTCTAAAGGCGGTTACAAATTAAAAAATCTTTTTACTTTAGAAGGATAAAAAGAGGTTTAAAATGAAAAAATATTTACCTTTAATTGGCATAATATTTATGCTTATTTTAGTGGCAGTGCCAACATTAGCACAGAACCTTGATAATGACTATTTAGCTAATTTTCAAGGCAATTCTGGAATTGGAGATGCAAATATAGGAGAAGTTGTTGGTCAAATTGTTAAATCTATCTTAACTGTTTTAGGTTTGGTAGCTTTAGTAATCTTCATAATTGCTGGTTTCCAATGGATGACTTCTGGCGGAGACAAAGAAAAGATTCAAGGTGCGCAAAAATTGATGGGCGCAGCAGTTGTTGGTTTGATAATTATAATTCTCGCTTATGCGGCGGCCAGTTTTGTTGTAACCGCATTAACAAATGTTACAGCCTAGGACTCTTTATCTAAAAACATTTAGAATTAAAAATTTTACTATATGCAAATTTCTTGTTACACAAGAAAAAGATTTTCGTGTATTATCTTAATGTTTGTTTTGTTATTTCTTCTTTCAGGAACACAAGTTTTAGCAGATTCTCCTCTCGCAGGACTCAAAACTGCAGCTAATCAAGCAGGAATTAATACAAGCAATCATATAGGATTAACTTTTGGTAAAGTTTTTAAACAGGTATTGGGAGTAATGGGTTTACTTTTATTAGTTCTTTTTGTTATTGGAGGAATAATGTGGACGACTTCAGGGGGCAGTCCAGAAAAATTAAAAAAAGCGCAAGAGCTATTGATTAATGCTATAATTGGTTTGATTATTGTCCTTTGCTCTTATGCTATAGTTCACTTTATTACAACAAAATTAACAAGCGTTACAACATAGTATAGAACATATTTTTGTTCTGAATTAAATATTAAAAAAATACGTCTGATAAAGTCAGGCGTATTTTTTTTGATATCTTTCTAAGAATATTATAATAAGCGATATTTTAGTTTGATTATTTCTTTCAGATATTTTAGAGCTGTTTTAATGATATTAATTCTTGTTTTTCTTCCTTCTTCCTCCATCCAATTAACTGGTATTTGTTTAATTCTTAAGCCATAATGACGAGCTAATACCAAAAGTTCAGTGTCGAAGAAAAGACCATCATTTTCAATTTTTGGAACAATTTTTTGAACAGCTGATTTGGAAAGTGCTTTGAAACCACAATGAGTATCAGTTAATTTAATATTAAAAAGCATTTTAAGAAGCAAATTGTAAAATTTAGAATATATGGAACGTATTAGAGATCGTTTGCATTGGCTTTGTTTGTGATATCGTGAACCAATAGTTAGATCATATTCTTCCTCAGTTATTCCCTTGATTAGAGGAATAGTAAATTTTAGTTCGGTAGCTAGATCGGCATCCATGAAAATATTAATATCAGCTAAATGATTTTGCCAAGATTTTTTGATAGCCAATCCTTTTCCGGGATTTTTTAAGGAAAAATATTCTAGATTAGGATATTTTTTCTTTTGTTTCTCAACAATTTTTATTGTTTTATCTTTTGATCCATTATCAGCAACGATCACTTTCCATTCATATCGTTTAAGGTTTTTTTCACAAAAATCAAACAATTGATCAATTTTTTCTTCAATTATTTTTTCTTCGTTAAGCGTAGGAACGACAATAGAAATTTTCATATTTTTATCTTAGGATTATATAATAAAGTATATCATATAAGGTAATATAATGAATGATGTTTACATATCTATCGTTTCTCGTGGGTTTTATTTTAATAACTCCTTAATGATTTTTATATTTTTCTCGGGGATAGAACTAATCACTTCTCCATTTTTTTCTTCTGGATCTTTTTCTAAATCATAAAGGGTAATTTGTTCCTTTTGCTCATTATATTGATATTTCAAATTATTTTTAATCAAGCTCAAAGGACATTTGTTGTCCGATGGTTGAACTAGAGGGATGACTTTATTGGATGAGAATTTTTCATTTTTAATTTTTGGCCAAAATGATTTGCTGAACTTATTATCAGGATAATTGATATTAAAAAGATCCAAAAAGGTCGGCATAATGTCTAAATGGCTATATGCGCCGTTTATTTTTTTGTTTTTATATTTCTCTTCATCGCCCATAACAAGGACCAGAGAAGTAGTGAAATTCTCTTCAAAGGCCATTCTTTGATTAAAGGTATTGTTTTGGTGAAATTCAGCAGGCCAACTGTGATCGCCTAGAATAAGTAAAGTATAATTTTTTTCTGGGAATAATTCGTTAATTTTTTCCCAAGCAATGATTAAATATTCATCTTGTAGAAAGGTGGTATTTATTAGTTTTTCGCGATGATTTTTGGGATTTTTGTAAGGAACTGAATCTTTCAATTCTAAAGGAGTGATAAAGGGCCAATGATTTGTTGGACCTATTTCTATATATAAAAAATTACGTTTTTCTTTATTTTTTTGAATATAATCAAAAGTTTTTTGATAGAAAATATCCTCTCTAAAACCCCAGGAATATTGAGGATCGTCTTCAGACATAATTTCATCAGCGTGTATTTCGTCAAAACGCAAATTTTGCATAAATTCTCCTGTTTGAGCAAAGTTCAGGTCATAGCTTTTAAGAAAGAACGTTTTGTATCCTAAATAATTCATTATCTCTGGCCAACAAAGAATCTTTTGATCAAAGTTATTAGCGACTAAGGTTGATTTAAAAGAACCTGGGAGGGAACAGAGTAGATTTTCTTGACCTAATATAGTCTCAATACTGTTGCTGTAAAAATGAGAAAAAAGAATTCCTTCTTTGGCTATTTTTAAGAAATTGGGCGTATTTTTTTCATTAACCAGAAAACCGTTTAAGCTTTCTACCTGAAGGATGATAATATTGTCTAGATATGAAGGGATATTATTTTGATTGATTTTTTGAGCTTGAGAAATTATACTTTCACGATTTTCTGTAGATTTTTCAATCAATTCTAAATATATGTTTTGATAAAACTCTATTACTTTGTCTTTGTAGACTAAGTCCCTACAAGAGGAGAATAGCTCATTATTTGTAGACGGAAGAATAAAAAATTGGACCAAGACTATAATTAGTAGAATGAAATAAATAATTTTGTTTTTAATTTTTAATCTTATTTTTTCAATTAATAAACAGTTCAAAAGAGCAATAAAGAATAAAATTATTAGAGGGTATATTAGGCTTAAAAGAATGTCGTGATTATAGCTCTGAGTAAGGCGCTTAATGAAATAAAAATTAGGATTATCTTGAAACAATGTAAAATAGACAATAAAAATTAAATATAATAAGTAAATAATTGTAGGCAAAAAAATCCCAATTATTTTTGAAATTTTAGAAAAGAGATATGACAAAAGGACAAGAAAGATTATAATTTGAAACCATTTATATAAATTCAAAAAAGCACTGGAAGTCCAGGAAGATATTATAAGAATTAATGAATTGGTTATCACAAAGACCAAGACCAAAAAAATTTTATATATTGTTTTCATCTTGATAATAGGAATCGGTATATATTCCGTCAATGCCCTTTTTGCGATATTGTAATATTTTTTCATCATCATTTAAGGTGTGAAGATAAATTTTTATATTTTGTTTTTTAAGTTCTTTAATTAAAAAATCAGAAATTCTGGTGATGGAGATAGAAACAGTGTTTACGGATGGATATTTAGAATTGATTCTATTAATATTTTTCAAGTCAATTTTTCTTTTTCGATAAAGTGCGTATATTATTCTCGGAAAGTTATATTGTTTATCAAGTGTTTCAATATTTTTTTCTGAATACGCTTGTGGTATTATTCTGTCGAGAAGTTTGTAGTTGTATTTTTTTATTTTTTTAATCATTATTTCTGTACATTTTTCAAAATCGCTCTTAATGTCGGTTATAAGTACAATTTCGTTTTTTTCTTCCATGAATTTTAAAAGATTCTCTAAAGACAAAGAGGAATAACCTTTGTCCGTTTCTTCATTTAAAAATTCTTCCGACGTTTTGTTCAATGTTGGTTCATGGCTGGCTACGACGTTATTGTCTTTTGTTAAAGATAAATCAACTTCAAACATTTTATATCCTTTTTCGTAGCTTAATAATAAAGCTTCTAATGAATTTGTATAAATTTGTTCCCCCTTTTCTGTCATAACAGTTCCCAGGGCGTGAGCTATCAAATCAAGTTTTTGTTCAGTGACATAGTTTTCAATAAAATTATTTTTGTAAATAATTGCTTGTTCATCTTCGTAAACTTTTTCTAAATTTATTGACCTTTTAAGCAGTTTGGCGAATCTTTCATCATTTTTGTTTTTTGACGAAATAATATATGAAGCTTTAAATTTTTCTTTAATAATCTTCGCTGTTTCATTTGGATTAGTTTTTCCTGAAAATAATTCATGCCAATCTTCATAACGATCTTTGTTGTATTCATACATGAATGTTTGGTCTAATCCATTTATGTAATAATTTTTTTCATTAAAATAAAATAATTCGGGGAATATGTCCCAATTACTATGGAAAACTATTTCTTTTGGATTTAAATGATTCTTTATCCATAAAGATGCGTTTTGCAAATGATTTATTGTTCTTTCTTCCTCATTATAGGATCTTTGTAGTTGATTCAGGCTACGATTTGTATAGAAGACTAAGAAAAACAGGCAGAGAGAAACGAAAATAATACTAAGAATAAAGTAAAAAATATTCTCAGCAGAATGAAAAAGATGTTTTATTTGTTTTTTAATTTCACCCCAATTTATACTTTTTATTATCTGTGTAAACATTAGAGCATTAAAAAAGATAAGTATTGGGGCGAGATATTCAATTATTCGGCGCGCTTTTAATGTATAGGCAAGAAAAAATATAGATATGAAAAAGAAAAACCAGTTTTTTGTTTTTTGTTTTTTGATATAAAGAATAAACCATGCCACTGAAATGATATATGGTATTAAAAGAGGCAAAATATCAATATAGAAATTAAATATTTCTGGAGCATACCATTCGGCGCCAACACCAATTATATTTTGGTAATTTAAAATTGCGATTCTTACTGTTTGAAACCAATAAAAGGCAAATGTTTTTGGGAAATATGGATTGATGATAAGTCCTGCTAATAATCCGAAAAAACAGCATAAAAGTAGTTTTGTATTTGGGAGAGCAAAGAAAGATTTAAAAAACAAAGTAAATTTTATTGATCGTTTCTTGACTAGTTTTTCAATGGCGCACGAAAAACAATAAATTAGGGTGCAAACAAACATCAATGGCCATCCTCCATAAGTCCAAACATATAGAAGAGAAATAATAAAGATTCCTAAATATTTTTTTTTGACGATAAAATAAAATCCTAGGATCAATACGATTAAAGAAAAAGCAGGGCTTCTGCTAAGAGACATCCGCGCCATAAAGTTCATTGTCAAAATACTGCTTAATGTCCACAGAACAGGAAGTTTAATTTTTAATCTACGAAGCAACCAATAAATCGCTAAAATAGCAAAAGCTGCGAAAAAAGCACTAGCTAACTTTACTTTTATTAAGGGGTCAATTTGAGACGAGAGAGTATCAAGATTTTTGGGTGTAGGGATACTTAAAAATGGGATAAGTAAAAAATGGTATCCAAAATGATGATCAACAAATAGATTTTTATAGGTAGTGAATTGAGTCCATGGGAAATCTTTGACGATTCCACTTTCTTTCATGAGTAGTGCCATCTTGGTGTGATAAAATCCATCTGGACAGAGTAGGCTGGGTGGTGTTGTTATATAAATGAAAACAATAAAAGCAATAGTGAATATTATGAAATAGATCAGCCATTGCCTTTTAGAAACTAAATTATACACTTTAGATATAATATTAAGCATTACTTTATTTTATCATTAAGATTTTACTTTGTCTATTTAAAATGTTAACATACTATATATGAGTGGACATTCCAAATGGTCAAAAGTTAAACATTCTAAAGGCGCCTTAGACGCTAAAAGAAGCGCTTTGTTTACTAAGTTGGGCCAAGCTATTATTATCGCCGCTAGAGAAGGTGGGGGTGATTTAGATTCTAATTTTAAACTTCGTTTAATCGTAGATAGGGCTAAAAAAGCAAATTTACCCAAAGATAATATCGATAGAGCCATCAAAAGAGGGACAGGAGAAATAGAGGGTAAGCAGATAGAAGAAATAACTTACGAAGCTTTTGGTCCAGGAGGCACAGCTTTTGTTATAGAGGTTTTAACAGATAATAAAAATAGAATTGCTACTAGCCTTAGAATTATTCTTAGGAAACATGGCGGAAATTTGGCTGGTAAAAATTCAGTTCTTTGGAAATTTAATCGTTTGGGAGTTATTAATATAAATTCTGATTTAATTAAAGGAGATAAAGAAGAATGGCAGTTAGGGATTATTGAATCAGGCGCAGAAGACTTTAAAGAGCATGGACAAGAATTAGCTATTTATGTGAGCCTTGGCAATCTACAGAAACTCAAAGAAAAGATTGAGAATGAGGGAATAGAAACAGAAAGCGCAGGGATAGAATGGGTGGCCAAAGAATTAATTAGTATTGATGAATCTAAGGGACAAAAAGTCGCTGCTATCTTTGAGGATTTAGAGAATGATCCTGATGTTCAAAACTATTATACTAATATTGAGTAATTATGATTATTTTAGGAATTGACCCTGGTTATGCAATTACTGGTTATGCAATTATTAAAGTTGATTCTAAAACAAAAGTGATAACTTTAATTGATTACGGATGTATATTTTCTTATCCTAAGGATATTTTTCCTAAACGATTATTAATCGTTTTTGATGGTATTAAAGAGATAATTAAAAAGCATAAACCAGATAAAATAGCTATAGAACACATTTATTTTGCTAAAAATGCTAAAACAGCTATCAAGGTTAGTGAAGCTAGAGGCGTTATCACCTTAGCAGCTGCTAGCGAAAATATCGATATATTTGGCTTTACCCCCCTACAAGTTAAGCAAGCTTTAACTGGTTATGGGAGAGCCACAAAGAGTCAGATTCAACAAATGGTAAAGAATGTTTTAAAATTGAAAGATATCCCTCGTCCTGATGACGCTGCTGATGCTTTGGCTATTGCTATCACCTGTGCTCAAACGAATCAGGCACTTAGGTAATTAGGATTTTCAGAAGAATTTGTTAGAGAATGCATAAAACAGAAATACAGGTTTTTGACCTGTATCTTTTTAATTTAAACTATTATTAGAATCCCGATTACCCAAGCGTTAGCGTTTAGGGTATATATATCCTACGATTTGCCATCCGCCTTGAGATGTATTTTGCCAAGCAGTTGTTCTTCTTAATTTTCTAGTTACTGGTTTTTGAGTCCAACTTGGATTAGAAGGGCCATTCATTTCAGAGAAATAAATATAGTTATCATCAAAACTTTCTATATAGGCCACGTGTCCATACCAATTATTACATTTTAAAGCCACTATTGATCCTTCATCACCTTTATTTAAGGTTAAGCCTGTCTTATAGCCACTGTTACGAGCATTCTGTAACCATGTTCTAGCATTACCCCATCCTTGAGGAACACATTGCCCTAATTCAGTTGCCCATTTATAGGCCACCCAATCAGTACATTGTCCTGGCTTCCAATAATAACGACGACAATCGGCAGAACAACGTTTATATCTCCAATCTGTATAACTACAATTACTCTTCTCGGTAGCAATGAATGAAGAACTCGTACTTGTTCTGGTTATAACTGGCTTTGGTTTTGGAAGAGGCGAAGCTTCAGGGATGATGAGAATTTCTCCAACCTGTAAATTATCTGGGTTAACGAGATTATTAAAATCAATTATTTCTTCGCTATTTGCCTTATATTTTTTGGCAATTTGTAAAAGTTTTTCGTCTTTTTTTATCTTATGTAAAATTCCGTCTACGGGAAGAATCGTCAATTTATCTCCAGGTTGAATATTGGCTCTCCAATAGGTCAAATCATTTGCCCATAGAATAGTATAAACATTAAGTCCAAATTTTTCAGCAATATCCCAAGGATTATCATTGGGTTTAACAATATAATCTTCAATTTCGGTCCTAGTCGGTAAAATGTTTTGATTAATTTCATTGTTTGTAGCAACTAGGGCAGTATTATTTAAAGTCAAAGCTATTTCAGAAGGAGTGCCTTCTTCTCTCAAAAGAGAGGCTATTTGAAAATCATAATTTTCTTCTTCTGACTTTTCTTGGAGAGAATTGATGTCTAGATGAATATTTTTGTCGGTATTTTCGGAGAGAATAATGTCATTACTCTGATTTACTATTTGAGAATAGGAAAAGAATACAAAAAATAAAACAGCCATAATAACAGGCAGTTGTTTTTTGGGCTGTAAATTTTTATACATCCTAGACAAAAAGTGTCCAAAATAGATGGCACGAAGAATGCCTCTTTTCAAAGTCTTAATACTATATCTGATAATTTGTCGTAATAGTCTATCTTGCATAAATAGATTTTTTTTTGTATGATAATGATTATTATGCCTAAAATTGTGAAAAAATCAAGTATGAGTTATCAACATCTGAATTTAAATGAAAAATGGTCAAAAATTTGGGATAAATTGGGAATTTATCGCACTTCAGAACAATCAAATTTAGAGAAACAATATATTTTGGTTGAGTTTCCTTATCCGTCGGGATCAGGTTTACATATTGGGCATGCTTTTACTTTTATAGGAGCTGATATTTATGCTCGATTTCAGAGAATGCAGGGGAAAAGAGTGCTTTTTCCTATGGGTTGGGATGCTTTTGGCTTGCCAACAGAAAATTATGCCATTAAAACTAAAACCAAACCACAACAGATAACCAAAGATAATACAACCAGATTTAAAAAACAGATGCAAAAGTTGCAACTTTCTTTTGACTGGGAAAGAGAAGTAAATACCACTGATCCTGATTATTACAAATGGACTCAGTGGATTTTTATTCAATTATTCAAGAAAGGATTAACCCATAAGAAAGAAATGCCTATTAATTGGTGTCCTAAATGTAAAATAGGATTAGCCAATGAAGAAGTTTTAAGTAATAAATGTGAAAGATGTGGATCTGAAGTTTCCCGCAGAAATATTTCTCAGTGGATTGTAAAAATTACTGATTATGCAGATCGACTAATTGAGGGTCTCACGCAAACAGATTTTATTGAGAAAATTAAAACAGCGCAGATAAATTGGATTGGAAAGAGTCAAGGAGCTCAAGTTGTTTTTAAGATTAAGTTAGACAAAGAAGAGGAAAATTTAGAAATATTTACAACTCGTCCAGATACATTATGGGGAGCCACTTTTATGGTTCTATCGCCAGAGCATCCTTTGATTGATAAATTTTTAAATAATGATTCTCTTGAACCTAAAATCAAAGAATCAATAAAAGAATATATAACCAAGAGCAAGCATAAGTCTGATTTAGAAAGAACAGATTTAGCTAAAGATAAAACAGGTGTATTCAGCGGTTTTTACGCCATAAATCCGGTAAATAATAAAGAAATTCCTATTTGGATATCTGATTTTGTTTTAATTTCCTATGGAACTGGAGCTATTATGTCTGTTCCTGCTCATGACCAAAGAGATTGGGAATTTGCTCGGAAATTTGATTTAGAAATAGTTCCCGTAATTCAGCCTTCAACAGGTTGGGATTTTGAAAAAGGCGCTTATACTGATGTTAAAAATGGAAAGATTATAAACTCGGAACCAATTAATGGCTTAAATCCAGATGATGCCTTTGAGAAAATGATTGATTGGCTAGAGAAGAAAAAGATAGGAAGAAGAGCTAAAAATTATCATCTAAGAGATTGGATTTTTTCTCGTCAGCATTATTGGGGCGAACCGATTCCTATGATTCACTGTTCTAAATGTGGATGGCAACCTGTCAAAGAGAAGGATTTGCCCATAAAACTCCCAGAGGTAGAACATTTTGAACCAACCGATACAGGAGAAAGTCCCTTAGCCAAAATCAAAGAATGGATTGAGACTACTTGTCCTAAATGTGGAGGTTCAGCAAAAAGAGAAACAGATACTATGCCGAATTGGGCTGGTTCAGATTGGTATTTTTTGAGATACATTGATCCTCAAAATGATAAAATGTTGGCTGATAAAGAAAAAATGAAAGAATGGCTTCCTGTTGATATTTATATTGGTGGCGATGAACATAATACCCTCCATCTTTTATATTCTCGTTTTATTTATCAGTTTTTATGGGATATCAAAGCTGTTCCGATAGAACATCCAGAGCCATATCAGAAAAGAATATCTCATGGAGTGATCCTTGGTCCCGATAATCAGAGAATGAGTAAATCTAAAGGTAATGTTGTTGACCCAGAAGAAGTTATAGAAAGATTTGATAAATATGGATCAGATATTCTAAGAATGTACTTAATGTTTATCGGTCCTTTTGAAGGAACCATGGCCTGGAATGATCAAGCTTTAATGGGGATGAAAAGATTTTTAGATAAGATTGAGGATTATATTGATCATTGGTTGTCTTTAGGAGGAAAAGATTCAGGAGAAAATGATAACAACGAAATAAAATTTTTAATGCATCAAACAATCAAAAAAGTAACTGAAGATATTAAAAATTTGAGATTTAATACAGCTATCGCTTGTTTGATGGAATTTTTAAATAGTGTGAGAGCGGAAAAAAATAAGATGAGAGAGGAATATCTCAAAAATTTTCTTATCCTTCTTTCACCTTTTGCTCCAATTTTTAGTGAAGAACAATTTCAAAAAATAGACTCATCATTGCCAAGTATTTTCTTGAAATCTTGGCCTGTATTTGATTCTCAATTAGCTAAAAACAAAAAAATTGAATTTGTTATACAGATTAATGGTAAGGTTAGAGAGAAAATTAATATTGAGATTGGATTTTCTCAAGAACGAATTGAAGAAACTATTTCCTCTCTACCTCGGGTTCAAAAATATTTACAAGCAAAAGAAATTGAAAAGATAATTTTTGTCCCCGATAAGTTAATTAATTTTGTCATTTAGTTGTCAAAATAATGAATGTAAAAGAAATCAAAAGAATTTGTAAAAAAAATGATTTTGTCCCTTTGCGTCGTCGGGGACAAAATTTTTTAATTAATCCTAGATTTATTAAACGAATAATAGATGTAGCAGAAATAGACGAAAAAGATGTTGTTTTGGAGATAGGACCAGGTTTAGGCGCTTTAACAGAGAATATTGTTGATAAATGTAAAAAATTAATCGCAGTTGAAATTGATCAGAAATTAGTTCAAATTTTGAGAGAGCGTTTAAAAGATCATAAGAATATAGAGGTAATTAAAGGTAGTATTCTAGATGGAATTTCTGAATTAAACATAAAAGAAAAAAAATACAAAGTAATTTCTAATTTACCTTTTAACATTACTGGGAGAGTCCTGAGGATGTTATTAACAGAAAGAGATAAATCAGAATTAATTGTAGTTGTGATTCAAAAAGAAGTTGGGGAGAGAATAATTGCTCAACCTCCCCATATGTCCCTTTTATCTTTATCAATTCAATTCTATGGTCAGGTAAATATTGCTTTTAATATTAAGAGAAATAATTTTTGGCCTCAACCTAGAGTAGATTCGATAGTTTTGAAAATAAAGCCAAATAAGTCTAAAATTGATAAAAAAATTGAAAATACTTTTTTTCAACTCATTAAAGCTGGCTTTTCTTCTAAGCGAAAATATTTACTTAACAATTTATTTAAAAATGCTATAATGCATACATTGGAACGCAAAGAAAGTAGAAATAAAATCTTAGGAATTTTTAAGGAAATTGGCTTAAACGAAAAAGCAAGAGCGCAAGAATTATCAATTGAACAATGGATACAACTTGCGAGTAAGATAAATTAATCAAGGCATATGTCTAATAAATCTAAAATTCTGCCGTTGTTTTTTCTTTCAGTTCTATGTTTATTCGTTTTAGCTTTAGGTTTTTTTCAAATCAGAGGAGCAATCTATGGTCCATTTGGAGGTTTTAAAAAATCTAATACGGAAGAAAAAATAATATTAACTCAAAAAGAGATTTTGTCTATTTTGTCAGAGCAAGCCAAACAGGAGGATGCTGACAAAGATGGTCTTTCAGATTATGACGAAGCCTATGTTTATCATACATCTCCATATATTCAAGATTCAGATAGCGATGCTTTTTCTGATTTAGAAGAAATAGAGATTGGCAGTGATCCTTTAAATCCTGCTTCAACACCTTATCGTCAAGTTCAGGAGAATGAAGAAGATAATCTTTTGGAGGAATCTTGGGTTGAACCCACAAAGACTGAAGAATTCTCTCTAGAGGAAATTAGAGTTTTCTTAATTCAGGCTGGAGTAGATAAAGAAATTGTGGACAATATTGATGACAATCAGTTAAAAAAGTTATATAATGATACTAAAGAAGAAACAGGAATTAATCCAAAAGACTTAGGAATATCGTATTCACCTGAAGTTGATATTTTATTATTAAGACAAGCTTTGTTGGACGAAGGAGTTGATGCTTCAATGTTAGAACAAATAGATGATGAAGCATTGAAATCTATGTTTCTAGAGAATTTAGAAAATTAGAATACAGAAATCTATCTCTGACAACTATGGGGGATTAAATATAAGTTTTAGAATTTTTATTTTATAAGAATCTGGCTTTGCCAGAACCTTGAAATTAAATATTTATTGTATAAAAATTAAGGTAATTTAATTATAAGAACCTGGCTTTGCCAGAACCTTGAAATTAAATTTTTATTGTATAAATAATAATGTAATTTAATTATGAGATTTGGAAAATCGAATAATATTTTAACTAAAGGAGCGATCTTATTAACAATGTTTATGTTGATCGTTTCTTCTTTTTTATTTGTACCTCAAAGAGCTCAAGCTCAATTTATTGTTACAGATGTTGTTAAGGGCGTTTGGGACGCTATTAAGTGGGCGTGGGACAAAGGAGGAGCAGTTGCCTACCGAAACTCTTTAAATTTTTTCTTACAACAAGCTGCTAAACAATCAGGAGAATGGTTGGCTACGGGAGATGCTGGTAAGAAGCCGGCTTTTTTAACTGATCCTGATTTTTATAGCAAAGTTGGTGATCAAATGTTGGGAGAGTTTGTTGATTCAGTGGCAAGTGATTTTTTGGGACAGAGTCTTTGCGATACCTTGGATCCTACGATTAAATTCAATATGCTCGCTACCATGGATCCAGAATATAACAAGATGAAGTGGGCTGAGGAACCACAATGTTCTTTTAGTCAAATTGAGAAGAATTTAAAAAAAGCTAGTAAACAACAGTTGCTTGATTTTTCTGCAGATGTTAAAGAGGGAAAAGTTGCTAAACAAAAGTCAAGTATTAGTACTGTTATTCAAGGTGATTCTATATTAACCAGCAACATGAAAATTTATTTGGATGGCGAAGTGAACTTATGTCCAGATGGAGATCCAGAGAATTGTCCAGCAGGCCTGATTAATTGGGTTTTGGGAAATACTGGTTATATGTATGAAGAAGATTCTGTAGGGATAGGAGCTTTTTTGCATAAATATACTAATGAATTTGAGGATATTTTTCAAATTTTAAGAGAGAATGAGGATGTTATAGAGGTTAGTCCTGGACAAGAAGCACCAGAGGCAGATATCACAATGGATCCACAAGCAGCAATAGCTTTCAAAGATTTGGAAGAAAAGTTAAATCCAGATACTGGTACAGAGCTTTGGGGATCAGAAGACACAGAAAATAAATTAAAGTATTTAGATAAGTGGAGTTCGGAATGTTCCGGAAAAAATTCTGGCAATGTGTGCGATGATTCTCATTGTGTTTTCATTTGTGATATTGGCGGAACCGAAGCTTGCAAAGCTTCTGAAAATTCTATGACAGAGTGCTTGAGTCGTGTTAAAAGAGTTAATCAATATGTTAAGCAATTGGTGGAATGGGCTACGACATTGCAGGATATGATATCTCAGGTTGTTGAGAATTGGGAAACACAACAAGGTTTGCCAGATTTAGATGATTTAGAAGATGCCGGTAATATGTTTAATCCAGAAAGTAATCCCATGGGCATTCAGATGAGCTTAGAGAGCAAATTGTTCAAAAAACAAACAGAAGCAATTGAGAAAAGTAAAGTATTTAGACAGATACAAGGCAGCATGAACGCAGTTGTTTCAAAAGTTTCTGGCATTGTTAAGTTGCCTTCTACTTTTGTAAGTGAAAAAGCACGGGAATCTGTGAAATCTGGAACTGCAGGACCATTGACTACAACTGGAGTGGCTTTTGCTGATGCTATTGGCATTTTTGCTAATACGTTCATGTCTCAATATATGAAAGTCCTGTTTACCAAAGGACTTAATCCAGGAGCTGACAGTGGGAATGTTGAAACCCCTGACAATGAAGATGATACGCCAAATCCAGATACTAGATCTATTTTAAGCGGAATGAAAGTGATCCCTCTTAATCAAGCCAGCAATGAAATGAGCATCTATGATGAATTTGCGGTTTGTCCTAGCGGTATTGATCAAAAATATATCTCTCAGTTCAATTGTTTGTTGGATAATAAGCTGGCTCGGGCCGTAGAAGAAAGAATGACTATTCAAGAAGCTATGGACAATGGTTTACTTAATCCCGAAGAAAGATTAGGCATAAGTGGTGATACACGTGGCTTATTATCAAAGAGTCATATTCAAAAATTGCGTTTGATTGGAGTTGTGCCTTTAGGTATGCAAATTGCGACGGAAGTAATTATGGAAAATCAATATACCAATGGAATAACTTTGTCTAATATAGTCGAAGGATTTAGTCAAAGAGGATCAGATGGTATTTGTGGTAATTCCGATCCAGGAGAAAGTGAGTTTTGTAATTTAATTGACCCTAATTGGGTTTTAAAAGCTCCTAGTTATTTATGTGAGGTAACTGGTTATTCAGCTATTCCTTTACGTGATAGTTCTTTTCGTCAAGAATCTTGCCTGGATTTGAAAACTTGCATTCACGAGACAGACGGTAATCAATGTGATACTTGGTCTTATTGTACTCGCGAAAAGAATGTTTGGCGTTTTGGTGGTGATGAATGTGATTCTCAATATAATACTTGCACTTCTTATACTCAAAAGAACAATGGAGATATTTCCTCTTATCTTTCTAATACTTTAGATTTTGATGATTGTAGTTCCAGTAATGTTGGTTGTAAGTGGTATTGTTCAAATTGGGACCAAACATATTCAGGAATAGGTGGTAATTGGACTTGTTCGTCCCCTGGTTGGAGAGAATATACCTGTTATTCTGGAGATTTATGTAGTGTTCCTGCTGGATGTAATTGTACTTGTAACGGCGTTAATGGTTGTCCAAATGGATTAGGTTCTTGTTCAATAGTTGAGGGAGGTTTGTCTTGTTCTTTGGATAGACCTGATTTTAGAAATGTAGCTTTTTTTAGTGATCATATCGAAGAATGTGGAGAAGCCGATGAAGGTTGCTCTCAATTTATTAGAATTAAATCAGGATCAGGAGTTAATTTTTTATCAAATGGAAATTTTGAAATTCCTCCTCGAAATGACAGCACTCCTTTAGGTTGGCAGGTTAGTGATTCTAATGTTATCAAACAAATTTTACCTTCATCTGGAGCTCAAAACGGCAGTAATGTAGTTCAGATACTCCCTGTGGTAGGAGGTGCCTATGGACTTGATCAATCGGTCAATAACATTCCATCAAAGGGAGATTTTATTGTCTCTGGATATTATAAGAAGAATGGTGCATTATATGGTGATTATTATTTAGTTTTAAAAATTTGTTATGATTATGCTTGTTCTGATAATCAATTAGCTAGTAAGTTGATAGAGCTTTCTAACAATAATTGGAAATATGTCTCTGTGTCTTTATCTTCTAATAAAGAAAAATCTATAGACCATATTAATGTTTCCGCCTTTGCTTCTGCTAGTTTTTCTGGAGATATTTATATTGATTCATTTCAACTCAGAAATGAAACAGGAAATTCAGTCTATAGGGAATACGGTTCTAATGGAGTCACTTATTTAAAAAGTGCTATGGAATGGATGAATTGTTATGATGGTGACGAAAGTAACGATAACGTTAATTGTGGAGACTTTGTACAAAAATGTGAATCAGAAAATGTAGGTTGCGAACTTTATACTCCTGTTAATGATAATATGTCAGAAATACCAGCCTTGACTAGTGGCTCAGATTTATGTTCTTCTGCTTGCGTTGGCTACGAAACCTTTGAGGAATCTTCAACTAATTTTGTTGGGAGGCGTAGTAATCCTTGGGTTGATTTGATTCCACAAACAGCGCAAGAGTGTTCTGCTCCAGGTTGTGAAGAATTTACGAATTTAGATATTTTAACACAAGGAGGAGAATCAAGGGAATATTATACTTATGTCCGTAAATGTACCAAAATCAACGAACAAGATTTGGCAATTGTGGATTCTTCGGGAGATGAAATCTCTCCTGCTTCAGCAGATACTTGTCAATATTATTATACTTGGGTTGGAGAAGAAACAAGCGGGTATCAATTAAAAAAATATTATTTAGAAGCTAATTTATCTTTAGGTGGACCGATTCAAGCTAGTGCAACTCCAAATCCTGACTGGGGTTTTTGTGATGAAGGTCATTTAGATAACCCTCATTGTAGACAATTCTATGATTCTATGGGCAATATCTATTATCGTTTATATAAAAATACTATCACTTGTTCTCAAGATTGTAGACCATATCGCCGAGAAGTAAATGATGCAATTTATATGGTTTTAGAATTAGAGGGAGAGGTTTGTGGATCTCAGGACGTTGGTTGTCGGGAATATAAAGGATCTACCTACGGGAATATGAGGAATTTATTTTTAGATAGATTTATTTCTAGCGCTGATCCATGGGAGAATGTAGAAATTAGCAATGAATCAATTAATCGTTTGAGTCAGTCTATTAGAGCTAACAACAATACGGCTCAAAGGCCAGTAGATGATTTAATTAGATCTAAAGGGAAAGTTTATTCTTTATCGCTTTGGGTTAAAGGTAGTGGAAATTATATAGCTTCTTTTGGTAATGATTTGTATTTTATTGATGAAGGCTCGCATGATATTTCAATTGTTTCCAATGATTGGCAAGAGATAAGATTTGGTTCAATTTATTTCAATAGGGAACCAGAGAATGATGAGAAATTAATTATTCAAGGGCCAAGTCAATTCTATTTGGACAATATTATTCTCAATGAGATTCAAGATAGCGTTTATTTAATTCAAAATTCCTGGAATATTCCAGAAGTTTGTGATATTGATTCTCAGGGAAATACATTCCCTGGTTATATGCTCGGCTGCCAAGCTTATTGGGATAGATCTCATAATGCTCGTTATTTCAAATCATTCAGTAGTCTTTGTCCAGAAGAAGAAGTTGGCTGCGAAGCTATGATCGATACCCAAGATTCAATGTCACCTTTTAGAGAAGAATTCAATAGTGAATCTCCTCAAAATGATGAAATTGTTGTTCCGGCAGATAATTTGATTTATAGGGTTTATGACACAAACAAGAGTTGTTCAGCAGCTAATAAAGGGTGCCAAAAATTTGGTTTACCTGAGTTTGATTCTAATCAAGAAGCGATTGGTTTTGCAGATGTTTATTTATTGAATAATCCTGATTTATATAAAGCTCAATCTACTTTATGTAATATAGAAGAAGAGGGGTGTCAGGAATATGAAGGACAAGTATATTTCAAAGAACCAGCTGATAATGTTTGTGAGTATCGCGAGAATGTTTTTATTAATGGAGAGAATAAAAATGGTTGGTTTAAGACAGGAACTGATAATTCTTGTTATATAGAAAATGGTTTCCCTTATCAACCATATGGTTCTGTTTATGGTATTCGCTCTAACGCAGATCCTTTGTATGAAGGTATTGCTGGGACTTGTCCCGAAAGTCAGAATGGATGCACTCAATTCATTAACCCAACTGAGCAAAATTTAATTTTAAATAGTGGATTTGAAATAGATGCGACAGGAACTGGCGTCCCTGATAATTGGGATGCATACGCTACTTCAACCCATTTCTCTTTAGAGTCTAATGATTGTTTAAGTGGAAATTGTTGGAGAGTTAATCATCCTGTTGGTGTTGCAACTTCAGCTGGCACTCAATATATAGCTGTTCAACCAGGATCTACTTATGAGCTCTCAGCTTGGATGAAAGCAAGTGATACTTCTACAGGAACTAGCAGGATTTATCTTGCTTATGTTGATAGTATAGGCTCGAGTGCTTGGTTGGGTGGAGATATAGTTAATTCTCAGCAATCAGGATCTACGGATGGGAAATGGGTTAAACACACTGTTAGCTTAAAAGCTCCCTATAATGCTGTTTATGCCAGGGTTCTAGTTCCTTATGTTGATGGTTTTATGGATGTAAAGATAGATAATGTTTCTTTAATAGAACAGAATTCTCCTCAAGGTAGTTACTATTATTTAAACGACGATAATATAGATAAGACTTCTTGTAATGGAATGGTTGGTCCCAAAGAGGGTTGTATATTATTTAACGATACTTCGATATCAGGCAATTTGTTTTACGATTCAGCCTCTACCTATGCTTTGAGTCAAGTCCAAGGGGATATTTCAATTTCAGCATCTAGCGTTAGTTTAACCACTGGTGGAGAAGGAGACAGTAATGTGGTTCTTAAGGTTAGGAGAGATAGGGTTTGCGGCGAATGGTTGCAATGTTCAGGTTATCGTTCGGTATGGGATAGTTCTATTAGTGAATATCGTCCAGTTTGCGATTCTTGGGTACGTTGCGATAAATTAATTGGTTCTGGCAAACAAGCTCAATGCGCACACATTGTTTATGACCCTACTCCAAGCGTTTTAAATAAAGATAAATATATTAATCGTGATGTTTCTTGGTCAGGTATGGATTATTCGGGTTATTCTGTTCCAGATATGTATCCAGTAGAAAAATTATTTCCAAGCGAAGACACAGAAAATCCAGGATTATATACTTTAACTTATTTTGATGATGATGCGAATGATCTAGGAGTGGATGGATCTGACTTGCATATTGGAAAAACCACGCGTATTAATCCAGAAAAAAATGCTCCTTTTAAATCTAGCGCCGACACTTACTATAATAAAGTTAATTTGTGTGATAGCGGAGTAGAGGAATATTCCGATGATAACTTAGAGCTTGATGGAGATGGTAATGTGATCTTTAGATCTCTTTATCCAGATTGTCAGGGTTCTTATCAGAAAGTAGAATATGGTGATCAATATAGTGGGTTAACTAAATATTATAATTTTGACGCAGGGGGTGTTAGCTCTAGAAGGGTTTGTAAATATAGTGGAAAATATTGTACAAGTGACGCAGTATGCGAGCTCAATGATTCAAGCGATAAATGTGTTGAGCCAAATAAAGTAACTCAAGTCATTGGTTTGCGTGGTTTTTGTTTAGAACCGGATGAATCAAGACCAGATGATGCGAATGCTTGTATTACTTGGTGGCCAGGTGCTAGTGCCGGAGATGTAGATGTTTATAATTTACATTATTCGGCGGGATATTCTCCCGAGAATACTAGGAACTGGTATTGTGCAAGCGGCGATGATAGTAATCCTATTTTTGGCCCTAGTGTTGTTGCTTTTGAGTCTTCTTCTAATAGTTTCTGTTATGACCATGATGGGACAAAAGAGAGATACATGCTTTTGGATGGCGATTCTTGCCCTAATGATTGGGAATGCAAGTCAGCAAGTCCTATTCCTTTTAATATTATTAAAATGGGGGAAATTGAAAAAATAGAAGTTAAACTTGGAGCTGATGACGGAGAGGATTGTAATTCGCTAAGTTGCAACAAGACGTTATCTCTTGATTTAAGTAATAGGTATTGGAAGTCTATTCAACATACTAGCTCTAATTGCAATAGTAGGGATACTTGGCCAGATCATACCACCTTCCCTAGAACTCCAACTGATGGTTGGCATGGCACTGATATAAGAGCTTGTTTTGATGCTGAGTGTTTGGACACGAATTTTGCTAATTGGACTTATGACGAGGAAAGTTATTTACATCACTTTATCTGGCATAGTTATGATAGAAGTGGTAGCGGTGGTGGTGGTGGCAAATTGCATTGGATTAAAATTTATCTCAAAAATGGTTGTAAATATCTTGTTAATGCAGTTCCAGAGAATAATTATGGATTGTCAGTTGGATATACTGATCATCTTTGGGAATTTAGTAATTATTATTCATCAACTCCAGGAACTGGTGATCAAGAATGTATTCCTTATGGAGTGGCTAATGTTAATGTCGTAGATACAACTAGATTAGTTATGAGTGGAGATTTACCAGAAGAGAATTGTGAGCAAGGTAAAGCTAATATAATTTATAACCAGAATGGCTTACTACAGTTATTTGCCAAGGTAGATAAAATACAAAGATTTGATGAAAATTTCATGGATTATAATTTAGTAACTACTAGTCCTTGGGATAATTGGAATGTAACTGAAGTTGCATCAAGCTCGGCGGATGCCCCAAAAATAACTTCGGTTAATGGAAGTCTAAAAGCTGTTAGTATTGGACAATATGAATCTGGATCAATAGGACCAGAAACTTCTCCTTATGTTGCAAATCTTAAGTTTTATGCTTGGGCTGATACAAATCACATGCCCATCAGAGAAATTATTATTGATTGGAATGATTCATCAAATATTATTCCCAACAATGTAATCAGCAAGAATCATCGTCCAGAATGCTGTGAGTCGCAGATTGATTGTGATCAATTTGGATTGACTTCAGAATTTGGATTAACTTCTCAGGCTTGCGTAGATAAATATTTCTCTTTTAATCATACTTATACTTGTGAAGGAAAAGGAAGCGTTGGGTGGGAGGCATACCCAGAATGTGTTAATATCTGTTGTTTTAAACCTAAAGTTTACATTAAAGATAATTGGGGTTGGTGCGCTGGTAATCCAGATGGAGTATACGCTGGTTGGGATGATGAAAATTATCCCTTGAGTTGCAATGATTCATTATTAGTAGGTGCAGGTATTCAATATAATGGAGTGATTAAAGTAAATGTAAATAATTAGTAATAATTAGCAATAATCAGTTTGGCTTTATATAGCCTTAAAACCAGGTCCGACCTGGACAAGAATAAATAGTAAAGAAATATAGTGAAGAATTTATTTAAGAAAATCGGTTCAATGAACAAAAATAACAGAAAATTTGTTTTTCTGCCTCTTTTGTTTTTAATATTCTTGGGTGCATTTTTGATCACTAAACCAGCTTTAGCTTGGGACCCTGTCGCTGATGCTTCTGCTATTTTTGGATGGCTGATAATGCAAGTTGTTAGTATCTTAGGAAAAATTCTAACTTGGGTTATAGCATTATTAATTAAGATAGCCCAATATAATGGTTTTATCACCGCACCGGCTGTTTCTAAAGGATGGATAATTATCAGAGACCTCTGCAATATGTTTTTTATTGCTGCTCTTCTTGTTATTGCCTTTGGTACTGTTTTGAGAGTAGAGAAATATTCTTATAAAAGAACTTTAGGTGGGCTTTTATTAGCTGCTGTTTTGATTAATTTTTCTAAATTCATTTGTGGATTCTTTATTGATATTGCGCAAATATTGATGCTAACTTTTGTTAAAGCTTTTAAGGACGCTGCTGCTGGCAATTTTTTACAAATGCTAGGCATGGATAAATGGCTTAATTTTTCGGGCGCACAATCAGGGGGTTATAGCGC
>Ga0307992_1000551_pt1 | contig 23740 bp, 13 predicted proteins | sample EllFjometagen133_FD_203162 | JGI IMG/M metagenome (GOLD analysis project Ga0307992, IMG submission 203162) | Marine microbial communities from Ellis Fjord, Antarctic Ocean - #133 | ecosystem: Environmental > Aquatic > Marine > Unclassified | place: Southern Ocean | collected 2014-10-08
TGCGGATATTCTTTTTGCTGAAGATCTAAGGTGAACATTCCATAATTACGATCTGACACATATACCTGATTCCCATCGTCTCTCACCGAAATGCCGGTCAGCCTATCGCCTGGATTATAATAAGTCCCATCCCTCAAACTGTCGGTCGACGTTAAGCCATAAAGAACCCGAATACCGTTTAATTCATCTGCAAGCAAGATAGAATCACCTTCAACAGAGACATCCCTTACGCAGCCTTCAGTATCGAATTGTCGGGCTAGAGTCGGAGTCCCGGGTGTGCTAATATCAAATATCATCAAGCCGCTCGCGCGATCTGAGACAAAAGCATAATTGTCTTCTACCATAATATTACCCGCCCTGTCCGGCGTATCGTAAAACCCGACTTCGTAAATACTGTCTCGCTTGCTCACATTAAGCATTCTTAAGCCTTCTGTCCCACCCGCTATACAGGCATAGTCGCCACTAATTGCGATATGTTCAAAATAAATACCATGAGAATTATAATATCCGGCCTCAAAGGGACTTGCGGGATCGCTAATATCCACGATATACAATTCACCATAAAGATCCGTGATATAGGCATAATTGCCTGAAACGTCGACGCTATAACAACAAATTGTGGTTGGTGTGCAATTACCCACCTCGGTCGGATTTGTAGGATCAGAAATATCAATGATCTTTAAACCAAGACCTCCATAAGCAAGATAAGCATATGATCCCCTGATAAGCACATCATGAGCATGATGAAAATGAGATGACTCAAAATAGTGACCGACTTTAACGGGGATTTCCAAATTGCTAATATCAATAATGATCAGCCCAGCGGTGTCGTTAACAACATATGCATAACTGCCCTCGATTTCGATATCAGCGATCGTTGTATTTAACGCCAACTGCCCGTACTCTACAACAGACCGATATCCAAAATCAAACATTTTAAAATAATGGCCAACACCACAGTATGAAATACCATTTTCCATCTCAACGGCATAAGTGGCCCCGCTTGCCCACACACCTACAAGATCCAGAGTGCTATCATTCGAAGCAATAATGTTTTGAGCATGCAAAGAAAAGATGCATAAAAACGGAAAACAGAAAATTAAAAACTTAATGCGCTTTTTCATTTTATATCCTTTAATAACTGATGTAAAGAAGTTTTTTCACAGTCTTATGTTGTTATTGTAATATTTATGACTTATTAGTGATAAAATCAAGGACTTTTATGAATAGGCAGAAGTTAAATACCAATTTTTATTGAGTTAAATATTTTGACTTATTCAACCCCGCCGGGGTTGTGGTTTTATGGAAGTTTGCGCATATACTGTTATTGAATCCCTGCGGGATTCCTTTACTTAGCCCTTATTCCTTATTAATAATTTGGAAAAGAACCCTGAAAGGGTTCAATAACAGTATATGCACTTGCCCCTCCCATCAAAGAACCCTGAAGGGGTTCAACAAGTTCAACCCCTCTACAAGTTCGGGGTTGATTTCCTCTTTATCTTTTTACCCCGGGATTTCATCCCGGGGTATTTTTGAGTTAAACCCCTCGATAAACTCGGGGTTTTTATTTGACGATTATATATAATATCCAGATCAGGTGAAATAAGTTAACGCATCAAAAAAGGATCCCGAAGGGATCGAACAACAATATATCTCCTTGCCCGCAGCAAACTGAACCCTGAAGGGGTTCAACAAGTTCAACCCCTCTACAAGTTCGGGGTTGTATTTTATTGGTTCTCATATCCCGGGATTTCATCCCGGGCTATTACTGAGTTAAACCCCTCGATAAACTCGGGGTTTTTATTTGGCGATTTTATACAATATCAGGGGCGGGTGAAATAAGTTAACGCTTTAAAAAGGATCCCGAAGGGATCGAACAACAATATAATTCCTTGCTCACAGCAAATTGAACCCTGAAAGGGTTCAATAAGTTCAACCCCTCGACCCCGATGCTTTGGGGCTCGGGGTTGTATTTTAGTGGTTCTTATATCCCGGGATTTCATCCCGGGTACAAGTATTCAACCCTTCGACATGCTCAGGGTTATTATTTGGTATCGGATTTTGAGAGCCCCGACGAATGGAGGAGTTAAACACAATAACCCCAGAGGAGTTCAGTAACAGTCTATGCGTTAGTCTCCCTGTTTTCCCAACCCTGAAAGGGTTCAATAACAGTATATGTGTTTCCTCCACCGGTCAAAGAACCCTGTAGGGGTTCAATAAACAGTCACCCCGGATGAAATCCGGGGTTTTCACATCACCAAACATTAACAACCGTAGAGCAGTTGAATATATTTATCGTTTATCGTTCATCGTTTATCGTTTCCCCCATCGCAAATAGATTTCTCCCGAGACGCAAAATCTTGCGTCTCTACATATACATTATATTTTTTGTGCTTTTGTTTTCTTTGCGCCTTTCCAGCCTTCGCACAAGGCTACGGCGGACAGGTGTGTGAGACACTTATATTTTTTTCTTGACATCCTCCCAAACTCATCATACCTTTACTATAGTCTTAGTAGACTAACGAACACTTAAGGAGTTATCATGATAAACGGGAATAAACTGACCCCGGCGGAATGGAAGATCATGGATACGATCTGGAATCTGAACGGCTCGCCTTCAATACGTGACGTGCTTGAGCACGCCTATCCGAACGGTGAAAAAGCCTATACCACGATCCAAACGCTTATGAACCTGCTGGAGAAAAAAGGACTGCTCACCCGCAAGAAGATCGGACTGGTGAATTTCTATACACCGGTCACTCAACGGGAGGACATGCTCCAACGGGAAACTGAACATTTGATCTCTCGCGTTTTTCGTGGATCAGCACCGGCTCTGGCGAATTTCCTCATCGCGGAGGAGGATCTATCGCTGAACGATATTGAAAATATCAAGACGCTGCTCAATGAGAAAGAAGCAAAACTGAAGGAGAAATAGGATGATCACTTATTTAAATTCTTTAGCCGAAAACTGGATGGCGTATTTCGGCACGTCCATCCTGCAAAACACGCTCTTTCTCGGGGTTATTTTCCTGCTTCTATATCTATTGCGCAAGCGCGATGCCACTACCCGTTATGCCGTTGCTGCCTTGGGATTGATCAAACTGCTGGTACCGCCTTTTGTACCACTAACGATAAACAATGCCCCTAGCGCTGTCTCAGCCATCGGAACCATTGAAATGGGAAACGTAACGGCAGGAGTGTCTCCAAGTGCCATCCCAATAGCCCCCCATCTTTCCCTTCTTTCCATTATATTTCTGATCTGGGCGACAACCATGATCTTAATGCTGGGTTCGACCTTATTCTCAACCCTCAAATTAAAATGGCATCTACGCAGTTCTACATTTGTGAAACATACCAAGATTGATAGAAAAGCGGTAGATATCTACTGTTCTCAAAATATCTCAGTTTCCATGAGTATCGGACTCTTCCCAAAACGGGTCTATGTCCCTACTCTTTGGTCTTCACTAACTAAAGAATTACAACATTCGCTTCTGCGTCATGAAATCGCACATATCAAACGCAAAGACGGCCTACTCGGTGCCTTGCAATTGCTGGCGCAGGCGATCTACTTTTTTCACCCGCTTGTCTGGATCCTTACCCGACAGGCCGATGAATTCCGCGAAATGGCTTGTGACGATATGGCGGTCGATAATTCCGAGGTCACGCCCTTGGTCTATTCCCGCTGCCTTGTCCATGTGGCTGAGCATATGCTCCCATCCTGGAGCTGCTCCTCCGCGTCCACGCTGATTAAACAGAAAAACAAACTCTACCAACGCGTAAACTACCAAGTCAAGGAGACTAAAATGAAAAAACTTTCAAAAAATAGATCGCGGTTAATCTGGACACTTTTGCTCGTTCTGATTGTACCGCTTTCATGGTACTGCAAAAAAGAGCTGACCTCAACACCCCCGGCGGAACAATCAATTGATGCACCTCCTCCCGCTAATGTCGGCAAGATTTACGGAACGGTCACGGATGCCGAAACAGGCGAAATGCTGCCCGGTGCCAACATTGTTCTTTTCCTAACCGGCAAAGGCGCAACCAGTGATAAAGATGGCAAATTCTTTGTTACGAATATTTACCCAGGCAGTTATCCCATTAGATGTTCCTTGGAAGGATACAAGTCCGAAGTACTCCTGCGAGGTATTGACAAGGGTATCTCTACCCCGGCACATTTCAAGCTGACGCATTCTATTATTCAGGCGGAAAAGGTAACGATCACGGCTAAAAAAGATCCGGTTGATCCTCAAGTACAGTTCGTTCCCTATGATGAACCGCCAAAACCCATCGGAGGTAATGCTGCAATCGCAAAAAATCTAACTTATCCCGAAGAATCCCGTAAGCGCGGGATCGAAGGAATAGTTATTATCAACGCCCACGTCAATGAATCGGGCGTCGTTGATGAGGCAAGTGTAATGGAGTCCAAGATCACAAATGAATGCAATAACGCCGCGATGGAAGCCTTGAAAAAGACCAAATGGACGCCCGCCAAACAACGCGGTGAACCCATTGCCGTCTGGATCACCATTCCGGTGGAATTCAAGCTGGAAGATGAGAAGAAGTGATGGATTATGAGTTATAAGTAAAATATTTTAGCTCAAATATAAAATGTAGAGGCGCAATTTATCGCGTCTCTTTTTTTGGGGTGGGATAATTTTCTAACTTATTCAATCCCGACGGGGTTCAATATATTTAAAATATATGATTACCTTTTGCCTTTATACTTTTTTCTTATCACTTCCGAAGGTGGGTTAAAACCCGCTTACTTTTGCTTTTAGCCCTCGGCTTAAAAGCCGGGGTAATTGATTATATACAAAATATTTACTTCGAAAATCACATATCGTTAATCCTTTTTCGATATTCAATTTGTTGCGCTTTTTTATAATTATAAAAAGTTCAACCCCTCGACTCCGCTCGGGGTTGTATTTTAGTGGTTCTCATATCCCGGGATTTCATCCCGGGTAATTTTTGAGTTAAACCCCTCGATAAACTCGGGGTTTTTATTTGACGATTATATATAATATCCAGATCAGGTGAAATAAGTTAACGCATCAAAAAAGGATCCCGAAGGGATCGAACAACAATATAACTTCTTTCTCACAGCAACCTGAACCCTGAAGGGGTTCAATAAGTTCTTTAATTTTTTTATATTGAACCGCTCCTACCTTCGCACAAGGCTACCAGTCTTCGCTAAAGCTTCGACACGGCACGGCGCTGGACAGGCTGCGGTTCTATTTTATTGTGAACTATATTTCTACTATATTCGACCGCGCTGCGGTCAAAACCCCAGAGGGGTTTTATATACATCTCCCCGGGCAAAGCCCGGGATATAAATTTTCTACAAATCACAGCCACAACGTGGTTGAATAGATTTAGCCCATCTTTGAATCATGAACATTAGAACAATCGAACCATTGAACAATCGAAGTAAATATCTAAATTCCTTTTCTGTCATTTAATTTATAATTCGTTAATCTAATGTTCGGTGTTCGATATTCATGGAGTTTAACCCCTTCCATCTTCGCTAAAGCTTCGACATGGCACGGCGCTGGGCAGGTTACAACGCTCGGGGTTGTATTATTTAGTGTTCCTTTTTCCCGGGATTTCATCCCGGGTTATTATTGTGTTTAACCCTTCCATTCGTCAGGGTTACATATTATCTATTTGCTTTCAAGCCATTAACCCCAGCGGGGTTGAATATCATCTCCCACGGCGTAGCGCTCCGTAGCTTCAGCGAAGGAAAAACGAAGCCGTGGGTGTATACACCACCAAACAAAACAACCACAGCGTGGTTGAATAGCTATATAGTTTATCGTTCATCATTTATAGTTTCCCGTATCATGAATAGATCCCTCGACTACACTCGGGATAACATTCCTGTCCGCTCATTTTCTTACCTTCTTACCTTCTTTCTTTTCGTACACTCATGCCCACGCACTCTCTCTTTCTTTTTACCTCTCACATTTCACGACTTTTATCTTTTCCCTTTAATCTTTAGTCTCTATTTTACTTCCATGAAAAAACAAATCACACTTCTCATTATATTGATGTCAATTACATTTCTTTTCGCTCACGAAAGCGACTTGGTCTTTCGTTCCAATACCGTCTCAGAGATCCGTATTACGATCGACCCCGCGGTTTTGGCATGGATCTATGATCCTGATAATGTTCAAAGCGATTCACTGCATCCGGCAACTATCACATTTCATAATGAGAACCTTGATGTGTCCCTGGACAATGTTGGCTTTCGTTTGCGCGGTAACACATCTCGAACGGCGGCCAAGAAATCTTTCAAATTAGATTTCAATGAATTTATAAAAGGGCAAGAAATTGCCGGCATCCAAAAATTCAATCTCAAGGGCGAGCAGAACGATCCTTCCTTGATCCGCTCTAAAATTGCTTTTGAGCTTTTTGAAAAGATTGGTGTTCCGGCAAGTCTGGTGTGTTATACTACGGTTTACATAAATGACGTTTATTACGGACTCTATGAAAATATAGAACATATCGACGACTGTTTTCTTGCCTACCATATTGGAGACGATAGCGGAAACCTTTGGAAATGTCTCTGGCCTGCGGACCTAAATTATCTTGGCCCGAACCCATCTGATTATCATCCATGGATCGATGACGAAAAGCCTTATGAATTGAAAACAAATAAAGAGGCCTACGATTACAGCGATCTGGCACATTTGATCGATGTGATCAACAACACACCTTCCGCCCAGATCAAAGATTCTCTGGAATCTTTAATGCGCGTCACAAATGTCATTAAGTATCTGGCGGTCAATATCATGACAGGCTCTTGGGACGATTACCGTTATTTGCGGAATAATTATTATTTGTATCACAATCCCAGCGAAGGGAAATTCCATTTTATCCCTTATGATTATGACAATACATTTGGCATCGACTGGGTTGGCGGCAGCAACTGGGGCGAACCAAACTGGACGCGAATTAATATGTACAGCTATGATGCAAATGACTCTGGCGGACGGCCGCTATCGGATATTATTTTTGACACTCCAGAATACCGCAATCTCTTTACACACTTCATGGACTTTTATACAAACCAAGTTTTCCGGGAAGATCAGTGGACAAGCTATGCTGACAGCATCAAAGCTATCATTCGTCCTTTTGTAGAAAATGATATCTACTATCCTCAAGATCATGGTTTTACCATCTCGGATTTTGACAATTCTTACAATACAGATTATCGCAATAGTCATGTGGAGCGCGGTCTTTATGAATTTATGCGTAAGCGTCGACAGCAAACCAATCTTGATCTCAACTGGCAATCTTCTCTACCTTCAATTTACCATCAGGAAATTGACCGCGTTGGCGATTCAGCCATTATTCATGCATCGGTTTTTTCACACGATGGTATTAAATCTGTTTCACTCGTGACATACAATAGCAATAAAGAATTACTCTTAACAAGCCCCATGACACGTGATCGCATACTAGGCACCTCCTTAGTCGAAAAATTTGATCAATGGACTTCAGGCTTAAATTTAAGCGGAAATGAAGCTTATTACCGGATATTCGCAGTTAACTCCTTTGATGCTCAACAAGTATGGCCACGCTCGGGATACGCTGAATTCAAACAAATTGGCAGCTCTGATATTGCACTCTACATTAATGAATTCATGGCGTCTAATGATACATCTTTTTCTGACCAGGATGATGATTTCGATGACTGGATTGAGATCTATAATGCCTCGGATGAAGCGATTGATCTGAGTGGCATGTTCCTGACCGACAAACCCGATAATCTTGTAAAATGGCAGATCCCGTTCGGGACAAGCATTGATGCCAGTGGTTTTCTATTATTCTGGTGTGATGAAGATGAAGAGCAGATCGGTTTACACACAAACTTTAAATTAAGCGGTGGAGGTGAATTTATTGCCCTCAGCGAAAACGATGGTTTATCTATTATTGACTCGCTGACCTATGGCGATCAGAACACTGATATTTCTTATGGACGGACCGAAGATGGTGGAAGTGCATGGCAAACTTTTACTTCGCCCACACCGGGATACAGTAATTTGCAGACAGGGATCGATGAATTGATACCCCTGTCGACTGTTCTATATCCAAATTATCCCAATCCGTTTAATCCAAGGACTGCCATTAGCTTTCAACTGTCAGCCTTCAGCCATGTAGATCTGTCAATTTATAATTTGAACGGCCAAAAACTGACAACACTGGTAAATGGTAATAATGAAGCCGGAACATATCGAACAAACTGGAATGCTAATTCTTATGCTTCGGGTGTTTATCTTGCTGTTTTATCTTTAGATAATAAAGTATTTGCCACACAAAAAATGCTGTATATTAAATAAACAAAGAGGATATTCAGATGAAGAAAAGCGCTTATGAAGTCTTTATGGTGCTCGGAACTATCTGGTTTATTATAGGTTTGATCATTTACAAGAATATGAGTTTATGGCCCATTGGTGCCACCTTTTTTATTGTTGGTTTGATCGGTTTCATTATAAAAAAGAAAAAAGAGTCTGATACAGATAAAAAGTAATAAGCCTAAACCCCACCTTTTTTGTCATTAAAACCTCACGTATAAAATTAGCCTAAAATAATTTCACATATCTTATTATTATATTTTAATTTATGGTGCTTTTATTTATACTACGCCTTGTTTTGACCTATTAAATCCTAAAACTAAAGGACCCCGCATGAATCTATTACGAAAATGCTTCTTCTTATTGATCTTAAGCACGGCTTTTCTTTCGGCGCAAACCCAAATTAGCGAAGGCAATGTTTCCGGTACATGGACAAAAGCAAACTCGCCCTATGTTATAAATGGTAATATTGATATCCCTATAAACGCTTCTCTCACCATTGAACCCGGGACTTCGGTCTATTTTACGGGTGAATATGAATTTAATGTGCATGGTCAGTTACTGGCCGAAGGTACAGAATCAGATAGTATTTTATTCTTTTCCGATTCGCTCGGAAGAAGACTCCGTCCCCCTTATGATCTTGAATATCCTTTCGGATTTTGGTATGGTATCACTTTTCATGCAACAGACTCATCAAATCAGGCAACCTCAGTTTTAAAGTACTGTAGAATCTCATACGCTTATGAACGTTGGATAGCTACAGGTCAAGCTAGCCTGAATTTTAATCGCCGTTTTGGTGGTGGTTTAATTTTTTATAAATCTAAAATTGATATATCAAATACTCGAATAGATTCTAGCTATACCACTGGTAACAGTATTATAGGGATCTATTCAAGTGGTTTAATTGATTCTATTAGCATTGTAGATGCCGGTACTGTAGAACTACTGCATTCAGACGTAGATATTGTTAACTCACGCTTGGAGCAGGGTAAGGGAATTGCTTTAGATCATGCTACATCCAACATTATCAACACAAAAATTGTAAATAACCCCTATTACTTTATATCAAGTAGATTTGGGGCTATTCAATCCGAAAATTCAGATGTTAATATTTTAAATTGTGAAATTAACAACAATGCGGGAATGGGTTTAAATGCATTTCAATCTACTGTAAAGATTCTGAGAACAGATATCTCCGGGAATAACGGACACGGGGCCTTCTTTGTGGAATCTCCCGCAACGATCATTAATTGTAATGTTAGAAACAATTTAGATAACGGGCTTACTTTTAATTCAAGCACGCTTTGGACCGACACAACTTTCATTGCAGATATACAAAATACTATTGTAGCCAAAAATGGTGGTGCCGGTATGCATTTTATGGCCAACAATGGCGCAAATATAAAGAATTGCGTCATTGCCGACAATACAAGTCCTTATAGTTGGGGTGGCATTAAAACCGGAAATACCGACCTTTGCAACTCTACCAATACCATCGTATACAATAATGGAAGCAGCTCTGATTTTCAGGCTGGCGGTTTATATCGTTATTCTATTGTACAAGGTAACTATGTTGGTTCTGATACAGATACAACAAACCTTCAAAATTATGATCCACTGTTTCGCGATGCAACGAATTGCGATTACAGGCTTAAAACAACAGAGTCCACTTACTTTTACGATTCTCCAGGAATTGACGCAGGTGACCCCCAAATCAGCGATTGGTTACTAGATACCGAATCAGCGGGTTTAGGCACTTCACGTTCAGATATCGGTGCTTATGGTGGCGGAAACAACTGGTGGAATACCGAGCTATTACCGCCCTGTCATTTTAAGGACACTGTTTCAGGCACTTGGGGCTGCGAAAGAATATATGTAGACGGGGATATTTTTATCCCCGAAGGCGATACACTAGAAATCTTGCCTTCTGTAGATTGGGTTTTATTTTCTGGTCCTTACGAAATTAAAGTAGAAGGTGTTTTGATTGCATATGGTACCGAAGAACGAGAAATTAAATTCCAAGGAACCACTATCCCATCTCAGGCTTGGCATGGAATTGTTTTTAACTCGATTAATACACGCACTTCAGGAGCTTCGGTATTGGAATACTGTCGCTTTGATTATACAAATAAAATTGGGACTAGCTTCCCTAATGGTGGAGCATTGTGTATCTACAACTCAGATAATGTGTGGGTAAAAGATTGTTATTTTTACAATAATAACGCTCGTTTAGGCGGTGCAATATACATTGAGCTTTCTGACCCTCGCATTGAAAGCTGTATTTTTAAAGTCAATGGTCGCAAGCATAGCGATGACATAGAAATACTAACGTCTGCAGGCGGCGCCATGTATATAAAAGATTCAACACCCTATATGCATGACCTTCAATTTTCAAGAAATGGCGCAAACGATGGAGCTGCAATTTTCTTAGAGCATTCATCACCAAAGATCAGCAATACTCTAATTGTAGAAAATTTTGCCTCCGGGTTCGCAGGTGCAATATTTATCAGTAATTCATCACCGCACATTGTCAATATGACATCAGCTGAAAATACCGCATTAGCAGGTGGATCATTTAGTCTTATGAATGCCAGCAGTCACCCAACAGTGATAAATAGTATTATGTTTGGCAATTCCAAGCCCGAAATATATATAAATGATGGCGTTCCCACAGTGACATATTCTATTTTAGATAGCGCTAGCACTGAATCATATTTTGGAACTGGTTGCCTAACAGACGATCCCATTTTTAATACAAATGGTAGCCACCAACTCACCTCTACATCTCCCGCCATCGATGCTGGACATCCCGATTCTGTAGATACATCTATTGATACTTATACTGGCCGCGGAACGGAGAGAGCAGACATGGGTTACTATGGCGGGGCTTTGACAGGAGTAACAACAGCGATTATTGATCTGGATGCAGATAAATATCCGACAGAATATTCGCTTCAAAATAATTACCCCAATCCCTTTAATCCAACGACAACGATCTCTTACATCTTACCAAGATCATCTACTGTTGAGCTTAGCGTGTATTCACTCACCGGACAAAAAATACAGACCCTTATCAATCAAGAGCAAGCGGCCGGTTCATATGCTTTAACATTTGATGCCTCAAATTTGGCCAGTGGTGTTTACTTCTATCGCTTGAATGTGATAGGTAAATTCTCTCAGGTTAACAAAATGATCTTGCTTAAATAAGTACCGTTTCTGCCCGCATTATTTTAAAATTTATGCGGGCTTTTTTTATAAATTCCTAATTTTATGTCCTAAGTAAATTTTGAAATACCATTTGAACTTCTGATAATTTATCCGATATTATAAAGTACCTAATAATAAAACATGGTCACAAATATGAAATTAATTTCAAATAAAGTAAAAACAATTTCTGCCAATATTGTTGATGTCCTTAATGAACGTATCTTTCCGGGCACGATCAATATTCTTGAAGGTCGCATTTCTTCGATTACTGAAGATGATGCAACATACGAAGACTACATTATCCCAGGTTTTATTGATTCGCATATTCACCTTGAAAGCTCTATGCTGGTTCCTTCTGAATTTGCGCGCATTGCCGTGAAACATGGAACCGTTGGTGTTGTAGCAGATGCACATGAGATCGCAAATGTCCTTGGCGTGAACGGTATAAAATTTATGATCGAAAACGCAAAAAGCGTCCCGATGAAGTTTGCCTTCTCTGCACCGTCCTGCGTGCCGGCAACATCCTTTGAAACCAGCGGGGCGATTATCACATCTGAAGATATTGAAGCTCTATTTAATGATCACCCCGAGATCAAATTCCTCGGTGAGATGATGAATTACCCCGGCGTAATAAATGATAATTGTACGGTTCTGCGTAAGCTAAGCATTGCAAAAGAACGTAATAAGCCCATAGACGGCCATGCTCCCGGCTTAAGCGGAGATGATCTAAAGAAATATGTTTCAGCGGGAATATCCACCGACCATGAATGTTTCACAAAAAAAGAGGCGCTCGAAAAGCTTGAGCTCGGCATGAAGATACTCATCCGTGAAGGTTCGGCAGCAAAGAACTTTGACGCACTTATTCCACTCGCAAATGAACACTTCAGAAATTGCATGTTCTGTTCCGATGACAAGCATCCCGATGATCTACTTGAAGATCATATAAATCTTCTGGCGCGCAGAGCAGTTGAGCAAAACGTTGATATCTTGAAGGTCCTGCGAATGGCTTGTGTCAATCCCGTTCAGCATTATGGACTCGATGTTGGGTTGCTGCAAGAAAATGATCCCGCCGATTTCCTGCTTGTTGATTCTCTGGTTGAACTGAACATCCTACAAACTATCATTGACGGCAATATCGTTGCCAAAAAAGGTCGCGCACTTTTCCCTTATAATAAAACAGAAGTAACGAACAATTTTAATGTTCAGGCCAAGCGTCCCAGAGAATTCTATATTGAACATAATTATGCAAGGTCACCCGTTATTGAGGTGATCGATGGACAATTAATAACCAAACGGATTGATAAAGAGATCATGGCTGAAAACCATAATCTTATATCGAATCCTAAAAATGACATCTTGAAGATCGCGGTCATAAATCGTTATGAAAACCGTGAAATCGCACTAGCTTTTGTTAAGAATTTTGGACTTAAAAAAGGAGCCATTGCTTCTTCGGTTGCTCATGATTCGCACAATATTGTCGTTGTGGGTGTTTCCGAAACAGATATGTGTGCAGCGGTAAATTTGATCATAGACAATAAAGGTGGTATCTCTGTTGTCTGCGAAGAAGATGATATCTCGGAGATCTTGGCACTACCAATCGCAGGATTGATGAGCGATAAACGTTTTGATACCGTAGCTTCACAATACTCAAAATTGGATGCTCTCGCCAAAGAGCTCGGCTCTGAGTTAAGCGCTCCATTTATGACCCTTTCTTTCATGGCCCTGCTTGTCATTCCCGAGATCAAACTGAGTGATAAAGGTTTGTTTGACGGGAATCGATTCGAATTTATATAAACATAATACGTCATCCTGAATTTATTTCAGGATGACGGAATACTTTTGCCTTTGTACTTTTGCCTTTTACTTGTATTTTCCCACCATGTCAGAAAAAACTTTATTTACTTCATCAACGAACCTGCCTCCTTTAGCCGCGCGAATGCGCCCTATAGAATTATCACATTTTGCCGGACAAGAACATCTGATCGGAAAAGGTAAATTTGTCCATAATATGATCGCCTCCAAGGCCTTGTTTTCACTTGTTCTTTGGGGTCCTCCGGGAACAGGTAAAACCACACTTGCACGCATTATTGCAAAATCCGGTGATGCTGTATTTTATGAATTGAGTGCGGTATCGGCTTCTGTAAAGGATGTAAGAGAGATCATTCGGAAATCGACTTCTCATCAACAAATGGGCAAGAAGACCCTGCTTTTTATTGATGAAATCCATCGCTTTAACAAAAGCCAGCAAGATGCCCTTTTGCACGCTGTTGAGAATGGCGATATTGTCATGATCGGTGCTACGACAGAGAATCCTTCCTTTGAAGTTATTTCTCCGCTCTTGTCCCGCTGTCGCATTTTAAAACTTCAGTCACTTGAAGCCGCTGATCTGATCACACTTGTCAATCGCGCTATAAAAGAAGATATCGTCCTTTCAAAATACAAGATCAAGCTCCCCGAAGATGTGCTGAACTTTCTTATAATGTCCTCCGGTGGTGATGCCCGTAAAATGCTCAATACACTTGATATTACAGTCCAGCTTGTACGGGGTAACGATCCCGGAAATATTAAATTTTCCATCACAAAAGAAGATATCCAAACAGCCCTACAGGAACGCGCCTTGCTGTATGATAAAGATGGTGATTATCATTATGATACTATTTCAGCGTTTATAAAATCTGTCCGAGGTTCGGACCCCGATGCAGCAGTTTATTGGATGACTGTCATGCTCGAAGGCGGAGAAGATCCGCTATTTATTGCAAGACGCTTGGTTATTCTAGCCTCGGAAGATATCGGAAATGCAGATCCGCAGGGACTTGTTATTGCAAATGCCGGATTCCAAGCTGTGAAGGCCATCGGTCTTCCGGAGGGTGCTATTGTACTTTCGCAGGTTGCAACTTTTCTAGCATCTGCCCCAAAAAGCAATGCGTCCTACATGGCACTTCGCAAAGCAAAATCATCGATCCGTGACACGGGCTTTCAATCTGTACCTTTGCCTCTTCGTAATGCGCCAACAGACATGATGAAACAATTCCAGTATGGTTTGGGATATATTTATCCTCATGATAAAGAAGGTGGCTTTTCAGGTCAAGATTATATGCCTGAGCAGAGACCCGACGGTATTCTTTATGAACCAAATAAGCTGGGGTACGAAAAATTCATTTATGACCGGCTAATCAAATGCTGGCCTGATCGATATAAAAAATAATTGTAAAATATTATATATTAAATATTGAGGAATATTATGCTGCAAATTGATAAAGTGCGGAACGACTTTCCTATATTAAAAACGATGGTTTACGGTAATCCTTTGGTTTATCTAGATAATGCCGCAACCACCCAAAAACCGCAATGTGTTATTGACAGGGTTTGTAATTATTATTCCCATGAAAACAGTAATATTCATCGTGGTGAACACTATCTGTGCGAAATTGCCAGCATGGCCTATGAGGATGCTCGCGAAAAGGTAAAAACTTTCATCAATGCTAAAGATGCTAAAGAAGTCATATTTACTGCCGGCACGACCGCTTCGATCAATTTACTCGCACACACCCTGGGTAAATCTATTCGTGAAAAAGATGAGATCATTATCTCTCACATGGAACATCATTCCAATATTATTCCCTGGCAAGTTCTGTGCAGTGAAAAAAATGCCAACCTTAAAATTCTTGAAATACATGAAGACGAAGAGGAAACCCTTGAAGCTTTGAATGAATTAATTTCTTTGCGCACTCGATTAATTTCTATTACCTGTGTGTCAAATGCATTAGGGACAATTCTTCCTTTTAAAAAGATTATTGATGTTGCCCATAAGAATAGAGTACCTGTCATGATAGATGCCGCACAAGCAATTCAGCATATGCCTATGGATGTACAAGAACTCGATTGTGATTTTATGGTATTTTCGGGTCATAAAATGTATGCTGGAACAGGGTGTGGTGTTCTTTATGGTAAAAAACATCATCTTGAAGATCTGCCACCCTATCAAACAGGTGGTGGCATGATTGAAAAGGTTAGTTTTTCTGAAACAACTTATGCTAAGCTTCCTTATAAATTTGAAGCCGGAACACAAAATATTGCGGAAACCATTAGTCTCGGTGAAGCTGTTGAATATATTTCCAATATTGGTCTGGAAAATATCCAGGAACATGAAAAGAAATTGATCAAATATGCCAGTGAACAGCTCAATACAATTCCAGGAATAAAACAATACGGCGAAAACACCGTGCGAACGGGCTCAATTTCTTTTAATATAAAAGGCATGCATGCCTATGATATTGCTATGATACTAGATAAGCTGGGCATCGCCGTAAGGGTGGGTACCCATTGCGCAGAACCCTTAATGCACTTTCTCGGAATAAAGGGCACAATAAGGGCAAGCTTTGCCGTTTACAACACCAAAGATGATGTGAATCGTTTGATCGAGGGAATTAATAAAGCTATTGGCATGCTAGGATAAGGATTGATCTATGATAAAAACGGTAAAAGAGGTCCAGGATGAGATCATTGAAGACATGTCACACCATGAAGACTGGATGGATAAGTATGAGTATTTAATCTCACTTGGGAAAACCCTTCCTCCTATGGATCCCTCTCTAAAGGCCAATACCTTTTCTGTACCGGGATGTCAGAACCGCATCTGGGTTTCCGTTGAAATTCAAGATGGGAAATTAGTGATCCAGGCGGATAGCGATACTCATATCAGCAAAGGATTGATCGTACTTGTGCTTCGGGTCTTAAATGGACGCACCGTTGATGAGGTCAATAATACAGATCTGTATTTTATTCGTGAAAGTGGTCTCCGTAGCAACCTATCCCCCTCGCGGGCAAGTGGTCTTTTAGCTTTTATAGATCACATTAAAAATGCAGCTAAAGCATTATAGTATTTTTTACATTTTAAAGGAGCTTATATGTCTCTGTTGATTAAGCAGGTTTTGTTGAATAATGAACGAGTTGATGTCTATATCGAACACAACAACTTTACTGCTATAAAACCCAAACTTTCTATTTCTACCGATACCGTGATAGATGGATCCCGCTTCGCCATTTTACCCGCGTTTTACAACATGCATACTCATTCCGCCATGACACTTATGCGCGGCTATGCGGATGACCTTGAATTACACGCATGGCTTGAAGATCATATCTGGCCACTTGAAAGTAATCTTGTTGAAGAGCATGTTTATCATGGTACTCGTCTTGCAGCTCTGGAAATGATAAAGAGTGGAACTGTTTTTTTTAATGACATGTACTTTTTCCCTTACGGCACGGCAAAAGCTGCAGATGAGATGGGAATGCGTGCAGATATCGCTCCTGTTTTGGTGGATGGAATGGATGCTTCAAGATCTGACGAGATGATCGCCTATGCGAAAGAAGCCATTGATCATAGCGACGATTATTCATCCCGTGTTCGATTTGCCGTTTCTCCTCATGCCATTTATACGGTATCAGCAGATACTCTTATAAAAAGCGCTGAACTGGCAAGAAAGGAAAATTTGCCTTATCAGATCCATATTTCCGAATCAGAAACCGAGGTTAAAAACTCTTTGAAACAATTTGGATTGCGACCGGTGCAATATCTTGAATCACTTGGAATTCTTAGCCCAAACGTAACTGCAGTCCATTGCGTACATCTTGACGATACGGACAGGAAAATACTCAAAAACCGCGGTGTTACTATAGCTCATTGTCCTGCCTCTAACATGAAATTGAGCTCCGGTCATTTTGATTATGTTTCTGCTAAAAAAGCGGGGCTTAATATTGTCGTTGCGACTGATGGCGCCTGCTCAAACAATAATCTTTCCATGTTAGATGAAATGAAGATCGCAACTCTACGGGCAAAAGTTAATTCTGGTGACCCTACTATTGCTCCCGCTCAAGAAATCTTCGATATGGCTACTGTGAAAGCTGCAGAAGCAGCAGGATTAAATGCCGGCAAGATCGAAGTTGGCATGTTGGCCGATTGCATGCTTGTTAATTTGAATCATCCCACGCTCGTCCCATCCGGTCATCTTATCTCCGATATGGTTTACAGTGCCAATCCTGAATGTATCGATACAGTCATTTGTGATGGTAATATCCTCATGCAAGATCGCAAGGTCAAGAATGAGGAAGAAATCATCAAAGGTGCGAATGAAGCATATTCGGATCTGATAAAAAAATAACCCTCAATTTCCGTACTCTGTATCACACATTTAGTACCCTCTTGCATTTTACATCCATAATTATATTATATTCTCCGTAAGAGACCCTGATGGTGTCAAATAAAGTCACACCAGCATTCTTGTATCAGTAACTAATACATTTTGAACTACAGTTTAGTTCAATTTACTTTTGATACAATACTATTATATTGGACTCCATGGGAATCCAATATAGTAGAAACAATACAAAATAGTATTGTGAACTGCATAGCAGTTTAATACAGGGAGACGAAAATGCACACTTATACACAAATATTATATCAAATAATTTTTCACACTCTAAATAATGAAAAAACATTAATTAAAGAACATCGTGAAGAATTATTTTTCTACATTGCAAAAGTAATACACAACAAAAATAGTAATGCTTATCGAATTGGTGGAATTGAGGATCATATTCATATTATAACCCGAATTTACCCAAGTATAGCACTCTCAAATCTAGTAAAAGATATAAAATTAAGCTCATCATACATGATACAAAAGAATATGCTCTTTCCAAATTTTCGCGGTTGGCAACATGGTTTTGCCGCATTTACATACTCTGAAAAAGCTCTGCCAAATTTAATTGAATATGTAGATAATCAAGAACAACATCATTTAAGTATTAATACTCGAGATGAAATTATTGGTTTATTACATGAAAATAATGTGATTTTCAAAGAAAGGTTTTTGTTTTGATATATTGAACTACGATGTAGCTCAATTGGCTTTTTGTTACAATACTACTATATTGGACTCCATTGGAGTCCAATATAGTAGAAATATTAATAAAACAATTTAATATTCATAATGGTTCAATTCTGAATAATAAAACGAACCGTAATAAATTGTGATTTCAGGATTCCATGGAATCCAATATAGTAGAAACAATGCAAAATAGTATTATGAACTGCATAGCAGTTCAATATAAAAGGCAATCGAAATTGCGAAAAGTCTTCCTTACATGTTCAATTTATACAAAAGGAATTATATTAATTCATCTTCTGTGCTCTTGTCTCTTTGCGAAGATTATTTTTAACGAATTCATGATCGATCCGGAAAATGACAATACTGGGGAATTTATTGAAATCTACAATGCGGGGGATTCTTCTGCTGACATGTCCACATTTTTCATTTGTGACGCACAGGATACGGATGCAGTGATCCCCTTTCCTGATTCACTATTGCTTCCGGGTCAGTACGGACTAATACTTGATCCGGATTACATTAACGATTACGACTTACTGGCCCCGGATTCAATTCCGCGATTTACTATTACCGATTCTCGTTTTGGTAAGTATGGCATATCAAATTCAACGTCTAAACCTTTTTCCCTGCTTTCATTTGATCGTCAAATTTTAGATTCATATCAAACAGGGTGTCCATTTTGGCCAAATAGTGAATACTCGATTGAGCGAATCCGGTGGCAAGATACTCTCTGGCAAACATCGTTAGCTATTTCGGGAACTCCTGGCTTTCGCAACTCTGTTTCGCCTAAAGAATTGGATATGAAAATATCTTCTCTTCAATACGAAGTACAAAACGATCGTTTAAATATTTCATTTTCACTAAACAATACTGGATTGGAAAATATGTCCGAATATTATTATGGATATATTATGGATATATCACAACAAGAACAATGCTTAAATGACACCTTGCTTTTTACGGGTAATTCTACCATTCCACCGGGTGACTCTTTCGTCATCCTACATGAATACCCTTATAGAACAAAAGGCGCCATAGGCATTCATGCTTTTACAACATATGGAGATAATTGTGGCGACACTCTTTCTGTTGATGCTAATATCCCGATTTCCGAGAACGATCTTATCATCAGCGAATTTGTCTGCAAAACAGGTGATAACTTTTCCTGTGAATATATTGAAGTCATTTCGCGATCCAAGCTTCCGATTCAAATACAGGGAATTCAAATCGAGGACATGACAGGCGCGATTGAACTGGAATGCGATCATATGCTATACCCTGATTCTATGTTTGTACTGGCGCAATCTGCGTCTTTTAACGATGACTTCCCCAATATAAAGAACTCTCTTATCCCACCTGCGTGGCGCAGTCTAAACAACAGCGAAGATATCATCCGTCTTCAGAACCACTCAAGTTCTATTATTTGTGATCTACATTATAATGCTGTGTGGGACATTCCTTCAGACTGTGCCATGCAATTGGTGGATACTGCTCTAAATTATCGAGATCCATTAAATTGGGAAATATCGTATTGGGGTTCACCCGGCAAATACAATCAAACAGAAAAGCAATTACTCCATCTTTCGTGTTTCACACAAAAAGAGTTTTTTACGCCTTTAGACACCCTCAGTATTTATATAATAAACGATGGTTACTTTTCTTTGCCGGAGCAAACAATTATATTAAGTACACCACTTATTGAACACTCGTATTTTATTTCCGAAAGCACACCTGGAGATACGCTTTTGTTAATGGCCGATACCTCTGATATTTTTATCGAAGGAACGCAAACTTGCACTCTTGAATGTTCGCCATACTTTACGTATTATTTAAAATATTATTATCCATATTCTGATACACCCTGCTTTTTCAACGAGATACTTTTTGAGCCTATGGACACTTATGGGCAGGCTGAATTTATAGAACTGTCGTGTAAGAGCAAGCCCTTCGATCTTGATCATTGGAAGCTGAAAATTAATAACTCAACTATTATGTTTCAAGGCATGCTTGAGAACATATATAACGTTCTATGTGACAGCGATGACCCTTTGGGTAGTTTTACCTATCCTTTTGACAACTTTCCTTCATTGCCCAATAGCGGTGCAGATTGTTATTTACTCGATCCTATGGAAAATATTATCGATCATTGTGATCTTCGCGAACATAATGAACTTCATATTGGAAAAAGTCTCGAAAAGCAGTTTGCAAATATTTCTTCCAATGATCCAAATATTTGGTTCTCCTCGGTTTCTCCTTCTGCAATGACCCCCGGACGTCTAAATAGTATTACAGCACTTCCCGGATCACGGAATGATCTTGATATTTACCCGGAGATCTTTTCACCCGGTATTGACGAGCGAATTCAATTTAGTATTGATGCAGACACGGCCCTTTCTTACTGTGAATTGTTATGTTTCAATCTTGCGGGACAAATTATCTACAGAAAGGAGCAGGCGCTTTTTTCTCAACCCGGATGTCTTCTTTTTTGGGATGGTCGAATGGGACATGGTGATTATCCTTCACGCGGTCTCTACCTTGCTGTTGCTGTAATGCATCAAATAGATGGAAGCAGCTATCAACTACGGGAAACATTCGCCATTAAGTGACTTCGATAAATGATATTTGAATTACAACCGAAAGAAAGTAACTTCATTAATCAAACACAAAGGAGTCTCCATGAAGAAGCTTTTATTAATTGCGCTAAGTTTGGCAATATTAACAACGGGGAGTTTTGCTATGGCTTCAAATGATTTTTCCAGCTCTATGACAGTTGTGAATACGATCGATCTTGAAAAGTATCTGGGAACTTGGTACGAATATGCCAGATTAGACGTTTTATTCGAACGGGGAATGACCGGAACACAGGCAAATTATTCCATGCTTGAACCCGATCGCAAAGGAAGAACACGCGTTCGTGTTATCAATTCGGGCATGAAAAACGGTAGACCCAAGAAAGCTAAAGGCAAGGCATATATTCCCAATGCTGAAGAACCGGCAAGATTACTGGTCTCGTTCTTTGGTCCCTTCTACGGCGACTATAACGTGATCGCTCTGGATACCGAAAACTATCAATATGCTCTTGTCGCCGGCAGCTCCACCAAATACTTGTGGATACTAACTCGTGAAAAAGATTTAGACCCTATAATACTTGAAAAATTAAAAACCATTGCTCAAGATTATGGTTTTGATACGGATGCTTTGATTTATCCACAAAAATGATATTAATCTAACATATACACAAACGCCCCGAAATCGGGGCGTTTGCTTACGTAACTAAACATCGAGAATTTTACATGTCTTTTAAAAGCGCAGTGATCATCTTGTGGATCTTTTGATTTTCTTTTTTTGTTGAAACGATAAATCCATTATTATCTATCTTGCCAAGCACCGCTTCCATTTCTTCGGGAGACTCAAAGTTCAGCTGTTTAAATGGATTGTTGTAGTCCTTTGCACGACTGCCATAAACACGATCTGTGATCAAATCATGGATCAAGCCGTATCGCACCAATTGTTCTTTAAGCTTTTCATTATTCAATATCTTTATATGGAAAACATCGCCAAGAACACCGATCGCGTGAAGCAGTTTTTGCTTAGGATAGTTCTTAAAAAGCATATCATATCTTTCGTGAATATCATCCCAGTTGTTCAGACTTCTAGATTTAATATTTTTGAACAGCCTATTCATATCTTTGTGAGGCATTAACTGTCCGCCCAAATTAATCCAATCGCATTCCCGCGTTTTCTGTTTTTTACTTATATCAAAAATTGATTCCTTGGGCGAATTCAAAAGGTATTCCGTAATCTGCTTCATGCTATAATAGAATATCATTTGCAAATAGGCCTGATAACCGAAAAAAGGTTTCAGTAGAACAACGGCTCTTTTTGAATGCTCGAAACTCGTACTATCTACAGAAAGGGTATCGGGATACTCCTTTGGACCCTTATTTCTAATAAAGATCAAATTCTCTCTATCCTGTGGATCTAATTTTAATTCATTTTCAAGAAAATCAAGTGATTCGATTATTTCTTCCACAGAATCCGGGGCCAGAGAGGCATATTCAATATTTTGGAATTTATGAACGCGTTTGTCTCTATTGAGATATTTCCACTCATTTCTTGCCATAGCATACATATTATATAACCACCAAAAAGCGGGCATGATCTCAAGCTGATCTTTTGATGAGTTATTGTTCACAAGCGAAAATGGCAGGTGAATATTCAATTCGGAAGGGTAAGACCCTTTTGCCATCAATGTAAACGACGCAAAGGTACTGGGGTGTTTAATACTGGTGCATAGGCCGGGCCAGAAGCCTCTGCCTGCTTTTATTTCATTGTCATTTGCCCTGGAATTATGATTGGAGCCAAGAGTTGCTCCGGCAGCAATATTAGATTGGCCTTTAACCAATGCGGCAACAAGGAAGGAATTGTTATGATGCTGTTCGTGTGAGGGAAAGATCAAATTGTTCAAAACCTCACAACATGAAATGGTCGAATTTGAACCCAAGAAAGAATTAATGAGCCGACCGCCATATTTAAGATTTGAATTATTGCCCATGATAAAGCGTACAGCTTTGCAACCATAAAATATCCTACAGCCATAACCTATAATGCCATTTACCGCCTCAACGCCTTCACCGATCTGTGTAGAAGCATCAAATGAAGAGTTAATTGTAAGATTTTTTAACTTGTTGGCTCCTTTGATATAGCACATGGAACCGATCTTTGCGTTCTTAACGATGCGGGTATTTTTTATGACTGTCTGTTCGCCAACTTCACCATAATATCCTCTGGCTTTGTCAATATGTTTCAATGTTATTTCTTTTAAGCGATCCATTAATATTTTATCATTGCGATATCTTGCCCATATATATGCATCAGCCGGTATCATCCCATTGAAGGGCAATATTTTTCTGGCTCCCGTTTCGTTCATGATATCCATCCACATAAGAACAGATTCATCCTCACCTTCTTTTATCACCGCATTGCCAAATTTTGCGTGATCGGTCATATTCATTTCATCAATATTGACCAGAATACACCTATTACCAATAATATAATGTGATAAATAATGTACATTGTGAATAGCGGACATGTCGCCAATATCACAGGAAATGATCTGACTATTTGTAAGTCCGACGGGTACTTCAAGATCATGATGACGAAGAGTGGCATGCTTAATATCACCCAAGCGCACCATTCCAAAGAAGGAACAATTCCGCACCAGAGATGGCTCAAATACATCGCGGACGTAGATCAGATCCCAATCATCCGCCGTATTCCCGTTCT
>Ga0307992_1000552_pt1 | contig 23739 bp, 10 predicted proteins | sample EllFjometagen133_FD_203162 | JGI IMG/M metagenome (GOLD analysis project Ga0307992, IMG submission 203162) | Marine microbial communities from Ellis Fjord, Antarctic Ocean - #133 | ecosystem: Environmental > Aquatic > Marine > Unclassified | place: Southern Ocean | collected 2014-10-08
TTAGTGAAGTGATAAAAAACTGGAATAAGGCGCTTGAACGGAGTAAAGGATGGTATTGAAGATGAGAAAAAGAGAGTATGAAGTAAAAAGTATGTAGTAAGTAGAGTTGAGGCCAATGAGGGGAAGAAATGACCAGCGCCCGGCACCTGGTAATCAGACAAAATGAATAGAGAATCAGTTCTTAAAAATATAAAAAAAACCAAAAAGAAATGGGATGTGGTGGTAATTGGTGGTGGTGCAACCGGATTAGGGACTGCTCTTGATGCTGCATCACGGGGATTTAAAACATTGTTACTGGAACAACATGATTTTGCAAAAGGGACCTCAGGCAGAAGCACCAAACTGGTTCATGGCGGAGTAAGATATTTGCAGCAAGGAGATGTTTCACTGGTCTTTGAAGCATTGAAAGAGAGAGGTTTAATGTTCCAAAACGCTCCGCATCTTGTTAGAAATCAATCTTTTGTCATTCCAATTTATGAATGGTGGGGAGGACCGTTTTACACTGTTGGTTTAAAGGTATATGATTTTATGGCGGGTAAATTGGGACTGGGTCCATCAAGACATATTTCAAAGGAAGAAACTATTAAAATTTTACCTACTGTTGAACGAAAAGGATTAAAAGATGGTTTGATCTATCAGGATGGTCAGTTTGATGATGCGCGCATGGCTTTAAGTCTTGCACAGACATGTGTAGATTATGGTGGTGAGGTAATAAATTACATGAAGGTAATTCAGGTTTGCAAGAACAAAAACCTTGTGACCGGCGTGATTGCAAAAGATATGGAGAGCAATATTGATTACACAATAAATGCAAAAGTTGTAATCAATGCAACAGGGGTTTTTGCCGACGAGGTAAGGAAAATGGATGAGCCGGAGGCAAAAAACATGATAAGTCCAAGTGTAGGAATCCACCTGGTTATTGATAAGTCTTTCCTCCCATCCGATTATGCAATTATGGTTCCTCATACAAGTGATGGCAGAGTGTTGTTTGCTGTTCCCTGGTATAACAAGATAATTCTGGGTACTACCGATTCGCTTGTTGATAAGCCTTCTTTAGAACCCGAAGTGTCAGATGAAGATATTGACTTTATCCTGAATAACGCAGGACAATATCTGTTAAAACAACCTTTAAGAAAAGATATTCTAAGTGTGTTTTCAGGGTTAAGACCCTTGGCTGCTCCTGAAGAGGGAGAGGGTAAAGCAACAAAGGAAATATCAAGAAGTCATAAAGTGCTTATTTCAATTTCGGGATTAATCACAATTATAGGAGGCAAGTGGACAACATACCGCAAAATGGCAGAAGATACCATTGAAAAAGCTATTATGGTAGGTGAATTGCCGGAAAGGGGATGTGTTACCCATCACTTGTTAATACATGGCTATAATATTAATAATGAAGATCATAATGATCCTATGGTTGCATATGGTCTTGACCGGAAAAAAGTTCAGAATATTGAAGAAGAATCTGATAAATTTAAGGGATTTTTAAGTGAGTCTCTTCAAATAAGAAAAACACAGGTAATATGGGGTGTCAGAAAAGAAATGGCAAGGTCGCTGGAAGATGTTCTTGCCAGAAGAACAAGAGCTCTTTTTCTGGATGTAAAAGAAAGCTTGCGTATAGCACCGGAAACAGCGCAACTTATGGCTGATGAACTTAATTGTGATGGCAAATGGGTAGATGATCAGCTTGCACGGTACCGAGAGCTTGCTAAAGGGTATTTAGCTGATTAACAAGTAATTAGCAGGCAACTTGAATTAATTAATAAATAGCAGGAAATTAGACATATTATTAAACAACATAATAAAAACCATGATTGAATATTTTGCTGAATTTCTGGGGACTTTTATTCTTATTCTTTTAGGCAACGGCGTAGTGGCAAATGTAATTTTAAGAAACACTAAAGGAGCTAATGGGGGATGGATTGTGATAACAGCAGGATGGGGCATGGCTGTATTTGTTGCAGTATTCACTGTAGCTCCTATTAGTGGCGCTCATATAAATCCTGCTGTTACATTGGGGCTGGCTTTTTCCGGATTATTTCCATGGGTGCAGGTAGTGCCGTTTATTGTATCACAAATTCTTGGTGCCATGGCTGGTGGTTATCTTGTTTATCTTTTTTACTACGAACATTTTAACATAACCGAAAGTCAGAATTGTAAACTGTGTTGTTTTTGTACACTACCCAACATAAAAAATTATAAAAATAATTTCTTATCCGAAATGGTCGGAACGTTTGTTCTTATATTCGCCGTTTTGTTTATTAATTTGCCCAGTGTGGAAATTGAGGGGATAGATAATGTTAAAGTTGGTTTGGGTTCGCTGGAGGCATTACCTGTAGCTTTAGTGGTTTTTGCCATTGGTCTGAGTCTGGGTGGAACCACAGGTTATGCTATTAATCCGGCACGTGACCTCGGTCCGCGTATTGTACATGCCCTAATCCCGATGAAAGGGAAAAGAGATAGTGACTGGGGTTATTCCTGGATACCGGTAATGGGTCCTGTTGTGGGAGCTGGTGTTGCAGCGTTGGTTTATTATTTAATTATGTGGATGTCGTAAAGAGGTCAAACAATTGTTATACGATAGTCACATAATGGTCATACAATTGACGCAACTGCCAGCGAGCTAATTAAACCAGTAGGAAAGTTTGGCTACTAACCCCCGGTTTTTTGTTTTAAAATTATCCGGCCAGGCGTTTTCAGTATATACAATATAAAAATCTGAAACAGGTGCAAAACGCCATTGGAATCGTATATTAACATTAAAATTATCAATCTGGTTATTATACTGGGCGAAAGTAGTCAGGAAAAGTTTATCGGAAAATGTAATATCCAGGCGTGGGCCGATTAAAACCAGTTCAGCACTGTTGTAAGGATCGGGTAGTGAGATTTTATGGTATGATGCCATAAGAGCGAGACTTCCATATGGCTGAATACGATAATTCAGTTCACCAATTAGACTAAGGCGGGTGCCGTTAAAAAACCCTCCATATCTGGTAGAAACAACATAATTAAATGATTTTCTGATATCTGAATTATAAGTCAGGGCAATTTCTTCCCAGGTAAACTCACTTCCCGCAGTAAGACTATCTCCACCGGTATTTGTTGGATCAAAAGGTTTCAGCAGCTTAATATAACCCTCTTCAAATTCCAAAGAGATCTTACTTCGGGTTAACCATTCCAAAGAATAGCTAATATCAATTTCCCGGTCGGTGAGAGAAAGATCGGGGCTATAAAACATATCTATTTCAACAGAAGGCCCGTGGTTAGCAATTTTTTTTGAAACGGGAAAAAATTTATAACCGGCAGAAGGATTCACCTGGTAAAATCCTTTACGCCTCAAATAACCAACTTCAGCCAGGTAATCAGCCCCAACCCATGCCTGATCAAGAGAGAGGGAAACTTTTTGTGTTTTGTAGGAAATTTTACCAGCCAAAGTTGAGGCATCACCTGAAGCGCCAGGATAAAATGACTGATGATAAAAAGTTTTTCCTGTCCAGCGACTGTCTGCACTCGAAAGGTTGAAATCAATACCTGCCACACGGTTATATTCTGAATCAGAAGTATTCTCTCCTGCAAGGGGAGATGTTATTTGCTTATTTATCATAAAAGCGGTGACATTAGACCTGCTGAAAACCTGTCGCTGGATGGCAGCAACCCCGAAATTGGCTGCACGGATACCACTTTTTGTTCCTGTTTGCATATCCATTAATCCTATTCGCCATTTTTCCCCAACTTGTCCACTTAGTCTTGCTCCCGCCTGTACAGGATTTTCGAGACCAATGCGGCGGGAGAAAAAAGGCCGGATACTTTCATTGCCAAGGCTTGCAAACAGGTCACTATTCTCAAGAAAGAATTGTCTTTTCTCCGGGAAAAAAAGCTCAAAACGATCCAGGTTTGTACGTTGCCGGTCCACCTCAACCTGTGAAAAATCCGGATTAACTGTGAGGTCTAAATTCATAGAAGTGGAAAGTGTAATTTTTGCATCCATACCAACTGCAGCATCAGGATCAGTTTTTTCTCCGTTTTCCACATCCCGGGTAGCTCTGGCAGACATATAAGGGATCCATGAGACGCGGGTACCTGATTTCGGTAAAGGGTGATCCCACACCAATGCTCCGGTAAATGCAAGGTTAGCTGTTTGGAACTGTCTGGGTATAGGTGCCCAGCTTGATTTTTCAGCAGTTTTCAGATCAAGCCGGCATAAACTGATCCCCCATTCAGTAACACCATCCCGGTAACGAATACTTCTGAATGGAATTGCTATCTCGGCTACCCACCGGTCGGGATAATTTTTCACTGCCGATCGCCATTTTGTATCCCAGTCAAGAGATACAGAGCCTCCATTAGCCTGCTGTCCATCCCATTGAGCACCGGCTGCGCTTACACCAAAAGCAAACCCGTTAGTTAGATCGTTATAAGTATCAATGAATGCAATGAAATTATCATTTTTAGGAAAACTCCAGTCTCTGCGCAATGATTCTACGGGTCGCTTTCCCGGAAGGGTATCATAACAAGTAACAGCGAGATATAAATTAGATTTATCATATGTAACCATAACCTCTGTTTGGGAAGCAGCATAGCCGGTATCTATTGGCAAAACACGATGAAAATCGGTTGCTCGTTCAGCAACAGCCCATGGCTCTTCATCAATTATACCATCAATAACAATTTCTGATATAGTTTGATGGATATGAATACGATAGGCATCACGGTTAACGGCATTAACCTGACTAAAAAGTGGGGAATAGCTAAAGAGAAAAACAGAAAACAAAAAAGCAATAAAAGATAATTTCATGAACAATTTCTAAAAGTACACTTTTGCAAAGATAAGATAAAAGAAAGGAGGTGATTGATAATTTGGAAAAGCAAAAATAACCAGGTTTTTAAATTGCCCGCCCGAACGTACTGTTCGGTACGGGCGGGCCGACTGAAGACTGGCGACTGCTATAATCCCGGCATAAGCCACACTTCAATTTTAACAATTTCTGACGTTCTGTTAAAAATTGCCTGACTTGTTACTTTATCAATTGTATCACCGGAAATTTCAATTAGAGAACCATTACTTTTTGTGATTATTATCTTGTTATATTCTGACAGTTTATATTTTACAGGGATCTGACAATAAGTGAATGCCAGTGAGTTTTTTTCAAGCAAAATTTCACGTGAAATTCCGTTAACATCATAAAAAGAAAATTTGCCGGATTTTGCCAAAAATTCCAGTTTTCTGATAAGGACAGGTTTGAATGAAATACTTCCATTTTCAATGACTACTCCAAGCTCACCGAACCGGCAAATAATATCTTCCTTAACCTGTCCGGTCATACCGGGTTGCTGGGCACCTGCATTTCCCGGTGTATGTGAGTAAGGATCAGTAGGAAATGCCCCATAAAGCTCAGGGGATTTATTTAAACCTATTCCTGCACGAATTTCATAATAATGCTCAACCAGTCTGCTTAATGTATGTACATCCACATTGTTCTTTACGGCAATATAATACGATTCATTGACGGCAAGAAGAAGTTTTGATACCATATGCCAATAGATGCAACCCAATCCTTCATAACCATAAAAAGTCCCTGATCTTCCTGTAAAGGATTGATGATCGAAAACCTTCTCATAAATACCAAGAACCAGTTGATGCTCTTTTTGCACCAGGTCTTCGTATTCACCGGGAAGATTGCTCAATGCTTCTTTAAGGAAAGTGGCGTTTCGGAATATACCATTAAAATGATACCCTCCATCCACATTTTTTAAAACAACATCCCTGTTATTATTTTCAACAAGTTTCTTCAATAAGTCAGACTTACTAAATTCGGCTTGTGGAATATTATTTTTTTCAAGAAAAGAAGGGAGCCGGCGATCAGGGTATAAGATATAGCTAAATTGATCCTGACGGAAAAGTGTACTTTGTTTAAGTGCATCAAGAACTTCTACTATCTCCCCGGCCGGGAGTAACCCCGAACTGATAACAGCCACCTGTCCCTCAAGCATTTCATGCAAACTCCTTATTTTGATTTTGCTTTTGCTTTCATAGCTCATCAGGTTATAAGCATGATATAAATTATCATTCCGCTTATTGCTCTTTATTGTTGCATCAATGTATTTAATAGAAATTTCAAGGAATTCTATCAAGTCGATGATTTTTACTGCTTTTCTTTTTCCTGTAAATCCTGAAGCATAAATTTTCCCCCGATATTCACTTCCTGCTTTTCCTAATTCATCCAAAACAGATTTTCTGTTTTTATCTGAAATTTCTTCATCTAATATGTATTTGTAATTCTGGAATACAGCATTTATTCTGTCAAGCAATTCAGCAACTTCATCTGCAATTTTAACATCAGGAACATCAAGAGATTTAAAAAGGTCCAGGCAGAATACCTGGAATTTCCTTAAATAATAAACGGTTACCATTGATATACCAAATCCAACCAGGGCATTATTTGCATCATTCCATTCAGGGCGTTGAGTATTCATCCAAATACCGCCCCCGGGAATAAAATTAGTTAACTTGGCTAAGGATGTTACCAGTAATTTCTCGGTTAAATTAACATGGTGTACCTTTTTTAATTTTGTCCACACAAGTTTCCCATCTGATCCAATTTGATTCACCCGCTGCTTAATTATATCGTTCAACTTTTCATCAAATTCGATTGTATTATGAGGATTTTTGAGTAAATCTTCATAAGGTTTGATTTTATAGGGCACATTTGCATAACTGAAAATATCCTTTATTAAAAACCGGAGTAATTTTTCAGGATGATGGTTCTTAGTATTTTCCAGGAGTTTAAGAAGATAAATGATCTGATGATCGCCCCAGTAGCCAATATTCGACCATGGATCTGCCGGATCCAATTCTTCCCAATCAATTCCTTTACGTGTAATCCTGTATGGATTATAACCATCAAATGTTGAAGCATTGACAAATTTACATACCATGCTTTCCAGGTATTCCGGATAAGAGAGGCTTAAGGCTTCCCAATTCTGGAAAATATCGCGCCAGTTTCCCTGAAAGCCGAGTTTTCTTGTCCCATCATGATTCCTGCCATCAATAGAAAACCAGTTCCATGGTCTGCTGGGATCTCCATGTCTTCGGCTGAATGTCAAGGGCAAATATTCATAACACAATCTAATTATATCAGGATTTTCCGATTGGTTGGCAAGTTTCAATAATTCTGAATAATTCAACTTATCTTTTAATGAATTAAGAAACCCGGTTTGATTTTCTATTATTGGTTGATTTGCATTTACCAGGAAAGAATACAGATCATTCTTGCGTACCTGATAGTTTTGCTCGAATATACCACCGCGCATAACATTGAATAAAACATTGGCGAAGTGGCGTGAAGTACTTAATTCATCTGCTGTAAGTTGATTGCCATCTGCGCTGGCAATGATTTTTTCAAGGTTTTCAGAACCATGTCGGATATTTTCGAAAATAACTTCTTTTAGATTCCGGGTTTCAGTAATTGTTTTATTTCGATAAATAATATCGGCGGCATCCTTCTCTAATTCAGCTATAATATTCCAATCCCTTTCCCCCCCGGCATGCAATTTAAACTGAGCATTTACAAAATAGGCTCCCCGCGTGGCTTTAATATCAATTTCTTCCTCAACTGCCAATCCTTGCCGGAATTTATCCAGCTGAAGTGAAGAAATCAATTTTTTCGAATTTTGTAATCCTTCAGACCATACAATTGTTGCTTTTAATGCCTCACTGGGTTCGGCTTTATCTACCGGGATGGAACTCAGCCGGAATATTCCTAACCCTGTTTCAGAAACCAGCTCGTTTTTTTTATATGCATCCAGTAACGTGCTGTATTCATTTTGCATAGCGCTGTTTACCCCATAGGGCAAAATATTCCGGATACCATCGAGAACATGAACCGAAACTAACTTCTGTCCATTGTTAGTAAGTTTGGCGTTTTTTACAAAACCAAATCCCTCACTATTATACCATCCATATTGGAATGTCAGGGAAAGGTCTTCATTGATTTCTTCAAAAATCAGTTTATTGCCCAGCCTGTTTTTATAAAGGTTTCTTTGAATAGAATAGACATAGGGATACTTTGCACTGAAAGGTTCCCATAAAAGCAATCCCTTTTCTGTGCTAACCCTGATAATAGTTTTACTACCCGTAATGTCTTGATAATCATTAATTTTATCGTCGGTACAATAAGGGAACAATGCATTATCAGGATTTTTCCGTCCCGCTGTTAAGCTTCCATTACTTGAAATGAACATCCAAAAATCAGCATTACTGACAAGACTCATCAAAAATGGTGACATTCGATCGTAGTTGGTAATCTTATAATACCGTTCACCCTTAATTGTGCAAAATGCTCCCTCTATATTACGTTTTTTTATACTCAGGGGAATTTTCGCGATAAAAACCTTATTATTCTCCACTGGTTAAATGCTTATTTTTATAGAATAATATTAAATACTTTAATTCAACAAAGTTGACCCTATACCTTTATTTTAGTTCATAAACCCTTACATAATCGATGATTAACTCCTGAGAGGTGATATTTTCATTCATTCCCAGGGCACCTCCCCAACCTCCTCCCATGGCGAGGTTCAAGATTATATTTTGTGGTTTATTATAAGGCCATGATAGGTCGGTACTGGTATCATAATAAGAAAAATATTGATGGTCATCAACATATGCTTTAATACTATCGGGAAACCATTCTAATGAATAGGTGTGGAATTGATCTTTCATATTATCAACATCAAGAATACCGGTTCGTTGATTTCCTTTCTTGAAATAATAGGCGCCGCAATGAACTGAAGCATGATTTTTTCCATTCCCTGTAGTATCGTTTATTTCGTAACCTACACTCTCCAGTATATCTAACTCACCACAATATGGCCAGGATAATTCATCAATATAACTATCACCCAATGTCCATCCGGCAGCCCAATTCCCTTTTTCGGCCGGCACTTTTGCCCGAAATGCGATTTTCCCATATAAGAAACTCTCTTTACCTCTGGTCGTTATGCGTGTTGAGGTCCATGGGTTTTCCATATCATTTTTGCGGGCCTCAATAATGAGGTTTCCGTCTTCAATATGTGTATTTTCAGCACGTGCTTCTGTGTAATACTGCAACTCAAAATTGCCCCATCCCCAGTTTCCTATATCATATGTCCACTTCGATGTATCGGGCAATCCGGTATCATTAAATTCGTCGGCCCAGACAACAACCCATTCACTTCCTCTCATGTTTTGAGTATATACCATGGGGGTTTCCTGATGTTCTTTCAGGAGGATGAATTTGAGCCAGTCAATCTTTACCTCACCACTATCAACATGCAGTTTCATTTTATGTAATCCTGCATTAAGCGGGCTTCCGTCCTTCGACAAGGTGAAAAAATCTGTATCACCGGATGATCTGTTAAAAAGCATAGTACCGGTGATATTATAAGTTCGGTTATCTTTATTATCGAAATAATCTTCTATCCAGCACGATTGAGATGAAACGGAAGAAAGGTGAACCTGTGAAATATATCTACCGGCGACCGGGATATTAACATCAAAAGCCAGCCAGCCACCAACCTGCGTACTCATAATTTGATTGCCGGAGTTTACCGTTTCCATTTGAAATTCACCATTCGAATCAAAAAAATCTTCTGCTTCAACAAGGATTTCAAGGGATCCTTTTTCATCAGTCACAGACGGGTTATTTTCCCCTGTATTTTTTCCGCCTGAACAAGACTGACAAATTAGTATCATTAGGGAAATAATGCTGATAGGTATTATTTTAGAAATCATTTTTTTCGCTTTTATGTTATGGTTATTTATTTTTTTACTAAGATTTTTTCGAGTTCCTCCAGGGATTTACCTTTGGTTTCGGGCAGTAATATCATTATTAAAACAAATCCAATAGCACCGAATATTCCATATAGTAAAAAGGTGCCGGCAGACCCAAGTGTTTCTAATTCCCATGGAAAAACCAGCTGAACTGTGAAACTTATTCCCGAGTTAATAAATCCCACAAAAGAGATTGCCAGGCCGCGTACTGCATTTGGGAATAATTCCGAGAATAACACCCACATAACGGGTCCGATGGAAACGGCAAATGATGCTACAAATCCAAGAATTCCAATTAAAATCAACAATGGGTTCGTGTTTATAGCTCCTGCTATCAGATCGGACTGAAATTCTTTTACGACATCATTTTCAAGAATGTCTTTTAATGCCTTTTTATATTGGACGTCATTAGAAAATGTCTGATCTTTTATCTGAAGTAAATTTTGCTTGTTTATTTCAGAAGGTAATTGTTGAATTGAAGTTTCTGTTAATTTGTACGTTGCAGAATTAAATCCTGCAGCCAAAACAAACATCGAAATTGTTATACCGGCAAGCCCAAAGATGAGTAGTGGTTTTCGTCCCAATTTATCGATAAGCCATATTGCGACAAGAGTAAATACCAGATTGGTCAATCCCACAAGTATTGCCTGTGAGAACGAGGCATTTGTCCCAATACCCGATTGCTCAAAAATCATCGGTGCATAAAAGAAGACTGAGTTAATTCCGGTAATTTGTTGAAGAACAGCAACTACAATACCTATTGTAAGTACAAGTTTCAATGCGGGTTTAAATAGTTCTTTTAAAGGAACCTTATCTTTCTTAATATTGGCATGAATACTCTCTTTGATAATTTCTATTTCTTTTTTTGCAGTATCTTCTCCAACGGCTCTTTTCATAACGATAAAGGCTTCATCATATTTTTGTTGCATGATAAGCCATCGTGGGCTTCTCGGCACAAAAATCAATGAAAAGAAATAAACAATTGCAGGTATTATTTCAAGTCCAAGCATCCATCGCCAATTATTTTCACTTAAATCAAGTGCTCCAACCCAGTCTTTTACCGAAGCTCCCAGTTGAAGTATCAGATAGTTGGTGAAAAAGGCTACAGATATACCGATAACGATATTTAATTGATTAAAAGACACCATTCGTCCTCTCATTTGTGGGGGAGATATTTCGGCAATATACATTGGGGCTATTATCAGTGAAGATCCAACTCCCAGTCCGCCAATCATTCTGGCAATTATTAAAACCTGGAAATTGGGTGCCAGTGCAGAACCTATGGCTGAAACGAAATAGAGTATAGCTGCATATTTAAGAACAGTTATACGGCCAATAGCATCACTTATAGGACCGGCAATCATCATAGCAAGAGTTGCGGTTAGGGTAAGACAACTGACAGACCAGCCCAACTGCAACTTCGTTAAATTAAAATGTGGTTCAATAAACTTAACTACTCCGGATATTACCGAAGCATCGAATCCCATTAAAAACCCACCAAGGGCAACAATTAATGCTATTCGAACGATAAAGAATTGATTTTTTTTCTTCATTTATGTAGATTTAAAGGAATAGATTTTATGGACTAAAAATTCATTTAGTGAAGTAAATGGTAAACAAATAACCTAAAAATAAGTCACAAATCCAAGTATAAATCATAAAGCAATTAATGCGAAATATTACAATCAAGATATATTTCTATCTCGAATTTTATACTTTTTTTTTGGAATAAATCACCGTCTTAAATACCTTTAGAAAGAATATTTAATTTTTCAATAAAACAGAAAGAAAATGAAAAATTTGACCAGGCTTAGATTTGTTATTTTAATTGTTGTAACCGGGTTCTTTTTTCATTTTAATTGCCTGTCCCAGGAAACAAACTGGTTAGTGATGAATTGGTGGGATGAGTTTAATTATACCGGGATTCCGGATACTTCAAAATGGGGATATGATGTGGGTGCAGGAGGATGGGGAAATAACGAAGAACAATATTATACTAACGAGCGTAGTAACTCATATGTTGAAAACGGGGAACTGCATATTGAAGCACTGAAGGAAAATGATTCCTGGACCTCTGCCCGGCTGGTTACTAAAAACAAAGGCGATTGGCTTAACGGTAGAGTTGAAGTTAAAGCTAATATCCCATCCGGACGTGGTACCTGGCCGGCAATCTGGATGCTTCCTACCGATTGGGAATATGGAGAATGGCCTTCAAGCGGGGAAATTGATATTATGGAGCATGTTGGATATGAGCCAACAACAATATACGGAACTATCCATACAGAAGCGTATAATCATGGACTTGGAACCCAGCGTGGTGATAATATTCAGGTACCGGATGCCGAACAGGAATTTTATTTGTATGCTATTGAGTGGGATCAGGGAAGAATTAGCTTTTTTGTTGATGACAGCTGTTATTATACTTTTTGGAACCCGCAAATATCATACAAGGAATGGCCTTTTGATAAACGATTTCATCTGCTGCTTAATATTGCTATTGGTGGTTCGTGGGGAGGTGCTCAGGGTATTGATCCGATGCTTACTCAGGCTTCAATGGAAATTGATTATGTAAGAGTGTACAGTAGAGATACAATTTCGCCTGAAATTTCAGGACCGGGATTTACCCGGGCCGGTGATACGGTGAAATACAATACATATATTTATAAAGATGGGGAATATCAATGGGCGTTCCCTGAAACCACGGAAATTCTTTCGGGACAGGGAACAAATGAAATTACAGTTGTGTGGGGTGATTCAGCGGGTTATGTAGGAGTAGATGTATCTATACCCGGAAAAACTTTTGAGACCAGCAACTTATTGGTAGGTGTTATTATTATCCCTTCGGGTGATGCATTTAATATCGATCCTGCTGATGAAAATGACAGCTTACTTTGGGTGGTTGAAAACGAAACCGGAAATTTACTGCAGCCTGCACTTTCAGCAGGAATGCTTGAGATTGGTTATAATATTACTGATCTTTATGAAAATTCGTGCCTTGTTTACCGGTTCGAACACCCGGTGGTTTTTTCGGAATACAGGGTTATGGAGTTTTACATTAAATCCGGCGGTGCTAATCCTCCCGGAAATATGCGTATCGACATGGTTGATATTAACGGGAATGTTAATCCGAATGAATTATTTGAAATAGTAACATTCGAAGAAGATGACCAGTTTCATGAATTTCATAAAGTTTTTGGTATTTACCCTGATGAAAATTATCGCCTGGATAGAGTTGCGGAAATCTGTATATATATAAATTGGGGAGACGCCGGTGTTGCGGGAAGTGGAACCGTATGGATCGATTCATTGCGTATGGTACCTTACACAGGTCAGATAAATACAATACCGGTTGTTGATGAAGAATGCTTCAGTATTTTCCCCAATCCGGTAGAGGAAATATTGAATTTAAACTTTGAAAGAAGTATATCAGCTAGTAGAAATACAAAAATTGTTCTTTATTCTGTTAAAGGAGTCCCATTGTTTGACTTTGTTTTAGAGAAAGGCATAGATAAATACAGTATCCAAACAAACACTCTTACCCCGGGAATTTACATATTAAAAATTAATTCAGGGAACCAGTTATTTTCCCGGGTTTTTGTGAAACAACAATAGGTGGTGCCGGCAGGGGGCGGCTTACCTCTTTAGTAGTTGGAAGCCACACCATCATTTCACACGAACCACGGTTAGCCCATACAGGGTAAGGAATCAGAGTAAGAGGCTGGTTATTTTCCATTATCACCCCTCCATCCACGGTGCGTTTTGTGCTTTTTGCTTCACCGATTATTATCTGTACTCCATTTAGCAGTTCTGAACGGTATTCAGATTCCAGGTTGGTTTCAGGATCATAAACCAGATTCAGTACATGGTTGTCCTTTTGATCAATTCCTTCCGCACAAAAAACAATGGGTCCCTTTTGAATTGCAATCTTATCTCTGTCGGCTTCAACATTCTTGTGAGCTATTACCTTTCTTACAGGCATAGGCATATCTAATTCAACAATATCACCTTTTTTCCACTTCCTGCTGATAATTAAATATCCTTTGTCAGGAGAATATTCTTTTGCTTTACCATTAATTTTCAGGATAATTTCGTTTTCATTGTTATTTAAATAGTGGTAAAGATCTCCGGGCACTGCTTCATTCTGCGACCATCCGGGAACTCTGAGGCAGAGTGTAAAATTTAAGGGTAAATCAGGGGTTATTGTCATTTCCACTTTTCCATTCCATGGATATTTTGTTTGCTGAGTAACCTCTATAGTCTTGCCATCCAATTCAATTTTAGCTGTATTGTCCATATATAGATTGACATACAAACGGTTACGTGTTTTTGCATATACATATCCGGGTACCGAGGGGATAAACCGGCATAAATTGGATGGGCAGCAGGCGCATCCGAACCATTCCTGCCTCTTATGCTGACCAGATGATTCAAGAGGATTAGGATAGAAAAACCGGTCTCCTGTAAGGGAAACTCCCGAAAGCAAACCGTTATATAAAGTTTTTTCAAGGACATCATAATATTTGGAACTGCCATGAAGCAGGAACATCCGGTAGTTCCAGAAAACATTAGCAATAGAGGCACATGTTTCGCAATAAGCTGACATGTTCGGTAAATTATAAGGCTCTCCAAAACCCTCATTGCCGCCCGTGGCTCCTATTCCACCGGTCAGGTATAGTTTTTTATATACAACATCCTGCCATATTTTATCAATAGCGTTCACATAACCCGAATCATTGGTAAGAGTAGCAACATCAGCCATTCCCGTGTACATATATGCAGCCCTAACCGCATGGCCTACAGCAATTGTCTGTTCGGTAACCTGTTTATGTGCCTGGTTATATTCTTCTCCGCCACCGCGTACATCCAGAAAAAACTTAGCCAGATCAAGGTATTTGGGGTTGCCGGTTACACGATATAATTTCACCAGTCCTATCTCGATCTCCTGGTGACCAGGATAGCTTTCAATTTTGCCCCACCCGAAATCACGGTTAACCAGATCGGCTGATTTAATGGCAATATCAAGAAATGTGCGTTTGCTTGTTGCCTGGTGGTGAGCTACTGCGGCTTCGTACATATGTCCTATATTATAAAGTTCATGACTAAGAATGTGTGTTTTCTCCCAGCGTTTTGCACCTATCCATGGATGGGAATCGTCTCCCATTATAGTGCGGTATGTATAAATATAACCATCATCTTCCTGGGCAAGCCCGATATAGTATATCAATGTATCAAGATAGGCTTCAAGGCCAGGATCCGGGAAAGTCTGAAGGGAATAACTGGCACCTTCGATGATTTTAAAAACATCAGAATCATCAAAAGGATAATTAGATTGAAATTTCCCTTCTTCAAGTCCGCCGGCAATTTTAAAATTCCTGATACGTCCGGTTTTTTCCGATTGCCCGAAAGCAATTGGTATTGTTACTTCATGATTTCGTTTAATCCTGGGAGCCCAAAGATCATCGGTTACTTTTACACTTGTGAAAGGTACCGGTTGTATTGTATTATTAACATCACTAACAAATTGATTTTTACATCCCGAAAGTGATATCATGGATAAAATTCCGATTAATGAAAAAAGCAAATTATTTGTTGTCTTCATAGCTTTGATTTTTGACGATATTTTTATTTATAAATATAACGTCCCTGATGGGACTACAAATATAACGTCCCTAACGGGACTCTGATTTGTTATGTTATTTAGATTCTTAGCGGTTAATTCTTTTAAATGCCTCTGCTTTGTTCTTGTTAAAGCCTGCTATTATTAATGATGTATCGCCATCAAAATAGAGCAATGACTCTACCATTCCCTGGAGCATTAATCCTGTTTGTGAAGGGGTCTTTAAATCACTTAATGGCTGATTTTCTTTACTCATTAAAATTAGCCCCTTATTTGCATCATAATAACCGGTACTAATATCATATGTATGATCATTTCCGGCCAATATCACATCAGGATAGGTGTCATTGTTAAAATCACGAACAATCATTTTCTTAATTGGTGATACCTGGGCAAACCGGGGTAATTTTTCCCACTCGAATTTATCTTCGTTATTCCATAAAATATAGCTTGAGGTTGTATTGACATGAAAAGTATAATCAATTCTATTCATCATGGTAGAGTCCAGCATTTCTTCAATAGAAACATAACTAAAGGATGTATAATTTTTGAACCTTTTTGTGAAAAAAGAAGATTGACCACCAAGTTCGTCGAGATAATTGATGGGATATTCTCTCATCACGTCATTCTGGTCTTTCCAGTATCCGGTTGATATGGGATCTAGCGTACCATTCAAATCCAAATCGAAGGCATAAATTCTCAATGGATATAAATCGCTGACTGTAAAGCGGTGATTTTCTCCAAGGTTTCCTACGATATAATCATTATCTCCATCCAGATCAAAATCTCCGGCGGTGATCGAATACCAAATACCATGTTTGGATTCAATTTCAGCCAATTCCTGACTTTTAAGTCTTTGCCCTTTCAAATTTTTTAAAATAATAATAGAATTCCATTCCCTGGCAATAAGAAGGTCTTCCCATCCGTCACCGTCATAGTCACTCCAAATAGCATCGGTTACCATTCCTAAATTAAAACTCAATGAACTTTCCCTCGTAAACTTTCCTTTATCATTTATGAGTATCCAGGAATCATTTGCAAACGGGAACATTTCCATTTTTATTCTCGCTCCTATAAAAAGGTCAATATCTCCGTCATGATCAAAATCAAACGGCTTTACAACGGAGGCTGGAAATGGAGATATGGGAAGCTCAGTTCTGGTAAATGAACCATTGTTGTTTTCATAAAGATAATGAATGTATTTTTCTTCCCGGTTCTCATAACCACCTGCCAGCGCAATTATATCATTGTCCCCATCCTGGTCTATATCTATTATTGCGAAGTCTGATTCAGAAAATTCTTTTAGAGTGGTTAAGCCTTCAATTTCTGTTTCTTCGAATCTGTTTCCAGTGCGTAGAAAAACTTTGGTGGGCAATTTGTTTGTTGCACCTATAATAATATCATCAAGACCATCATTATTAATGTCTCCTTTTTGCATACGTGGCCCAATTTGTGAAAACTTATGAGGAATTATATTTTGAGAATAAAAGAAATCTATAAAATCATCCTGCTGATGATGATATTCTATCATGTTATCCACTCTTGAAAAAAGCAATTCAGCCTCTTTTGAATTTTGCGGATCCTTATTGGATAGAATTGAGTTTTTTTCATCAATTTCAACAAGTTGATTAACCCGGATATTCTTAATACACGAAACATGATCACTGGCCGGCCAGGTAACTTTTATTGAATCAACTAAAATATGATCAGAAAGACCAAAATGAATAATGGGGTCAACAGAGGAAATATATCCTCTTGATAAAAAGTACTCCTGAAATTGATAATTGGCACCACTCCACAATTCTACTTTAGCGCCAAACGCAAAAGTGTTATCTTTTTTTCCGGTAAGTTTTATCCTGATGAAATTGGTATTTTCTTTATCTTTTTCAATAGTATTATTTTTGTAAATAAAGGCTTCGTCATTTATATTATTAACTACATAATCAAGATCTCCATCATTATCAAGATCTGCAAAAGCAGCTCCATTAGAGTAAGAAGGGATTTCGTTAAACCACTCCCTGGATTTATTAACAAACCTTAAATCTCCAACATTTTCATAAGCGTGATTAAAGGCTTTAGTTGCAGGGGCTTTATCAATAACATGTCTTGCATCTGCGACATTTCCAAATACCTCAACTTTATAATTTGTCCAATCCTTATCTGTCATATCAATTGGATAACCATTTGCAATCAGCAGATCTTTATCTCCGTCGTTATCGTAATCAGCGAATAAAGGAGACCAGCACCATTCGGTTTGGTAAATACCCATCATTTGACCCACTTCGCTGTAGGGTATCATATCCTTGTTTATAAAACCATTGTGCAAATGCAGCATATTTCTCAGGTACTGGTGCTCATATCCATATTTTGCATCATTTATATAATAAATATAACCAAACCCATTTATGGTTTGCCTTTTTTTATAATAGTACTCGGGCAGCATATCAAGTGTAAGCATTTCCGGATTTCCATCATTATTAATATCGGCCATATCATTGCCCATTGAGGATTTGGTCTGGTAAGACATGTAAGTAGCAATCTCATTTTTGAAGGTACCATCCTGCTGATTGATATATAACAGGTCGTTGGATATATAGTCATTTGATACATAAATATCAGGGTATCCATCTTTATTAACATCCCCCAGTGCCAAACCAAGACCAAAACCCTCATAAATTATTCCAGATTCAATTGTTACATTACTAAAAGTTCCGTCACCGTTGTTTCTGTACAGGTCATCATTACTTTCAGCGGATCCATCATTAACTTTCTCCCGATAACTGGCGGACAACCTGTCGTTAACAAAATTATTCATTAAATAGAGGTCTAAATCACCATCCAGATCGTAATCAAAAAATGCAGCATGAACAGAATAGCTATTATCTGCGAGGCCATAAGTTTCTGCCATATCTTTGAAAAGCAGGTGACCATTATTCTGCAATCCCTGGTTAATCCAAAGCCTGTTTTTCCTTTTTTCAGCAGGTTCATCATAAGCAGTACATGTGAAATAAAGATCCTTCCAGCCATCATTGTTAATATCAATGAATGTAACACCACTATACCATTGCCCATTATCCAGGTCCTGGAAGCTTGACGAAATATCAGAGAATTTAAAATCACCCTCATTAAGGTAAACTCTTGTTGCTACCTGATTTCCCATAAAAATGACATCCTGTCTGCCATCATTATTAAGATCCACTATTCCTACTCCGGCTCCATTGTATATATATTCAAAGTTCATTACATGGAGGCTATCTGTCTCAACGACTTTGTTAATAAACTTTATGCCTGTACGATCTGAATCCAGCAGTTCAAACCGGGGTTTTTCGGAGCAGGAAAAAAGACTAATGACTGTAAGGATTAAAAGGAAATAGTTCTTCATCTCTACTAATAAACATTAAACACAGAAGAATGTAAAGAAACGAAAAAAAAGATTCAAAACCTCAAACCTCAAACCAATACTACTTGCTTCGCTTCCCGAAAAATCGGGACAGGCTATGAGATCGATCGCTTTGCTCTCTATGTTGTGGTTCCAAAAAAAATGGGCTCCTTAAAAGGAACCCATTTTAAATATAATTTAAAGATGATAATTACCTGTTCTGAACTAAATTACCATTACTCACATCAATTTGACGCTGAGGTACCGGGAAGTTTGAATCTTCAGAACCTATTGATGCAGATCCATAAAGGTTATCGCCCCATTCCATTGTCTTTTCATAGGCAAGGATTCTGGTTAGTTCTGACTGAACATCACCCCATCTTTGCAGATCATAATATCTATGACCTTCCTGTCCCAGTTCAAGCTTCCTTTCGAACTTAATAGCTTTCAAGGCAGCAGCCTGGTTAGCAAATGACGGATAAGTACCTATTACATAATTAGCAGCATTTGTAACCCCGTCAGCTTCTTTTACAAAGCCAGCAGCATTTGCAGCCCTGGTACGAATTGCATTTACTTCACCCAGACCAAGATCTCCGGTAGGGATCATTGCTTCACATTCTGCTTTAAGCAATATTGCATCTGAATACCGTATCAATCGGTAACCATTGGCAGTATAACCAGAAGTCCAGTTACCAACTTCAGTAAGAGTTCCCTCCTGAGATTGCTTATACACCTGTTTTTTCGGGCTGTAAGGTCCGGCATAAGTCTGATCACGTATCCAGTCTGCTCCGGTATGATCACCCCAATCCCAATAAGGAATTCCTCTACGTCCTGCACTCCAGTCCAAACGTGGATCAATTTCGAGAGAATTATCTTCTACCCAAAGTAGCTCCCAGTTTGCCGGACTTGTTAAAGGATTATTCCCGATATTAGGAGCATCTGGATCATCTGGAGGTGCTGTACCTGTTAAGGATTTATAGACTCGGTCTAAATAAGGTTCGGCTGGATCATACATTGTCACTATATTATCTACAAGATACTCATCAGTTTTATCTTCCGAATCTCCGTTATTATCTTTCCATACACCACCAGCGGGGATTCCCTGGTCTCTTCGTATTTCCTCAGCAGAAGCATTATATGAACCATTAAGTAGAGGAAGACCTGCTGAGGTCCTAAATGAATTGACAAAGTCTTGTGTGGGTGAGAAGAAACCACAGCATCCTCCCGGTGATGCACCACCCTTGTAGGGGAAGTTCAAAACCTCTGCAGAACCTCCATTATTTCCACCGGAACCGTCATTTACAGAATACTGTACAGTATAAATTGACTCGGTACTATTTCGAAATTCGGCATCAAAAATATCACCATACTGGGGTGCCAGACTGCAAGCCTGACCGGCAGGATTGGTTCCATTGGCTTCAACATCAGTTAGCAAGATTAATGCAGCTGCATAATCACCAAACATTTGCATCTCTGCTTTAGCCAAAAGCACCTGTGATACTGTTTTGTTAAAACGTCCAACCTGAACCATATCATTTGGAAGTAATGTTCCCGCTGTAAGATCTGCAATTATTTTATCCCTGACATCTTCAGTATTGGTTAAAAGTGCCTGGTCTGTATTCTCATCCACATATGGAATGCCAGTATTACTGCTTTTGTCTGCCCACATTCTCCACGCTTCAAGGTGATAATAACCGCGAAGAGCTCTTGCCTGCCTGATGAAAGATGTTGCTTCATCTGCAGTAATGTTTCCAGCTTCTTCGGTTATATTAGCCATAATTATTGTATTATTGCAGCGTGAGATTCCTTCATAAATAGACCTCCATTTTATATTCAGGTATGGATTAGTAGAAGTTTCAGAATAGGTCTGTATAGGATTAATATCGGGCTGGTCACCGGCGTCAGTACCTTTGTTAGCTACCATACCCCTGATACTACCGAATACCCATCCTGAAGTTGCTGCTTGCCAACCAAAACCATCACAAACCCCATCAACCATTGAATAAGCTCCTATTAAAAGACCATCAACTCCCTCACTTGTTCCCAGTACAGATTCATCTAATGAACCGTTTGGAGTAATCTCCAAAAAGCTTTCATTACAGGCATCCATTAACACGAAGCCTGCGATGATGGCTATTACTGATAAAAATTTTATTTTTTTCATATCTCTATTGATTTTTTTTATTTCTTTTTAAAATTAAAATCCAAGGTTTATTCCAAAAAGGAATTGTTTAGTTGCAGGAAGGTTTCCTTCATCAACACCCATAAAGCCGTCGTTAAAACTTGCCAGTTCAGGATCCAATCCACTATACTTTGTCATAGTTAATAAATTTACCCCCTGAACATAAATTCTCGCGCTGGAAAACACATTTCCCAGAAAAGAGTTCGGGAGGGTATAACCGATCGTAAGGTTCTTAAGCCTTAAGAAGGATCCATCCTCAATATAATAACTATTTGACACCGTATTAGTTGAGAAATTTGAGGTGTTTGAAGCTTTTGGCACAGATGCTCCTGTGTTTGAAGTAGTCCAGCTATTATTCAAAAGATCCGTACTTTTCTGTCCCTGGAATGATGGCCAAAAATCAGTCCACCATTTGTTATAGTTAAAGATATCATTTCCCTGAGATCCATAGAAAAATGCAGTCAGGTCAAAGTCCTTATATCCAAGAGCCAGGTTCAAGCCATATGTAAAATCAGCAATCGGTTTACCCATAAATACTCTGTCGTCCGGATCAATTGTACCACTTCCGTCAGCATCTTCATATTGGAAGAACCCGGGTGCAGCTCCATCCTGGATAGCTGCTGCATCTACTGCTGCGTCATCCTGGAACAATCCTAAAACATTATATCCGAAGAATTCACCCATTGAATGACCAACCATGTTTCTGTTAAATCCTCCAATTCTGGATCCGCCATCATCAAAGAATTCATATCCTTCGGCGATTTTAATTATCTCGTTCTTAACAGTTGTAAATGATGCATTAGCTTCAAAACTGAAATCGGACCAGATCTGACGATAGATAAACTGAAGGTCAATACCTGTATTTTTCATTTCGCCAATGTTTACAAAGGGATTATCAGCATTTCCAGCAGTTCCCGGTAATTCCGGATTAAAGAGAAGGTCTTGATTTTGTTTCGAATACCAGTCAAGAATTATCTCAAATTTACGATCCAGTAAAACAGCATCGAAACCAACATTCATATTTACGGCCGTTTCCCATTTCGCATCCGGATTACCAATCCTGGTAGGACGGAAACCCTGAAGCGAAGAATTGGTTGTTCCGTTCAGGTCGTAATAAGTTGTATTTGCAGCACCGCCGTATAGAAAAAACTGGTTAGCTGTTGCTACAGCTAATTGATTACCCATTGTTCCGTAACCTGCCCTGATTTTTAAATCGGAAATAAAACTGGCTCCTGCTAAGAATGATTCTTCACTGATTCTCCAGGCAGCGGTAACTGACGGGAATGTACCATACCGTGTATCAGCTCCAAATACCGAAGACCCATCTCTTCGTATTGTTGCACTGACATAATATTTTTTAAGAAAATTATAATCTGCTCTTAAAAACTGTGAAACTAATGATCTGGGAGTCCAATAATTAGACCATCCGGATTGAAGTGTTGCACCATTACTCACGGTTCTATATGTAAGTGCCCTGGAGAAGTATCCGGCTTTTTGAGCGCCCACCTCACGACCTATACCGGTCTTTACTGCTTCATAACCCGCAACAGCTAATATGTTATGATCGCCGAATTGGTTATTATAAGTTAATGTATTAGTCCAGGTCCAATCCGAACCGTATCCGGAATTTTCCCCATAAGTGGAAGTAGTTGCATTTTCAGCATTCCAATATTGTTTTTCAGTCCAGTTAGTTTGGTGCCAGCTATTTAATGACCCGCCAAATGATGTTTTGAAGTTCAGACCTTCAATGATTTTAACATCAACAAATACATTCCCCAGAAATCTAATGTCCTGCCAGCGGTCATCCTGATCGTTAACAGCGTCAGCCACCCAATTTTCTCCATTACCTAATCTTTGGGCAACACCTGTACCTGCCCAATCACCATTCTCAAAAACATGAGCCGTCATTGCATCAGTAAATGTGCCTGAATTCCAGATTACGGGAATAATAGGTTGAGCCCGATAAACCCCCATCATTAGACCGGTATTTTCACTACCATTGGCAGATATACCATTATCGGACCGATGGGTGATATTAAGGTTTTCCCCAACTGTAACTCTATCCTTGATTTTAAATTCAGAATTGAATCGGGCACTAAATCTCTTATACCAACTGGTTAAAACTGTTCCCTCCTGGTCAAAATATCCAAAACCTGCATAGTACTTAGATGTCTCATTTCCACCGGACAAAGACAGGTCATGGTTCTGTATAGGGGCATTTCTCGTAACCTCTTCATACCATTTTGTGTCTGCAGCCCATGAAGGAAATGTTGGCGAACCAGATGAAGGACCATAAACAGGATGAGTTTCAACAGTACCATCATTGGCATAAACCAACCATTGAAGATCTGCAAACTCCTTTGTGTTTAACAAATTTTCAGGTCCTGCTCCCGGAGTCTGGGTGCCTGCATACATGTTGTAGTTAACGGACATTCCAGGCTTGCCTTTTTTGGTTGTAACTAGTATAACACCGTTAGAAGCTCTTGATCCGTAGATAGAAGCTGCACCGGCGTCCTTGAGAACAGTTAATGACTCAACATCTTCAGGGTTGATGGTATTAATGTCTGTAGTAGGCACACCATCTACAACATAAAGGGGACTGTTGTTCTGGAAGGATCCAAAACCTCTTATCCTTACTTTTGCTGCCTGACCAGGTCTTGAATCCTGTGTAACCGTTACACCGGCAACACGACCTTGCATCTGTTGAGTAACATTACCCTGTGGCATTGCAGATAACTCTTCAGATTTAA
>Ga0307992_1000553_pt1 | contig 23702 bp, 22 predicted proteins | sample EllFjometagen133_FD_203162 | JGI IMG/M metagenome (GOLD analysis project Ga0307992, IMG submission 203162) | Marine microbial communities from Ellis Fjord, Antarctic Ocean - #133 | ecosystem: Environmental > Aquatic > Marine > Unclassified | place: Southern Ocean | collected 2014-10-08
TCAGAAGTGTATTTCAATATACACAAAAAGGCACAACGTGTGCCTTTTTTGTTTGATTTCAAAGAAAGAACCTGTAGTTCTTAAAAATCTTCTCAGATTCTTAATTCTTTACAGGCCCTTATGTATAGCGGCCATTATAGCGTTAGCCATAGATGATTCTTTTGCTGGATTTATTGATGCTCTGGCTAATGGAAGCTTGAAATGGATGTTGACACCAAACGCAATATTATTGATTGACAATCCAAATCTATTAGTATTAGCAGTTTTTGTTTTAGTTATTGGGATGGTTTTATTTACTGGGACCATAATTGCATTAACAACGAATGCAATAAAGGAATATTTCCAAAGAAAAAAATCTGGCTCAGGAAAAATATACTTAGAAGACCACATTGTTATACTTAATTGGAACAATAAAGTTCCCGAACTGGTTGCGGATCTATTACATGTTGAAGAAAAGGACATCCAAGTTGTGATTTTAGCTAATGTGGATAAGTTCTATGTTGAAAAACAAATAATAAATGCATTAAATAAGGCGAAACACAATGATAAAGAACTGTCGCGGTTAAATGTTTTAGTCAAAAATGGAGACCCACTTATATATTCAGATTTAGATGATATTTCGATTGAAGAAGCCAATTCTTTATTGATTATGAATAAAGATATGCACGAAACAATAATCAAAGATATGTCAAAAAGTGATTTGAATGTCATCAAAGTAATCTTGAGTATTGGACGAATTAATTTTAAGAATGATCCACCAATTGTAGCTGAAATAAAGAGGATTGAAACAAAGAACAAAATCAATACGATGTCAAAAGTTGTAAAAACTCTACACGAGCACAAAATAACACCTATATGTTTTGATAGAAGACTAGGTCAAATCATTGCTCAAACAATTATCAACCCAAATATGGAAGATGTGTATTTATCTTTATTCTCATTTGATGATTCTGAGGTATATTATTTGGAAAAAACCGATTTTGATTATTGTTTAAACAATCACTCAGAAGCGATTCCAATTGCTACAAAAGATGATGGGTTATTCGTGTTATCGCTTAACAATAAAAGCAAGTTAACACAAAACACAAGAGAATACAAACCAAAGAAATTAAAAATCAATAAAATTAATAAAACTAGCAATTTAGACGTTTTTATTGTAGGCAGTAATAACAAATTGGAATTTATTATGGAGTCTTTCAAAGAATATGAAGGCTTATATAATAGCGAATTCAAAGCCGAATATATAGATGAAAGCAGCATAGCTTTAATGGTTGAAGAACTAAACAAATCTAATAAGCCAGCAACGATTGTATTGCTGAGTGATGAACTACAAGAGATTGATAGTTTAGATGCAAATGTTATTGATAATTTGATATATCTACAAGGAAATCTTAAAAAGACTAACATAAATATTATAGTTGAATTGCTTGATCCAAAGAATGATCATATTATTAAAGACTTTGATATAGAAAATACGATTATATCAAATAAAATAATTTCTTTACTATTAAGCAAGCTTGCTCTATATAAAGAAACAGCTTCATTTTATGAAAATTTATTAACAATTACTTCAGATATTACAGGAAAAGACGATCAAAATATCTTTATTGAAAAAGCAACATCCCTATTTAACGAGGAGTTTCCAATTGTATTTAATTCAGTTAAACAATTATCGATATCTATCTATGAGTCAACTAAAAAAGAGTATATGCCAATAGGCTATTTTAGACAAAATGAACTTATTATATATTCTGGTGATATGAGTTTGCAAAGTGAAACATTAATTAAAGACGAAGATGACATAGTACTAATCAAAATATAAACTCAGTTGAAAGGAAAAAGTATGATCAAAGAAAAATCTTGTGGATGTATTGTATTTAACGAAATAGATCAAGTTTTATTGATAAAAATGCAATTAGGTCACTGGTCTTTTCCAAAAGGACATGTTGAATCTGGAGAAACAGAAGAAGAAACAGCTTTAAGAGAAGTTAAAGAAGAAACCAATATTGAATGTAAAATTATTAAGGGATTTAGAGAAATCTCCAATTATTCTCCATATCCTGGGGTTACGAAGGATGTTGTATTTTTTATCGCTAAATCCGAAAAAGATACTATTACAATTCAAGAGTCTGAGATAGCTGAATCCAGCTTTTACGATATTCAAAAAGCTAAGAAATTGATAACTTTTGATAACGATTTACAAATATTTTATAAGGCTTTAAAACACAAAGGAATTTAGTTTTTTTGTGTTTTTTTTATTGTCCAAATACATATACTTATTTAGGTATTGACAACGCTTTCATATTTAAGTATAATTACTATGTAATTAAATAATCACAGAGGTGCAACGTATTGGTATTTTGTTGATTTATGGAGAAGAACCTTCCAATAAAAGAAGGAGTATGTTGCCGAAAGAGATAATTTGTTCAATTAAATTATTGTCTTGATATTCAAATGTAAAGGTTTGAATATTGCCGTTTTCTAAAATGGAGAGCTGTTATATTGTAGAATATAATGGCTCTTTTTATATATTAGGAGGAAGAAAATATGAACAGTTTAACAATTCAAGAATTAAAAATTGGTGACTCAAGCGAAACAAAAAAAGTGTTTACAGAAACGGAGGTATTAGCTTTTGCTAATATTACTACGGACCATAATCCGGCTCATGTTGATAAGGATTATGCAAGTAAAACTATGTTTAAAAAGCAGATTGTACACGGAATGTATGTAGGATCTTTGTTTAGTGCAATTTTTGGAGTGCAAATGCCAGGATTAGGAAGTATTTATATCAAACAATCACTTAAATTTACAAAACCTGTATATTTTGGTGATGAAATAACCGCTAAGGTTACTGTCAAAGAGCTAAAAATTGAAAGAAATAGAGTTGTATTTGATTGTATAGCAATAAACCAAAATGGTGATACTGTAATCATAGGTGAAGCTGAAATTATGCCGCCAAGAAAAGGATAGCCTATGAAGAATATTATAAACGGAGAAAAATTCAAAGCTTTATTAAAAGATGGTATGAGTATTATGGTTGGGGGATTTTTAACAAACGGTACCCCTGAAGGGTTAATTGACTTAATTGTAGAATCCAAAGTTAAGGATTTAACTATTATTTGTAATGATGGAGGGTATCCTGACAAAGGTGTTGGAAAACTTGTTGTAAATAATCAAGTTAAAAAACTTATTGCTTCACATATAGGAACCAATCCTATGGTTGGTACTTTGATGTCAGAGGGTAAATTGGAAGTTGTACTAGTACCTCAAGGCACTTTAGCGGAAAGAATAAGGGCTTATGGTGCTGGATTGGGCGGAATATTAACTCCTACAGGATTAGATACGATAGTTCAAGAAGGTAAAAAAATAATTACAGTTAAAGGCAAAAAATATCTATTAGAGGAAGCACTCGGAGCTGATCTAGCTTTAGTAGGTGGAGCTATTGCTGATAATTTTGGTAACTTAAAATACAATAAAACAATGAGAAACTTCAATCCACTTATCGCAACTGCTTGTGAAACTGTAGTTTGCGAGCCAAGGAAGATTATTGATGTAATTAATCCAGAAAACGTAATTACACCTCATCCTTTTGTGGATTATATATTGGTAGGTGAATATAATGACTGATAAAGAAATTATCGCTTCAAGAATTGCATTAGAATTAGAAGATGGTGACTTAGTAAATCTTGGTATTGGTATTCCTACATTAGTAGCTAACTATGTACCTAAAGTTAAAACCGTTACTTTTCAAGCTGAAAACGGAATTATTGGTTTAGGTGGTTTAGTTGAAGATGAAAATGAAATAGTTAATGCTGGCGGAACTGGAGCTAGTATTTTAGAAGGTGGAGCGTTTATAGATTCTGCTACATCATTTTCATTCATTAGAGGTGGACACATTGATATAACAGTATTAGGAGCTTTGGAAGTTGATCAAGAAGGATCACTTGCTTCATGGATTATTCCCGGTAAAAAAGTACCTGGAATGGGTGGAGCAATGGATTTAGTAACCGGAGCAAAAAGGGTTATTATAGCAATGAGACATACAAACAGAGGTATCCCTAAAATATTGAAAAAATGTAGATTACCTTTAACTGCTGCACATCAAGTAAATCTAATTGTTACTGAAATGGCAGTTATGGAAATAAAAAAAGATGGGCTTCACTTAAATGAAGTACATCCAAATTATAGTGTGGAAGATGTTGTTAAAGCGACTGAAGCAGAATTATTTATTAATAATGTTTTACCTATGAAAGGAGTAAGCTAATGGAAACAAAATTAAAAATGAGAATGTCTACTCATGATGCACATTATGGTGGAAATTTAGTTGATGGAGCTCGTATACTAGGTTTATTTGGAGACGCAGCTACCGAATTATTGATCAGGAATGATGGAGATGAAGGTTTATTTAGAGCTTATGAAAAAGTTGATTTTTTAGCCCCTGTATATGCAGGAGATTTCTTGGAAATCGAAGCTAAAATTATCAAGAAGGGTAACACATCAAGAAAAATGGAATTCTTCTGTTACAAAATAATTAAAGGTAGGACTGATTTATCTGCTAGCGCTTGTGATGTTTTAAAAGAAAGAATTCTTACTACATATGCTTTGGGAACTTGTATAGTACCAAAGGAACTTCAAAGAACAAATGGATAAATTAATTATAACCTGTGCAATTACAGGTGCAGAAGTTACTAAGGAAATAAATCCAGCTGTACCCTATACAGCTGAAGAAATGGCTGAATCAGCTTATCAAGCATATAAAGCTGGAGCATCTGTAATTCATTTACATGCAAGACATGATGATGGTACTCCAACTCAAGATAAGGCTAGATTTAAAGTTTTAATGGATGCAATAAAAGAAAAATGTCCAGATGTAATCATTCAAGTATCTACTGGAGGAGCTGTCGGTATGACTCCTGATGAAAGATTAGACGTATTAAATGCAAACCCAGAAATGGCTACACTAGATTGTGGAACTCTTAATTTTGGTGGAGATGATATTTTTGTAAATACAGAAAATGATATTAAATATTTTGCCCAAAAAATGAATGATTTAGGTGTGCGCTACGAAATGGAATGTTTTGAAAAAGGACATATAGATACCACTCTAAGATTTATAAAAAAAGGTGTTATCAAAAATCACTTACACTATTCATTTGTGTTAGGCGTTAGAGGTGGAATGACAGGCGAAGAAAGAGATTTTATTTTTCTTAAAGAAAGCATTCCAGACAATGCAACTTATTCAGTTGCTGGAATTGGAAGATATGAATTTTCTTTGGCAGAACTGTCAATTAAGCATGGAGGTCATGTAAGAGTGGGCCTAGAAGACAATATTTATATTGAAAAAGGTGTTTTAACAAAGTCAAACAGTGAATTAGTAGAAAAGGTAGTTAAAATAGCTAAAAAATATGGAAGATCTATAGCAACGCCGCAAGAAACTAGAAGAATATTAGAAATGGAGAATATGTAGAATGGAAAAACTTTGTAAATACGGTACTCATCGAGTAATATACCCTTTAGGTGCATTACCACAATCAGCTGATAAATTAGATAACAATATGGTTTGTATGGATAACGAAATACTTATTCAAGTAAAAACTTTGAATATTGATTCAGCTTCATTTACACAAATTGAAGGTGCCGCTGATGGTGATGTTGAAAAAATGAAAGAAATGATTTTAAGTATCGTTAACCAAAGAGGTAAAATGCAAAACCCTGTTACTGGTAGCGGAGGAATGCTATTAGGTACAGTTAAAGAAGTAGGTAAAGACGTTAAAAAAGATGTTAAAGCAGGAGATGAAATCGCTTCTTTGGTTTCTTTATCTTTAACACCACTTAAAATAAAAAAAATCTTAGCAATTCATTTAAATAAAGATCAAGTAGATATTGAAGGAGAAGCTATTCTATTTGAAACTGGCATTTTCGCTAAAATACCAGATGATATGCCTCCTCATATTGCTTTATCAGCTTTAGATGTTGCTGGAGCACCTGCCCAAGTTAAAAACCTTGTTAAAAAAGATGATACAGTAGTAATTTTAGGCTGTGCAGGTAAATCAGGGGTTTTGTGTGCATATCAAGCCAGAAAAAGCGCTGGACCAAATGGCAAAATTATTGGAATCATTCACCATGACACACATCAAGCAGAATTAGAAAGTCTTAATGTTTGTGATCATATTTTGATTGGTAATGCAAAAAGACCAATGGAAATATATGAAAAGGTTATGAATTTAACTAATAATGAAGGTTCAGATGTAACAATCAATGTTGTGAATGTACAAAATACTGAAATGGCTACTATTTTACCTACAAAATCTACGGGAACAGTTTATTTCTTTAGTATGGCAACATCATTTACGAAAGCAGCTCTAGGAGCCGAAGGGATTGCATCAGAAGCATTAATGATTATTGGAAATGGATATACAAAAAACCATGCGAAAATTACTTTAGATATATTAAGAGAATCTAAAGAAATGTTCGAGTTATTCCAAAATAGATATGGGAAGGAATAATTTATGAAAGTAACGAATGATAGTTATTTAGTAAGAAAGGCTAATTACTTTCCGGATGTAACTGACTTAGAATGGAATGATTGGCATTGGCAAGTAAGAAACAGAATAACGAAAGCAGAAGATTTAAAAAAATATTTAAATTTAACAGATAATGAAACTGGAGAAATAAAAGAAATATTGGGTAAATTTAGAATGTCTATTACTCCTTATTACTTATGTTTAATAGATCCAGATAATCCTAATTGCCCAATTAGGAAACAAGCAGTTCCTTCAATTAAGGAAATGCATATATCTAAATTTGATATGTTAGATCCACTTGCTGAGGATACAGATTCACCTGTGCCAGGACTTACTCACAGGTATCCAGACAGAGTTTTATTTCTAATCACTGATATGTGCTCAATGTATTGTAGACATTGCACTAGAAGAAGATTTGCGGGTCATCATGATAAAGCGATGCCAAAAAGTAGAATTGATTTGGCAATAGAATATATTGAACAACATAAAGAAGTGAGAGACGTATTATTATCTGGTGGGGACGCGCTTCTAGTTAGTGATGAAGCTCTTGAAGCAATCATCAAAAGATTAAGAGAAATCGAACATGTAGAAATCATTAGAATAGGAACTAGAACTCCAGTCGTTATGCCACAAAGAATAACGAATGACTTAGTTAATATGCTAAAAAAATATCATCCAATTTGGGTTAACACTCACTTCAACCACTATTATGAAATCACTTCGGAAAGCAAAGCAGCGATTGATCGCTTAGCTGATGCAGGAATTCCTTTAGGAAATCAATCAGTGTTGTTAAAGGGGATTAATGACTCAGTTTATATTATGAAAAAATTAGTTCAAAGGTTAGCTTATATTAGAGTAAGACCTTACTATTTATATCAATGTGATTTATCTTTAGGTATAGAACACTTTAGAACACCAGTGTCTAAAGGTATCGAAATTATTGAAGGATTAAGAGGTCATACATCAGGATATTGTGTTCCAACATTTGTTATTGACGCACCTGGCGGCGGTGGAAAAATTCCTGTTATGCCTAATTATTTAATTTCACAAGCTCCTGGGAAAGTAGTTCTAAGAAACTATGAAGGAGTAATATCAACTTATAGTGAGCCAGGAAATAATACAATAAGTGATGAAGATATAGCAAACGCAAAAGGGGTAAGTGCACTATTAGCTGGCAAGCAAATTTCACTTGAACCAAAAGATTTAGAAAGAAGGAAAAGAACATCAAAAAACTAACTCAAATATTGGAAAAATATAGAGTTATTAGTGTTGTAGGTAACTCTAAAAATGCTGGGAAAACTACCGTAATAAATTCGGTTTTAGCAGACTTAAAATATAATAATATTGCTATAACTTCTATAGGATTAGATGGTGAGGAAATTGATCAAGTTACCTTCATGGAAAAGCCAAGAATATATGCTCAAAAAGGCTATATAATCGCTACTGCAAAAAGCACTTTAGAGTCTTTTAATGCAAAATATGAGGTAATTAAAGAGACAAACATATTCACATCAATAGGAAATGTTGTAATAGTAAAAGTAATAGAAGGTGGAAATGCCCTTGTTGCTGGACCTTCCGTTATTTTAGATATGGAGAAAATTGTTGAAATACTTAGTAGTTATGCTCCAAAAACCATATTTATCGATGGAGCCTTCTTTAGACACTCATTAGCTAAAATAGCTGAAGCAACAGTGTTGGTCATAGGTGCTAATCTTTCCGGTGATATCGACAAAGTTACTCAAGATGCAGTGGCCTCTGTGAGGAAATTCAGTTTAGACAAAGCGGATGACAGACTCGATGTGCTGGCTGACAAACACAACGTATGTTTGGTTAACGAACAATATGAAATAGTAGAATTGGACTTTGACACTATAATAGGTAATACCGCTAAAGTGTTTGTTGAGGGAAACAGAAAATGTCGGTTTTTATATCTCCCAAAAGCATTAACAAATAATTTCCTTCTAAAAATGGTAGAGGAAAGATCTAACTATAGTTTCGACATAATAGTCAAGTCACCAGTGAATATTCAGCTAAATATAGACAATATGAGTAATTTGTTTAAGTTGAAAAACCAGGTGTTTGTTTTGAATAAAATCAATTTAGTTGCCGTTTGTTATAACCCAGCGTCTCCAAGAGGATATGCGTTTAATGATGTAGAATTCAAAAATGTTTTAGAAGATAAATTACATAGAAAAGTTTTTAATGTTAGTAAGGACGTGTCAAATGAATAAGTTGAATTTAGATAACAATAAAATATTGGATAGTAGAAAGCATGCTGAAGCAATTGCTTTGAATGTTCAAAATTTCATAGATAGACATTCAACCGTCTCAGTTGAGAGAACTGTACTGAGATTGTTAGGTATTGATGGAATTGATGAATTTGGAGTTCCAATCCCTAATAAAATAGTTGATGATGTATTAAAAAATGGAGACATCACTTTAGGGCTTTCATATTACATTGCTAGTGCTTTAAAAAGTACAGGATTGAATCTTGATAAATTCATCAAGATATATTTAGAAAATGAGGTAAGTATTTGTACTTATCCTTTAGTAAAAAAAGAAGAAATTGATGATATACTTAAACCTTATTATATCGAGAATTTGAAAGCTATAAAAGCGAACAAATTAGTAAGAGATAATTACTTAAAAAAATTCCCAAAAAACAATACAGAATTATATGTAATTGTTGCTACAGGAAACGTTGATGAAGATGTTGTTCAAGCTGTTGCGGCTGGTGAAGCTGGAGCTGATATAATTGCAGTTATTAGATCTACTGGTCAATCCCTTTTGGATTTTGTTCCCTATGGAAAAACTACAGAAGGTTTTGGTGGAACTTTTGCAACTCAAGAAAACTTTAAAATTATGAGAGCTGCATTAGACAAAGTTTCTCTTGAAGAAAAACGTTATATCAAATTAGTTAACTACGCTTCAGGATTATGTATGCCAGAGATTGCTGCTATGGGAGCGATAGAAAGATTGGATGTTCTACTTAATGATAGTATGTATGGAATTATTTTTAGAGACATCAATATGCAAAGAACTTTTGTTGATCAATATTTTTCTCGTTTGATCAATGCTTACTCAGGAATTATTATTAACACTGGAGAAGATAATTATTTAACAACTAGTGATGCTGTAACAGAAGCACATACAGTATTAGCTTCACAATTTATTAATGAAGCGTTTGCAAAAAAAGCTCATCTTGAAGAAAAATTAATGGGGCTTGGACATGCATTTGAAATAAATCCTGATGTAGAGGATAGTTTTTTATATGAACTAGCTCAAGCAGAAATGGCAAGAGAAATATTTCCAAACGCACCGTTGAAATATATGCCTCCAACTAAACATATTAATGGAAACATATTTAGAGCCTATCAACAAAACACAATGTTTAATATAGCAACTACTCTTACCAATCAATCAATACATCTATTAGGAATGATGACAGAAGCTATTCATACACCATTTATGAGTGATAGATTTTTAGCAATCAAAAATGCAAAGATGGTTCAAAAATCAATGAAGTCAATGGCATCTGAAATAGAATTTAAAGAAGGTGGAATAATTCAAACAAGAGCACAATCAGTTTTGAATGAAGCTCTAGACTTATTAAAACAAATTGATAACGATGGAATGTTCACCAGTTTGGCAAACGGCGTGTTTGCTGATACAAGAAGAGCTGTTGATGGTGGAAAAGGACTTGATGGAGTTTTTGAAAAAAGCAAAGATTACATCAATGTGGTAAGTAATAGAATGGAGGAATCGTTCAATGAAGATTAAACCTTATGGTGATACATTAAATGATGGTAAAATCCAAGTAAGTTTTACTTTACCGGTTGAAAGAAGTCAAAAAGGAGTTGCTGCAGCTAAAGAGATAGCTAAATCAATGGGATTAATTAATCCTTCAGTAGTACATGCTGAATCAATAGGGAATGGATTTAGTTTTTATGTTCTATATGGTTCATCAGTCTATTCAGTAGACTTTGATAAAATTCACGTTGAAGAAATCACAACTAAAGCTTTATCTAGAAAGGACTTAGAAAGTTTAATTTCTAAAGAATTTGATAGAGAAATTGTTTTTTTAGGCGCTTCGACGGGAACGGACGCTCATACTGTTGGTATTGATGCAATTATGAATATGAAAGGGTATGCTGGACACTATGGGTTAGAAAGATACTCGGGTATAAGAGCATATAACCTAGGATCACAAGTATTAAATGAAGAATTTATAAAACAAGCGATAGAAAAAAAAGCAGATGTATTATTAGTTTCTCAGACAGTAACACAAAAAGACGTTCACCTAAAAAATTTAGTTGAATTAGTTGAACTTATGGAAGCCGAAGGATTAAGAGACAAAGTAATATTAATTGCTGGAGGAGCAAGAATAACTCATGAACTTGCTAAAGAACTTGGATATGATGCAGGATTTGGACCAGGAAACTTTGCTGAAGATGTAGCAACATTTGCAATTACTGAATTGATTAACAGAAAATAACTCAGGAGGTAATTATGTTTATAAAGAAAGTAAACCAGGTAGCAACAAAAAATGGAGACAAAGGAATTTCTAAAGATTATAGTAATATATCATATAAGAAGAATGATATTCTATTTGAAACGCTTGGATCTATTGACGAACTTAACTCATTTTTGGGACTAAGTTACCATTTCACCAAGTATGAAGACATTATTTTGGTTCAAAAAGAATTACAAAAGATTAGTGCTGTTATAGCTACTAATCCTGAATCAGAATTGTATCAAAAAATAGAGTTGTTATATGATAAGGATGTTCAATGGATTGAAGATAGAATGCAACTTGTCTTGGATAACCATCCAATTGAAGCCAGATTTACCTTGCCAGGAAGCGAGAAATCGTTGAATGGAGCCTATTTAGATTATGCACGAACATTGGCTAGAAAGGCTGAAAGAAGGCTTTCTGAGTTCGCTGAGAAACATAATCGTCAAGACTTAAATACTATAAAAAGTTACATAAATAGATTAAGCGATTTTTTATATATTTTATCATATAGTTTATAGGTTAAATTAGATATAAATTCATTAAAAAAATCTTTTGATTTTTATATAAATTTATCTTTAAAAGTTTAACCTACTATGATATAATGATACATGTTTATAAAAGCGCTTACAAAACAAGGAGAAAACTTTGAAAACAATAGTAATAGGCGTCATTGGCGCCGATGTGCATGCGGTAGGTAACAAGATTATCGAATTTACCCTTACTAACACAGGGTATAATGTAGTTAATATAGGGGTTTTGTCTACACAAGAAGACTTTATCAATACCGCAATTGAAACAGATGCAGATCTGATTTTAGTCTCTTCGCTTTATGGTCATGGTGAGATTGATTGTCGTGGGATGAGAGAAAAATGTGTTGAATCAGGGATAGGAGATATCTATCTTTATGTTGGTGGTAATATCGTTGTTGGAAAACAAGATTTCCATCAAGTCAAAAAAACTTTTAAAGATATGGGATTTAATAGGGTGTATCCTCCGGGAACACCAATAGATAATGCTTTAGCAGATTTAAAGGAAGACTTAGGAGAGTAATATGGCAAATTACTTGCTCATCGATTTCGGGTCAACTTTCACTAAATTATGTGCAATAAATTCAGAAGCTGAAGATTTACTTGGAACAGCTTCTTCTTTTACGACGGTTGATTCTGATATTAGTGTTGGATATCATAAGGCTTTAAATAGTCTTTATGAACAAACTGGAAAAACAATTAAATTTGATCAAGTTATAGCTTGTTCATCAGCAGCTGGCGGCCTTAAAATGGCCGCTATTGGTCTAGTTGAGGAACTTACTGTAGAAGCAGCTAAAAGAGTTTGTTTGGGTGCTGGAGCTAAAGTAGATTTAGTATTCTCTCATCACATAAACAAGTCTGAAGCGAAACAAATTATTGACGGTAAAATAGACATTGTATTATTAGCCGGTGGAGCTGATGGCGGAAACTCGGAATGCGTAGCGTATAATGCTAGATTATTAGGGAAAATGGGAATTAAAATACCGATAGTTTTTGCGGGAAATAAATCTGCTCAAGATGAAATCCAAGAAATATTTGAAGAATATGAAATGGATGGACATATTTGCGATAACGTAATGCCAAAGATTAATATCTTAAACATTGACTCTGCTAGAGACAAAATTAGAGATATATTTTTGAAAAAGATTATAGAAGCAAAAGGAATAAAGAAGATTGAATCAGAAATTGATGAAGTAATTCTACCTACACCTAATGCTGTATTAGAAGCTGCTAAACTATTATCTGAAGGTTACTTTACAGAAAAAGGCTTAGGGGATTTAGTTGTATTAGATATCGGTGGGGCAACCACGGATATGTATTCAATCTGTACTGCAACAAAAAGAAGTGATGTATTAGTTAGCGGATTACAAGAACCTTTTGCAAAAAGGACGGTCGAAGGCGACTTAGGAATGAGATATTCGGCTCCAGGAATTATAAAATCACTTAGTGAAGAAGAAGTCAAATTTATTAATTTAGAAAAAGATGTAGATATAGAAAAAGAAGTGCGAGATAGATTTGATAATGTTAAGAGTTTACCTCAAAATGTTCATGATGAATTTATTGATCAATTTTTAGCTGAAATGTGCGCATATAGAGCTATGCACAGACACTGCGGTAAAATTGAAAAAGTATTTACTCCAATGGGAGTAGTGTATAATCAAAAAGGTAAAGACCTAAGCGATATAAAATATATAATAGGAACAGGTGGAGTAGTAATTAATTCTAAAAACCAAACTAAGATTTTAAAACGAACCACAAACATCTTACACAATGTTACAGAATTAAGACCGGCTAATCCCAATTTTATGATTGACCAAGAGTATATAATGGCTTCAATGGGACTTTTATCACAAAAAGAACCATTATTAGCCTTAAAAATATTAAAAAAATATATTAAGAAAATCTGAGGGTAGGGTTATGGATTTACAAAACAAGAAAATGTCAGAAGAAGAGTTTTTAAGAATTAGAAAAGAAGTATTATGCGGTTGGGTTACGGGAAAAGACCACGAATTAAATTTAGATAAAGCCGTTGCATACTTAAAATCAGTACCTGATCACAAGAATTTTGCGATTAAATTAAATAAGGCTAAAGCAAATGGTATTACATTAGTTCAACCTCGTGCTGGGGTTCCTGAATTAGGTGAACATATCAAATTGTTAAGATACCTACAAAAATGTGGAGCTGATTTTCTTCCATCAACTGTAGATAGTTATACAAGACAAAATCGTTATACTGAAGCTCAAAAAGGATTAGAAGAAAGTATGGAAAAACATAGAGCACTTTTAAATGGGTTTCCAGTTGTAAATCATGGAGTTAGGAATTGTAAAAAAGTTCTAGAATCAGTTAATGTGCCTATTGAAGCAAGACATGGTACCCCTGACGCAAGACTTTTATCTGAAATAATTCACGCTGCTGGTTGGACATCTAATGAAGGTGGTGGAATATCATACAATATTCCCTATGCAAAATCAATTCCACTAGAAGTTTCAATTAAGAACTGGCAATACGTTGATAGATTAGTGGGTTATTATGAAGAAAGAGGAATCAAATTAAACAGAGAACCTTTTGGACCACTAACCGGAACCTTGGTTCCACCAGCAATATCTAATACTATTATGATTGTTGAATCATTATTAGCAGCTGAACAAGGTGTCAAAAACCTTACAGTTGGTTATGGTATGGGTGGAAACCTTATACAAGACGTTGCTGCTATTAACTCTCTTTATGATCAAACAATATATTACCTTAAGAAATTCGGATATAAAAAAATGGAAGTTACCACAGTTTTCCATCAATGGATGGGTGGATTTCCTCAAGACGAAGCAGAAGCAATGGCACTTATTTCTTATAGTTCAACAGTTGCTGCTTTATCTAAAACTACTAAGCTAATTTCAAAATCTCCACATGAATCTATTGGTATTCCTACAAAAAGGGCAAATGGTTTAGGTATAAAAGCTTCAAAATTCATTGTTAATATGCTAAAAGATCAACGCATGGACCAAAGTGTAGAACTTAAACATGAGATTAAACAAATCAAAAAAGAAGTTAGTTGTTTAATGGATGCTATTTTAGATGTTGGTGCTGGTGATTTAGCTGTTGGAGTAGTAAGAGCTTTTGAACAAGGATTAATAGATGTTCCATTCGCTCCAAGCAGGTATAATGCAGGTAAGATGTTACCTGCTAGAGATAATGAAGGTATGATTAGAATATTAGAATTTGGGAATTTAGGATTTAACGATGAAATCAAAGCTTTCCATCTTAAAAAGATCCAAGAAAGAGCTAAATTAGAAAATAGAGAGATTTCTTTCCAATTAACAGTAGATGATGTTTATTCTGTTAGTAAGGGAAAATTAATAGGAAGGCCACAGGTTTAAAGGAATACCATGAAAATTAAAGATGTAATAATATCAAAATCATATACCGGCTTCTTTTTCGATGATCAAATAGCCGTTAAAAGTGGAGCCATCAATGATGGCTTTCTCTATGTAGGAAAACCAGTTTTAGCTGGGTTTACTTCAATTAGACAAAAAGGTGAAGCAATATCTATTCAATTGATTTTAGATAATGGAGCTGTTGGATATGGTGATTGTGCAGCGGTTCAATATTCTGGAACCGGGGGTAGAGATCCTTTATTCTTAGCAGAAGACTACATTCCGTTTATTGAAAAGGAAATCAAACCTTTATTAATCGGAGAATCTATAGACACGTTTAAGACATTAGCTAATAAATATGATAAAATGCTAATAGACGGAAAAAAACTTCACACAGCTATTAGATACGGGGTAACACAAGCGTTATTAAGCGCTACAGCAGTTAGCCAAGGATTAACAATGGCAGAAGTAGTAAGAAAAGAATATAGTATTAAAGAAAAGATTTTTAAATCAGTGCCTATTTTCACACAAAGTGGAGACGATAGATATAATAACGTTGATAAAATGATAATTAAAGAAGCTGATGTATTACCACATGCTTTAATTAATCATGTAGAAACAAAATTAGGCGTTGATGGACAAATATTACTAAAATACGTTGAATGGTTAAGAAATAGAATCGAAACGCGTAGACAAAACCCTGATTATAAACCAGTATTACATATAGATGTATATGGAGTTATAGGTGTGGCTTTTGATAATGATATTGATAAAATGGTTGATTATATGATTAAACTTGAAGAAGCTGCTCAACCATTAACGATAAGAATTGAAGGCCCAGTAGACGCCGGTAATAAGAAGGATACAATATATTATCTAAAAACGTTAAGAGAAGAATTAGAGAAAAAAGATTCAAAAGTAGAAATTGTAGCTGATGAATGGTGTAATACATTAGAAGATATTATTGATTTCGCTAATGAAAAAGCGGGACATATGCTTCAAATAAAAACTCCTGACTTAGGAGGAGTTAATAATGTAATAGAAGCTATTCTATACTGTAATGAAATTGGAATTGGTAGTTATTGTGGTGGAACTTGTAATGAAACTAACATTTCATCTGAGGTTTCTACTAATATTGCAATTGCATGTATGGCAACACAATGTCTTGCAAAACCTGGTATGGGTGTAGATTCTGGATTTATGATTGTAAAGAATGAAATGAATAGAGTGTTAGCGAGAGCTAATAGGAGGTAATATGAAAATAGGAACTGCTGGAAGTAAAGAATCAAATGATTGTTTCGTTACTGTTAAACAAAGTACAGAAACTAAGATAGTAATAGATAGTGTTGTTGCTGCTTTTTTCTACGATCAAATAAAAGCGACGGTTGAAGAGACATTGAAGGAAATGAACGTTAAGAATGTAATTGTATCAATTGAAGATAAGGGAGCTTTAGATTACACTATTAAATCAAGATTAATAAGTACAATCAAAAGAATGGAATTGAATGTTTAGATCGTTATTATTTATTCCTGGAAACAATCCTTCAATGATCCAAAACGCAGATGTATTTTTAACTGATGCTGTAATATTTGATTTAGAAGATTCGGTAGATATTTCAGAAAAGGATAATGCTAGAAACTTAATAAATAATTATTTAGTTGATAGTACAACATATCCTTCTTTAGTTGTGCTTCGAGTGAATCCTATGGATACAGAATTTTTTAAAAAGGATATTGAATTGATCCTTACAAAAAAAGTTGATTATATATTATTACCAAAAGCATCTATTGACGCGATAAACATTTTGGAAGAAATATTAAAAGACTATGAAACAGAAAATGATTTAAAAGAAATTAAAGTTATTGCCTTAGTAGAAAGTGCAAAATCAATAATTCAAATTTTTAAAATTGCAAAACATTGTAGGGTAGAAGGAATCCTTTTGGGTGCTGAAGATTTATGTAATGATCTTGAAATTAATCGCACTAATCAAGGAGAGGAAATATTGTTTGCTAGATCAAGAGTGATATATGCTTGTGTAAGCAATAATATAATCTCGATAGACACTCCTAACACATCTGTGAATGATGATGAAGCATTAAAAACAGATTGCTTAAACGCGAAAAATTTAGGGATGAAAGCAAAATCAGCGATACATCCTAATCAACTTGATATCATAAATGAAATATTTTCTCCTTCAAGAAATGAAATTGAATGGGCACAAAAAATTGTAGAAGCAGTAGAAGTAAATAAAGGAAAAGGTGCTTTCAGTCTCGATGGAAAAATGGTTGATAAACCAATAATTTTGAAGGCTAAAAAAATTATAGAAAAAGCTAAAAAATTTAAATTATTATAGGTGGAATATGATAAACGCAGTTAACAGATTTATACCTGACAATTTAAAATCTTATCAGTCAAGTGACTCTTATAAAAAAATGAAGAGACGTTTGATCGAAAAAAAAGAAAAACAGTCAAAAACTGTTTTTTTAGAGAGTATTGAATCTGCATTCGATTTATACGATATTAAATCAGAGCAGTGCATTTCATTTCATCACCATTTGCGAAATGGAGATTTTGTTTTACAAAAAGTTTGTGAGGTAATCAAGGCTAGAAATTTAATGGATATGCATCTCGCACCAAGTTCAATTTTTCCAAGCTACATTAACTTAGTGAGTCTTATAAAAAATGGTAACATTTTAAATATCAACACTAACTACCTAAACGGTGAAGTTGCAAAAACAATAAGTCAAGGATTTTTAAAAGGTAAACTAATTATGAATACTCATGGTGGAAGAGCAAGAGCAATAGAGAGTGGTGACTTGCCAATAGACGTTGCATTCTTAGCTTGTCCAGTGGTTGACAAAGACGGTAATGGTTCAGGATCATTTGGCAAATCTGCATGTGGTACATTGGGTTATGCTATAAGTGATTTGCAATACGCCAAAAAAGTTGTCCTAGTTACAGACACTTTAGTAGAAAAATTAGATAATTACCAATTTGATGGAAGTTATGTTGATGCAGTAGTTGTGCTAAATTCCATTGGTAATTCGCAAGGAATTGTATCTGGAACTACACAATTAACACAGGATCCAATAGGCTTAAAATTAGCTAAAGATTGCTCAATTCTATTAGACTATTTAGGAGTAATAAAACCAGGATTCTCCATGCAAACTGGTGCTGGAAAGACATCTCTAGCTGTTGTAAAATATGTTAAAGACATCATGAAAAACAAGAATATTAAAGGTTCATTTGCATCTGGTGGAATCACTCAAGGTTATGTAAATATGCTAGAAGAAAATCTGTTTGAATGTCTATACGATGTACAGTGTTTTGATCTAGAAGCAATAAAATCTTTTCATAATAATAAGAATCATAAAGCTATGTCAGCTTCCGAATATGGAAATCCGTTTGAAAATAATCCGGTTGCAGACAGACTATCTTTTGTGATTCTAGGAGCTGCTGAAATAGATTTAGACTTCAATGTCAATGTTACAACTGACTCAATGGGTAACCTAATTGGAGGTAGCGGAGGACATGCAGATATAGCTTATGGTGCTGATATAACTGTTATCATTTCGCCATTAATTAAATCAAGGATACCACTAATTAAGGACCGAGTTATGACAGTAACAACCCCTGGTTGTGACGTGGATATACTGGTTACAGAGAGAGGTATAGCAGTAAATCCTCTTAGGGTTGATTTGCTTAAAAAGCTTAAAAATAGCCGTTTTCCAATATATTCTATTAAAGAATTATACGATTTAACACATAAAATAACTGGTGTCCCAAAAAGTGTTAAGTTAGAAAATACAGTTATAGGTTATGTAGAATATAGAGACGGAACCTATATAGACATACTTTACAAAACGAAAAAATAATCAAATGGTTACCGTCTGAGATGGTAGATTTTAGTTGATATCTGTCGATTTATAGAAGAATAATTGATAGTTAAAACTAATAAAAAAGACAAATAAATTCAAGAGGACGAGTTGAGAAAATGAACAATTTAAGTGAAAAAATCTTATCTTCTAGAGAATATAAATTTAATAAAATCCAATTTTTGAAAACATCATATAAGGTCGTTATTACGGTTAAATCTAACATTCCTGGAAACAATAAAAATCTAAACGTTTCTTACATTTTGGTTGAGTTTTTTGAAAAACTGATACCTTTGAATATGATTGAATATTCTTGTTTTCACGACGGATATGATGGCCCATATTTTCTGTTGGGTTCAAATTTAGACCCCGTAGCTATCAAACAAATTTTGATGGACATAGAAGAGACTCATCCGTTAGGTAGATTTATAGATTTAGATGTTTATGACGGAAACCAGACATTATCGAGAGGAACAATGAGAAAGTGTTATCTTTGCGATGATTTTGCGTTTAAATGTATCAAAATGAACAAACATAAGAAAAAAGATTTGCTTAATTTTGTTAATAGTAATGTGTTAAATTTTTTTAAAAAACAAGTCTTGTCTCAAGTAAATGAAAGTATTATGTTTGAGTTAAATTTACATCCTAAATTTGGATTAGTTACACCATTAACAAACGGTTCTCATAAGGACATGAATTTTAATTTAATGATCAAAGCGAAGGAATCGATATTACCATTTTTCATCAAAATGTTTGAGGTTGGCTGGAGTGACAAAAAACTTGAAGACATATTTTTAGCAATAAGACAAATTGGGTTACAAGCAGAAAAAGAAATGTTGGCTGCTACAAATAATGTTAATACTTATAAGGGACTAATATTTGATTTAGGAATAGTAGTAACAGCATATGGATATACTCTATACAATCATATAGATAGAGGAAATATATTTGATATTATTAAGAAAATGACTTTGTCTTTATTGGAAGAATTTAAAGTAGAAAGTAATACCTTTGGGTACACTGCTTATAAAAATCACAACATCCTTGGAGCTAGAGGCGAGATATTTAATGGCTTACCAAATGTCAAAAGAGCATTAGATTATTTAGATGACTTTACAGATGAATCAAGATTAAAAACTTTAATGTATTTGATATCAAAAGTTGATGATACTACTTTGTTGAAACGCACAAAAGATTATGAAATGTATATAAGCATAAAGCAAAGATTTAGTAAAAAATTAAAATGTAATCAAGAAGAAATAGAGATGCTAAATAGTTATTGTATTTCAAATAACTTGAGTTTTGGTGGTAGTGCAGATTTACTTATATTAACAATATTTTTAAAAAAGATATTTATGTGAATTCTCAAAATGTCATTAATTGAATATGTAATTATTTAAACAATCTTAAGAGATTTAAATAGTTAGTGAAAAAAAACAATGAAATTGAAATTTTTTGCTTGACATTACTAATGACTAATAGTAAAATTGTAATGCATAATTAATTCGGAGGTTTAGCTCAGTTGGGAGAGCATCTGCCTTACAAGCAGAGGGTCGGCGGTTCGAGCCCGTCAATCTCCACCATGCCGAAATAGCTCAACCTGGTAGAGCAACTGACTTGTAATCAGTAGGTTGCGGGTTCAATTCCTGCTTTCGGCACCATGTGTAGTCGCTAACAATAACGGACAAAACGTTATGTTATCTAGATAAGATGGACTTTGGTCCGTCTTTTTTTTGCATTTTAAGCATCAAATATGCATCAAATAAGTATCAAAAGTTATAGTTTTGGTAAGTTGACCCTTAACTTCCATAGGCTTACATCAAAATTATGACGCCAATGTCTTGGAGAAAAGAGTGTTTAAATACTAATTTTCATGATACATTATTTGAGCTAGCCCTAGAACTTAAAGGATACTACACAAATGCATAGTGTTTTTCGTAATAAAGCGTCAAAATCATCAAACCCTAGAACTTAATATATTGTATGTAGAAATCTTCACTTTTTTGCTACCCTTAATTTCTAGGCTCTCTCATTCAAAAATCGGAAGGAGTTTGGAGAGTTGAGGAAATGAAAATCTATGTCGCTGGTTCAATTCTTGCCCGAACCACCATCATCACCAATCTAAGTTATTTTGTGGTTTTTTTATTTACACTTTATGAGTTTTACAAATCCTGTTACGACAAGTGGACTATTAGTATTTTGAAACAATAATTTATTCAAAATCAAATTTACTTGCTAGCTTTATTGTGATATAATTCTTATGATATATTGAGTTGAGTACTGAAAAGTCATCGTTCTAATAGGTGTTTTTTCCACAATCAAAACTTTATTAGAATTTAGTATGCATTTCCATCTAGGGACTTGTAAGCAGGAAAGAGAGTACGGTAGGATGAAACGATATTATAAATATGTTTTATGGGCAGTTATGTTAATTGGAGTTATTTATGATCTATTCAAGGGTAATAATAACTTTGCTTCAATTGGTTTCATTGTATTTGAAATATTAATTTTGTTAATCTATGGAATACGTTATTTTATTAAAAACGATAAATGGTTAACAAGAATTTTTGGTGTCTTACTAATTGTTCAACTGATACTTATTGTTATAATGTATATAAGCATGAAATTTGTAATTGAATCGAATGACACCTTTGGAATTGGTTTAATATTTTACTTGCAGCTTGCTATATTTGTAGCATCATCTCTTTCTTATGGATTATATCGTCTACTTAGACCGGTTTTTGAGAAACCAGAATATCAATTATATAGAGGATTACTATTTTGTATTTTAGTAACAGTATATATAGTAACGCATCTTTTAATTGTCCCAAATAACGCTTATGTTCCCGCTACAACATATATTTTATCTATCATTATTTTTGTTGGTTTATTTGGACTTATTCATTTTATTTTATACAAGGTTATGAATATTAAATACGAGGTAGTGTTGTTTGTTTATTCTATAATGCTTATGATAGTCCAAGCAATGTCTTTTGATATACAACTAGTCTTACTATACCCATTGCAAATACTGATATTGGGACACCTATATTTTCAAGTGTTTAAAAAAGCAAAGAATAGTTACGTGACAAATTGATTAAAATATATAGTGTATGAAAAGATTGGAAATCATCAATTCGCTATTTTTTTATAAGAGAGTGAACCGAACTTTACTCGCTTATTAGCGAGTTAGCTTTACGATGCGCTTTCGGCACCATTCATGATCGCTAACAATATCGGTCAAAACGTTATGTTATCTAGATAAGATGGACTTTGGTCCATCTTTTTTTATGCTTTAAGGGTATCTGATGAGTATCAAAAGTGATGGTTTTGATGAGTTGGCCCTTAACTTCCAGGGGCTTACGACAAAACATTGGTGCCAATGTCCTAGTATTTAGTAGTGTTAAATATAAATTTTTGTGATTATCTATTGTAATAAACTATAGAACTTCCATAAGGCTACAAATATACAGAGAAGTTTTTAGTGAAAATGTATCAAAAAAAGCAAACCCTAGAACTTAATATATTGGATGTAAAAATCTTCACTTTTTTGTACCCCTTAATTTCCAGGCTTTCATTTTAAAAAAAGAGGGGTAGTTGGGGTAGTATGTTATAATCTTAAGGGGAGGTATGAACATGATTTATGAGAATACAAAGAATCTATTTAACTATGCTACAAAAGAGTTATCACAAGATGCTTTATTAAGATGGCTTTTCGAAAACTATAATTGTGACTATAAAGATGTTAGAGAGGCAAGTATTAAACTGCTTCAAATGTTTATTGGAAAATCGATTGAAGCATCTAATGTTAAAAAATTAAAGACTTTTGCTCAATTACATAAAATGGATATTGTTGTTACATTTGAACTAGATTCTAAAAAGCATGTAATTGTAATTGAAGACAAAACTGATTCTTCTGAACATGGTAATCAGTTGGGTAAATATAAGGAAAAAGCAGAACACAATTTCGCAAATTCTTCCTTAAACTTCATCTATTACAAGACAAACCTACTATCAAACTATGAAGCAACAAATATCATGAGTAAAGGATGGAAAATATTTGATATTGCGAAAATTCAAAACATTTTTTCAACTCTTCATGAAACAGAAGAGCATCAGTTGCTAAAAGATTATAAAACTTATATCAATCAGTTATATGAGGATTTAACCGGAAGGTTAAGTGATGATATTAGTGAATGGAATTTCAATCACTGGACAAATTTCTGTATCAATCACACTCCAAAGGCCCCTAAAGGGTACCACTTTGGTTTTGGTAATTTTAGAGGGAATTATATTAATGTGTGGTTTAATAAAAACTCTAGTGGTACACTCAAATATCCATATGCAGAAGTCATTAGTAGAGATTTTAATTCGAGAAAGTATAAAAATAAGTTTCAACTTCGTGTCTTACTACATGGAATTGATCCAAAAATTGTAGATGAAAATGTAGATAAGTGGAAAAAGAACTTGAAAAAAAGTGATTTGTTAATTGTTCGAAATCTACCCAAACAAATCGCAAAGAACAAAACCTATGAAAAAATTCACTCTTTACAAGAACTACAAAAAGTATTTCAGAAATATATTGATGAATATGCTAAAATAATGGTATAGTAATATTACCTTGGTACATGGGTAAGCAAGTATAAACTTGCAAATAATTGGCAAAAGCCAAAAGGAGATACTTATGAAAAGTATTAGAATTATTGTGCCAAGGAAGTTGATTACAGAGTTTTATCCACATCCAGAATTGTACGGGGACTTCATGGTTGAACTGCAAAATGGGATGATTACTGATGTATATTATAATGAAGAACATGACTTCATTACAATTACAAGTGAAGTAGACTTGATTGAATACCTAAATTCTCAAGAAATAACTCCAACAGA
>Ga0307992_1000557_pt1 | contig 23661 bp, 17 predicted proteins | sample EllFjometagen133_FD_203162 | JGI IMG/M metagenome (GOLD analysis project Ga0307992, IMG submission 203162) | Marine microbial communities from Ellis Fjord, Antarctic Ocean - #133 | ecosystem: Environmental > Aquatic > Marine > Unclassified | place: Southern Ocean | collected 2014-10-08
GATAATTTATCAGAAAAATATTTACGTTATAAAATGCAACCGATAGAAGAATTGATCGGCAAAAAGAAAAGTAAACAGATAACAATGGAAAAAGTACCATTAGATAAAACATCTTTTTACGCTTGTGAAGATGCCGACATTACATTTCAATTATATAAGATATTAGTTGATGAAATAAAGAATAAAGATTTGGGAAATGTATTTGATAATATTGAAATTCCATTAATTAATGTTTTAATTCAAATGGAGAAAAATGGCGTTTATTTAGATATTGATTTTCTTAAAAAAATGAGTATTTCATTAACTAATGATTTGGAAAAATTAGAAAAAGAAATTTACGATAATGCGGGTGAGATATTTAATATTAAGAGCCCCAAACAGTTGAGTTATATACTTTTTGAGAAGTTAAAATTACCTGTGATAAAAAAGACAAAAACCGGATATTCTACAAATGAATTTGTTTTGGAAAAATTAAAAAATGGACATACTTTGCCAAAAATAATATTGGATTATCGTAAATTAATAAAATTGAAATCCACTTATGTTGATGCATTGCCAAAGTTAAAAAATCCCAAAACCAACCGTATTCATACTTCTTTTAATCAAACCGTTGCCGCTACAGGAAGATTAAGTTCTACAAATCCGAATTTTCAAAATATTCCTATTCGCACAGAGATTGGACGAGAAATACGCAAATCATTTGTTGCTCAAAATGACGGGTGGAAAATTCTTTCTGCTGATTATAGTCAAGTTGAATTGAGAATAATGGCACACATGTCGAAAGATGAAAAATTAGTTGAGGCATTTAAAAATGATGTGGATGTTCATAGTAGCACTGCTGCCTTGGTTTATAGTGTTGATTTGAAAGATGTAAGCAAAGATATGAGACGCACGGCAAAGGTGATAAATTTTGGAATAATGTATGGAGCTGGTCCATTCAGAATTTCCAATGAATTGAATATTTCAATAAAAGAAGCTAAGGAGATAATAGATAACTATTTTGAGAAATTTTCCGGAGTAAGATCATTTATTGACAAAATAATTGAGGAAACGAAAACCAAGAAATTTGTAACTACTTTATTTGGCAGGAAAAGACAGGTTATTGATATAGATAGTAAAAATCATAATTTAAAAGAAGCAGCAAAAAGAGTTGCAATAAATATGCCAATTCAAGGAACCGCAGCTGATATTATTAAAATTGCAATGATCAAAATAAATAATGTGTTCAATGAAGAAAAATTGAATTCAAAAATGATTTTGCAAATTCATGATGAATTGGTTTTTGAAGTACATCCTGACGAATTGGAAAAAGTAAATGAAATTGTAAAATCTAATATGGAAAATGCTTATAAATTAATAATTCCGTTAAAGGTGGATATTGGGATTGGTGATTCTTGGTATGAAGCTCATTGATTTATGGAATAGACGAAGAGATTGACAATAAAAACTTCCGCAGTTTTAAGAGAAAGAATGAGAAAAGAATATAATTATTGAGGAACAAATACATGTAAACTTCGGAAGTTTATGAATTAAAAAAATTATTTTATTAGTGTTTTTTTATTTTTGAAGGTGTATTTTTGAAGTAGTAAATAGTGCCACTTTAGCTCAGTTGGTAGAGCAATGCTTTCGTAAAGCATAGGTCGAGGGTTCAAATCCCTTGAGTGGCTCAAAAAATAGGTAACACAACAAATACACCTAAAATGTTAATTGTAAAAAACAATAAAATTAATATTTAAGCAATATAAATGCATCCAAATAGAAAAAGAAATTTTTATTAAATTTTTCTTTAATATTTTAATAAATTATTATATATTTATAATTAGGTTAGTTTGTTGAAAATATATAAAATAACATTAAGATAGGAAAAATTATGAGCTTTTCGTTTTTTAAAAGAAATTCAGGTGATATCGCAATTGATTTAGGCACTGCAAATACTTTAGTATATATGACAAAGAAAGGAATAATGATCAATGAACCGTCAATAGTATCACAATCCGTAGTTAGCAAAAAAATTATTGCAGTTGGTAATGAAGCAAAGGCAATGGTAGGGAGAACGAATCCAAGTGTTAGAACAATTCGTCCTTTAAAAGATGGCGTTATTGCAGATTTTGAAATGACTGATGGAATGCTACGTGGATTTATAAAAAAAATGGGAATTTCTAGATTTGCCAGACCAAAAATGGTGATATGTATTCCTTCAGGAATTACCGAGGTTGAAAAGCGAGCGGTAAGGGAAAGTGCAGAGCAATCTAATGCTCGACAAGTATTTTTAGTGGAAGAACCAGTCGCTGCAGCAATTGGAATGGGAATTGATATTAGTAAACCAATTGGGAATATGATTGTTGATATTGGCGGTGGCACTACTGAAGTGGCAGTCATTGCTTTGAATGGAGTTGTATCCAAAGAATCAATTCGTATTGCTGGTGATGAAATGGACAATGATATAATTCTTTATTTCCGTAAAAAATATAACTTGTTGATTGGTGAAAGAACAGCTGAAGATATAAAAAAGAAGGTTGGTGCTGCAATAAAAACCAAGGGAACAATCATTACTGTAAAGGGCCGAAATTTAGTATATGGAATACCAAAAACCGTAGAAATATCTTCAAATGAGATTGCAGAAAGTTTAGAGGAAACAATAAAAAGTATTATTATTGGAATTAAAAAAACATTGGAAAAAACACCTCCGGAACTGTCAGCAGATATATTAGATAGAGGAATAATATTAACGGGTGGTGGAGCCTTGTTGAATGGATTGGATAAGTTGATAAGAATTGAAACCGGATTGCCTGTAAATGTTGCTGAAAATCCATTGCTCACTGTCATTAAAGGCACGGGAAAGATATTGGAAAACATTAAATTGTATACCGATATTATCGTTTAAATGTTAAAGAAAATTTTTGACTATACTTTTGATAATCATTTTTCAATTATTACAATTGCTTTAGTAATAATTTCATTTTTTATTTTATTGCAAAATAATCATTCGGCGGTTAATAATATAAGATTATTTTTGGGGGATGCGATTACTCCGATTAAGCAGCCAATAATTAGTTATAAGAATTTGATTTCTGCTTCTAAAGAAAATCAAATGTTGAGAAAAAAATTGGTTAAATTAAATATTCAAACCACAAATTATGTGAATTTGGTAGAAGAAAATAATAGATTGAGGGAAATTCTAAATTTTAAGAAAAGATCAGATTACGAATTAATTCCAGCTACAATATTGTCAAAAGGACTCAACAAAAATGTTAATACCATATTGATAGATAAAGGGGAAATAAATAATGTTAAAAAAAATGATATCATTGTTGTTCCCGATGGTATTGTTGGAAAAGTAATTGCCGTGAATATTAAAACGAGTTTAGTTCAATTAGTTACCGATATGAATTTTTATATAAGTGCAAAAATACTTCCATCAGATGCAAAGGGAATTCTTTATTGGTGGGGCGGAAATGAATTTATTATTAAAGATATCCCTAATTCAATTTCGATAAAAAATGGAGATTTGGTAGTAACTTCGGGATTCTCAGATATATATCCACCTATGATTACTATTGGTGTAATAAAAGAAGTGAAAAACTCTCCTAATGGTTTCACTTATATATTAAAGGGTAAATTAAATGTCGATTTTTATAAAATTAGTGAAGTATTAATATTGAAAAAATAATGAAGAAAAACATTTTAACATTGCTGATTTTTGTTGGCGTATTATTAATACAAATATTTTTTAATGAATATATTGAAATTTTAGAAGTAAAACCTGATTTAATTTTAATTGCGTTATTGATCTCCGCTTTGTATGTTAGTCCTGTATTTTTAATATTTTTAGGATTTGTATTTGGTCTAATGCAGGATTGGTTGATGTTAACTCCATTAATTGGATTGTCTCCTTTGTTAAAGACCATATTTGTTTTTACCGCTGTAAAATCTGTACAAAAATTTAAGGCATTCCCAAATATTGTATTGCTTTCAGTAGAACTATTATTACTATTTTTATATTTTGTTTTTTATAATTCTATTTCATTATTAAGAATTAGGCTTTCTTTTAGTAATGTTATATTGAATTATAGTATTCCTGAATTTTTATATTCTGGTATATTATTTATTGCTTTTTATTATTTAGTTCTCTATTATAAAAAAAATAGAGAATAATAATTATGCATTCTCAGAATGATTTAAATCCTAAACGATTTATTATAATTGTAATAATAATGATTATTTTATTTTCAATACTACTTGTAAGGATATATGATCTTCAAGTAGTAAAATATTATGATCTGTATTCTAGATCTATTGAGAATATTTATAGAAAAATTGACATTTTAGCTCCTCGTGGGAAAATGTTAGATAGATATAATAGAGTGATTTTATACAATAATTCTAGTTATAATTTAGTGGTTTATCCTGCTGAAATTCATGAATATCCCGAAACATGGAATAAATTATCGCAATATTTCCAACTTCCCATATCTGAGTTAAAAAGCACAATGAAAAAAAATATGATAGGTTATTATTTTCCCACAGTATTGAAAGAGAATATTGATTATCAAACTTTGACTTATTTATATGAACATATGTTGGAGTTGCAAGGAATAGATCTGGTCGCAAAACCGGTAAGAAAAATTAAAGAAGGGGCTAATGCTGCCCATATAATCGGTTACATAAATCAAATTGGGAAAAAGGATTTAAAAGCTAAAAAAAACAAAAAATATAAGGCCGGCGATATAGTCGGTTGGAAAGGGCTTGAAAAGGAATATGAAGATATTTTACGAGGTCAAAATGGCATTAAATTTATGAAAATAAATGCTATTGGTCAAAATATTGGTGAAGAATATTCAAAAAGAATTGAACCAATTCCTGGCAACGATTTGATATTAACAATAGATTGGGATTTGCAAAGTTATGTGGAATCACTAATAGAAGATACATCGGGAGCCGCTATTGTAATAAATTATCTTAATGGTGAAATATTAGCCTTGGCATCAATGCCGGATTTTAATCCAGAAATGTTTTCAACGAACATATCTGACAAGGATTGGCGAGATATAGTATATAATCCTAAATATCCTTTATATAATAGAGCAATCCAAGCGGAATATCCTCCGGGTTCAGTCTATAAATTAGTAGCTGTTATTACTTCGCAAGAAGATAGCGTTGTCTCTCCATCAAATGACACATTTAATTGCCCAGGTTATTATAGACTTGGAAGAAGAATATTCCATTGTTGGAAAAGTAGCGGTCATGGTTCGGAAAACATGTATGAAGCAATTGAACACTCTTGTAATGTGTTTTTTTATAAATTAATGTTAAAATTAGATTTTGATGAATGGATAAAATATAGTAAAATTTTAGGATTTGGTCAACTAACAAATATTGATCTACCTGATGAAAAAAATGGCAATGTTCCCGATAGAAAATATATGAACAAAACTTATGGGAGATGGGGAAAAGGATATTTACTAAATTTTGTTATTGGTCAAGGTGATGTATTGGTTACACCAATTCAGCTTGCAAAATATGTCTCAATAATTGCGTCCAATGGGTTGAATATTAAACCTCATTTAGTGAAAGTTATTTATTATCATGAAAAAAACAAATTAGTAACTAAAAAATATTCAAAAGACAAAATTGAAGGATTATCTGAACAATCATTAAATGTTGTCAGGGAAGGAATGAGGAGAGTAATGCAAGGAGAGGAAGGAACCGCACGATATTCAAATATTGAAAATTTGGATCTCCATGGGAAAACCGGTACTGCTCAAAATCCACACGGTAAAGATCACGCTTGGTTTATTGGTTTTTCCGGGAAATCATCTTTCCCTTATGCTGTTGTCATTTTTGTGGAAAATGGAGAAGGTGGAAGTAAAACGGCAGCTCCAATAGCAAAAAAAATATATAAATATTACTGGGATTTACATAATAATGAAAAATAAATACTCATTAATAATAAATAAACTTACCGATATTGATATTCAAAGTATAATAATAATTTTTTTATTAATAACTGTTGGCTTATTATCAATATATAGTGCTACGATTTACAAAACTTCTTCTGATTCTAATGCTTTTCTTAAACAAATGATTTGGGTTTGTATTGGAATGATTACTTTTATTATTGTATATTCTATTGATAAGAAATTGTTGTTAGGATATGCCGTTTTTATTTATTTTATTGGAATTGTTCTTATTATTTTGCCATTTTTTACATCCGGAGATACCGAAAGTACTAATAGATGGATAAAGATGGGGTTTGTTCAATTTCAAACTTCTGAATATATGAAATTTTTTCTGATCATAATATTAGCAAAATATTTCGCAGAAACAAACATTTCAAAATATTCTTTTTTATATGTTTTGCCTCCGTTAATAATTTCATTAGTTCCTATGGGAATTGTTTTGGTACAACCGGATTTAGGGACTTCACTTATTTTATTGATGATATTTGGTGGGATGCTCTTTGCAAGTGGTGTGAGGTTATATTTTATATTTTTATTAATAGCCCCAATTATTACAATTTTTGCCGCTTTTAATCAAACGGTATTCTATATTTGGGGAGTCGTTTTAGCAGTAGTAATATTTATTAATCATTCAGATTTGTTGTCGTTTGCCGGAGTTTTTATTGGAAATATTCTTATTGGAATAATTACACCATTTGTGTGGGATAAAATATTACCATATCAACAACAAAGAATATTAACTCTGTTTAATGCTAATTTAGATCCTCGTGGAGCAGGATATCAGGTGATTCAATCGAAAATTGCAATTGGTTCAGGAGGACTTTGGGGAAAGGGATATCTTAATGGTACACAGACTCATTTACAATTTTTACCCGAACAGCATACTGATTTTATTTTTTCGGTAATATCAGAAGAATTCGGATTTATTGTTGTTGCAATAATTTTAGCTTTATTTTTTACACTCTTTTATAGATGGTACAAAATGGCTTTTAAAGCCGCTGATAAATTTAGTGCGATGTTAATTATTGGAGGTACAACCACATTGTTGTTCCATGTATTTATCAATATCGGAATGACCATTGGGCTTTTACCTGTTACGGGAAAACCTTTACCATTTATCAGTTATGGTGGTAGTTTTCTAATCACTTGTTTTGGACTTGTTGGATTAATTTTAAATGGGAATTCTGATTGATCTGTATAGCATTAATTGAAGTTGGGAGAAGGTGAACGGAAAATGGAAAAGAATGCGATAATGGGATAAAGTGAATTTATGAATATAAAATTGCATAAAATTGTAACTTTGGTTAATTCTATATAAAAAAATAAAAAAATCTATAATTAGTAATAGTTTTTTATTAAATTACAAATTATGGAAAAAATTGTATTAAAAAATAAAAAAGCATTTCACGACTATCATATAATTGATACGCTTGAAGTCGGTATTTCATTAATTGGAAAAGAGGTAAAATCAATTCGTGAAGGTAGAATGAATATTAAAGAATCGTTTTGCAGGTTTATAAAAGGTGAATTATTTTTAATACAATCTCATATCAGCCCCTATTCTCATACGGGTTATGAAACGCATGATCCTTTAAGAATAAGAAAACTTTTACTTCATAAAAAGGAATTGAAAAAATGGAAGAAAAAAGTTGATATGCAAGGATTAACAATTGTTCCCTTAAAAGTTTACTGGCGAGATAATCATATAAAAATAGAGATTGCCTTAGCTAAAGGTAAAAAGTTACATGATAAAAGACAAGATATTGCTAAGCGCGAGGCAAAAAGATCAATGGATAGGCAAATAAGAAATAAATATTGAGGATTTGACAGAATGACAAAAAATTTCCCAAAATTAAATGAGCAGATGGATTTGATTCGTAAAGGTGTAGAAGAAATAATTCCGGAAGAAGAATTAGAAAAAAAGATAATAAAAAGTATTAAGAATAAAAAACCATTGAGGGTGAAATTGGGTGCAGATCCAAGTCGCCCAGATTTACATATTGGACACGGAGTTGTGTTAAAAAAGTTGAGAGCATTTCAGGATTTAGGACATACAGCTGTTTTAATCGTAGGAGATTTTACGGCTATGATTGGTGACCCGAGTGGCAAAAACAAAACGCGTCCGGCATTGACTTTTAAAGAAACAAAAGAAAATGCAAAATCTTATTTTGAACAAGCTGGAATAATTTTGAATAGTAAAGATCTGGAAATAAGAAACAATTCTGAATGGTTGAGTAAAATGTCTTTTGAAGATGTAATAAAATTGTTGTCAAATTCTACAATTGCAAGATTGCTTGAAAGAGATGATTTTTCTAATAGATATAAAAATGGTATTCCAATTTCTGTTCATGAATTATTGTATCCATTTGCACAAGCTTATGATAGTATAGCTGTAAAGTCCGATATTGAATTGGGTGGCACAGACCAAAAATTCAATTTACTTCTTGCAAGAGATATCCAAAGAGAATACAATCAAATTCCTCAGGTAATTATTACAAATCCAATTTTGGAAGGATTAGATGGTGTAAATAAAATGTCTAAATCTTTAGATAATTACATTGGACTCACAGAAAAACCAAACGATATGTACGGGAAAACACTATCAATTCCAGATGAATTAATAATTCGTTATTTTACATTAGCAAGTGATTTAAGTACTAGCGAAATAGAAAAAATAAAAAGCGATTTAGAAAATGGGAAAAATCCACGTGATGTAAAACATGATCTTGCTTTTGCAATTACAAGAAGTTATTATTCAACTGATGATGCAAAAAAAGCGGCAGAAGCGTTCCATAAATTGGTTATCAAAAAAGATATTCCCGATGAAATACCCGAATATAAATGTTCAAGTGAAAAAATATTGTTACCTGATATTTTGAAAGATGCTGGAATGATATCATCAAAAGGTAAAGCAAAACGTCTTATCAAACAAGGTGGGATTTCAATCAACAAAAAGAAAGTAACTGAATTTCTAAATGAAATAAATATACAAAATGGCGATGTTGTAAAAATTGGTAAACGAAAATTCTTAAAGCTTGTGTTAGTAAAATAATTTATCTCTAAAAATAATTGTCCCAATAATCATCTGGTTTAAATTCAAATGTCATTTTTTCTTTTATCGTAGGGTGAATTAAAGATAATGAAAAGGAGTGAAGTGCCAATGCTTTATTGCCGAATTTTATTTTTGAACCGTAACGAAAATCACCAAGAATGGAATTCCCTCGTTCTGCAAATTGAACACGAATCTGATGATGTCTTCCTGTAATCAATTTTATTTCAATTTTTGAAACATTGTTTTTATAATCCAGTAATTTATATTGCAATTCTGCGTGTTTGCCTTTTATACTAATTTTACTCGTTGCTCCATTGCGAATTATTTGGTCTTTCAGAATCCCACTTTTAGGAATTTTTCCTTCGACGAGAGCAATATAATATTTTTCGATTGTTTTATTTCGAAATTGTTTTGATAATCTTGAAACTGCCTTTGAAGTTCTGGCAAAAACAATTACTCCCGATGCAGGACGATCTAATCGATGTACCAATCCAAGAAAGACATTTCCAGGTTTGTTGTATTTTTCTTTAATATATTTTTTTGCTATTTCTAATAATGTTTCATCACCAGTTACATCGCCTTGAACTAACATTCCAGCCGGTTTATTTACAACTAATAGATGATTATCTTCGTAAATTATATCTTTTAATTTTGTCATTGTTATTTTTATTTATTATTTAAAGTGAATTTATTATAAAAGTTTATTTTTTGTTACAATCATTTCATACACTCGGGATTATTTTGCTTTTAATATTTTTTCATTAAAAACATTGTTACTCAATATTTAATTTACTAATTACTTATCCAAAATCAAATATGTTCTTTGAAATTTTAGTTGGTTTATATAGAAAAATTTGAAAATAATTATTATATTTACAACAATGAAAAAGAGGTGATTTATTTTACATTTAGGAGAATTCGCTGCATTAGGAGCTGCATTTTGTTGGACAGCCGGTTCAATGTCTTTTGAATTTGCCGGCAAGAGAGTTGGGTCTCTTTCTGTGAATTTCATCAGATTGATAATTGGAATTATTTTATTATCGGTTTTTACTTATTTTATGCGTGGAAAATTTCTCCCAACCGATGCTTCTATTCATGCTTGGATATGGTTAAGTTTGTCCGGAATAGTTGGATATGGAATTGGCGATCTACTTTTATTTGAAGCTTTTGTAGTTGTTGGAGCGAGAATTTCTATGTTGGTCATGTCTTCTGTTCCGATATTCACAGCAATCATTAGTTTATTATTCCTTGGTGAAAAAATGACAGGTATTGAAATTGGCGGAATGATGTTAACAATAATGGGTATTGCAATTGTGATTTTGCAACGGAGAGGAAATAATGATTCAACTAAAAAAAATAAAAAATATTTATTTGGAATATTGTTAGCTTTTGGTGGATCATTAGGACAAGCGATTGGTTTAATTCTCAGTAAATACGGTATGCAGGATTATAATGCTTTTGCAGCTTCACAGATAAGAGGATTTGCAGGGATTATTGTTTTTACAATGTTTTTCGCTTTTTTTGGTAAATGGTTAAATTTCAAAAGATCCATAACAAATTTTAAAACGATGATTGGAATTAATATTGGCGCTATATCAGGTCCGTTCTTGGGAGTTTCATTATCACTTCTTGCTGTACAGAATACAAAAGTTGGCGTTGCTTCTACAATTATGGCAATAGTGCCACTTTTAATTATTCCACCAGCCATAATATTTTTTAAAGAAAAGGTGAATTTTCGTGAAGTCGCTGGAGCAGTTCTTGCTGTGTGCGGAGTGATGCTTTTCTTTATTTAGATTTTATTAATTAAACATTGAAAAATCTAAAACTTATATGAAATGCCTATTCCAAATACTTCTTTGAATTGAGTTCTTGGTCCGGATTCGTCTATAACGCCATCTCCATTTGTATCCTCTTTAATAATAATATCGTCATCATATAATAAATTTGTAGTTACAGTAGCCGAAAAGAATTTATTGATTTTCATTGATAAAAGTGTTTCCCAGTTAATATCAATGTTCTCTGGATTGTTTAAATAATTAGAAAAAAGATCAAGTTTTGTTTGAAAAGAAATGTTTTTCATTATATTGTGTTTAAAAAATATCTTCAAATATTCACCAAATTCACTTCTTGTTATTTTACCTTTATTAATAATATTTCCTGAAGTATCGTATTTGGCTGGTTCAACACCAAATGCACCATTATTTGCTAAAGTTTGATCATTTACAATTGTAATTTTTGCTGTAATAGGCGATAGATATAAGCTAAAGTTGTTAGTTGGTTTATAGTCCAATCCTATTGCACCTAATAAATAGCCCGGAGCTAAGAAATTAGAAATTTTTACAGAATCATTAGGGAGCTTATACCCAGGTGCCATCTGTGTTTTTAAATTTAACAAACCCGAATAATATAAATTTTCAAAAGTCCTGCGCCCATATTTGGATGAAAGATCAATTTTGTCATCCGATTTAATAAAATTTTTATTTTCTCCCTTTTTTATTGAGCCATAACTAAGATCGAGTGTATTATCCCAGCCTGTATTTTTATTTTTGTAATTTGCAAATAAACTTAATAATCCATTCCAAGAAAAAGAATTCTCTCCACCGGCAGCCCAGTTTGTTAGAGATATTTGTGATAAATTTAATGAAATTATCCCACCTGTTTTCCAGATTTTATTTTTTGTTGTGTCTATGTTTTGTTTTCTTAATGTCTTCTCTAATTCCGTTGTTTGTGCGTAAATCATTGAAAATGATAAACAAAATAGTATCAAAAGAGTCGTGATTTTTTTCATTTTATCCTTTTTATTTTAATTGTTAGTTATTTTCTCCGAAAAAATGTGATCTTAATGTTGTTTGGTGAGTTTTTTGGCGAATAACTTATCTAACTTTGCGCTCCATTCATTCACAGATTCATAACGATAATATTTTTTATTATAATAATAACGAGGTGAATTTATTTTATCTTTTTGAAGTTTCTCTATTTGCTTTTTATATTTTTGAGGATATAATCCGGCAAGTGAAATTTTACTGAACAAATCCCATTCATAAAGTGAAATTGCCTTTAAATATTCTTTTTCAGCTTTTTTAAAATTATGATTATATTCATTGATTAAACCATTTATTTGGTGTGTAAGATAATGATTTTTATCCAAGGTTATCATTTCTTTTTGTTGTAAGATCGCTTCTTTGATTCTATTGTTCAGTAATAGTGTTTTAGTAAAATCAGCTCGCAATTCAATTAATCCATTACGCCGTTTCAATACTTTCCCATAATGAATTTTACTTTTTTTGAAATTCCCCAATTCTCCATAAGTCAATGCCATTAGCCAATTTCCCCTGTCATGTTCTGGCTCATATTCTAAGACATTTTTAAGAGAAGAAATTGCCTTTTTATATTGTCCGAGAAAATAATATTTTTCACTTAAAGTAAGGTACCCAAGATATGCTTGTTCTTTGGGAAATTTAGGTAAAATATTTTCGAGAGAAGATAGTTCAGCAATAATTGGTTTCCCTTGATGAAAAAGTATTTCAATTTTTTTACTGTATCCGCTGATCGTTTTTGGATATTTTTTGATCAACAGATTTGCGTATTCCAGTGCTTTTTCATAATTGCCAAATACCATTTCTGCATAGCATTCTGCCTCTAACAAACTTGCCGATGTGTGTTCTAATTTATTTGCCTTTTTAATTGTTTTATAGGTTTGAATTGTATCTGCATTCTCTAATTTATTATAAATTGTATTTGAAAATGCAACAGGATAATATTTGTTAATTTCCGAAATATTTGTGAAGTGTTCGACAAGGTTTACAAGTGCAGTATCCATCGAAAAGAGTCGTTCTTTTACAATTTCCCTGTCATCATATTTGTCTCTTTTTGGTGAATAATAAGAATTTACACCTTCTGCAAAATATTCCCAGACACTTGCTGATTGGTAACGACTAATAAAGGTTTTCTGACCAGTTACCTCTTTTTTCTTAGTATTGTTGTAAATATTTTCAATTTTATCTTTTTCCGGTTGTGTAAGTACATAATGAACTTGATGTGTCATTTCATGAAGAATGGTATTGTATTTGTGAAAGATCATTCGTTCTACATCTTCAATCCCTGTTACAGTAATATATCCACCACATCCGCGCACATCATCCCACAATCTTGAATCATAACTAATTCTAGCATCTCGCATAGATTTTAATCCGGGACATTCACTTAAAAGAGAATACAATGGCTTGATGTAATGATACGATCCGGAAGCAACTAATACTGGTATGAAATTTTTCCACGGTTCAACTGAAATAGCAACCCTTTTTTGAATACGATCACTTAATGAATTCCAATTTAAAATATATTTTTCGATTTGGTCTATTTTAGGCATATCCACATTAACAAATTCACTATTATCTCTTTCATAATAGACGGCATTTTGTCGTTTTAATCCCTCTATTGATTTTGCCATTCCATTATGTGCACGTCCATATTCAGGAACAAGTTTTAAAGCATGTTGAAAATATTTTAAAGCATAGTTGTATTTGTTTTCTCCCCAATTTATTGAACCAAGATAAATGTATGGTTCAACATATTGTGGGAATTTTTTAATCCAATTTTTTAAAGATTTTTTTGCTTCTGTTATATCTCTATTTTTTAAAGATTTTTGAATTGAATTAAATGTTTTCCACTTTCTAGAATTCATTAGAAAATTTTCTGGATAAATTTTGAATAATTCTGAATATGTTTTGTCAGTATAACCATTTCCCAATTGATAATGAGCGGTTTCATTCAATGGGTTTATTTCTACCGCTTTCTTAAAGCAGAAAATTGCATCTGTAACTTTACTATTACGAATGAAACACCAGCCTAAATTTGTCAAAACATCTTCATTGATAAAATTTACTTCTAAAAGTTCAATCAATTGCTTTTCAGCATCTACGTAATTATATTGTTTCATGAATAATTTTGCTTTTAAGAATTTTGCCTTATTGTAATATTTTGAATTTTTGTTTTCAGATTTTAAAATAGTATTTATGATTGATTCTGATTCGTCAAATTGAAATTGAGAAAGTAGGAAATCTACTTTAGCCAATTTGTGAATTGTATGGGTTGGTTTAATTTTCGAATATTTTTTATAAGTAGATTGCCAAGTGGAATAATTTTCTGTCAGTTTTAGCCAACTATAAAATATTTCAAAATATTTGTCGTTTTTATCTTCTTTAGAAAACAATAATAGCTCTTTTCCAATGGTTTCATAATTTAGATTATGAATTGATATTTGGATTTTATAAAGTTTTTTATTTGGTTTTGATAAATTTGATTTTTCTAAATCTTTCTGTAATTTTTCAATTTTACCCAAATTAAATAATTTATCTAATTTTTTAATTGTTGATTTTTCGTCTTCAATTTGGGATAATGAATTTTCAAAAGATATATTGAAGAAATCTTGAAATGATTTATAATTTTTAGTGCCTGATCCAAATATAAAAGTTGACATTAAAATAATAGTTATTATTGTACGCTTCATTTTTATTTCCTTTTTATTTTCTTATAATATAATAAAATGTAAATTGATAAAAAAATAATAAAATAGTAATAAGTGATAGAATTATTGCCAAAGGGGGAACAGTTAAATTTGAACTAATAATGATGTAATATTAATAATTATATGACAGATTATAACAATATATATTAACGATTTTATATTTCTTAGTATAGATTATGTAATTGTTATATTAATAATATATTTATTGGAAGTATTTGGGAAAAATAATTTTAATATAATTTGTTATTTATCAATAATTTAAAATAAGTTTTGATAAAAATAATATAATTTTTGTTGACATTAGAAATATTTCATATTATCTTTGCATCCCTTTTTAATTAAGGGATTTGAAAATAAAATAAAAAAGTTTTTTTTACTTGACAATAGAAAAAGATTATTGTAATATTAAAGACTTTGACAGAATGATATTTGAAAAATAGGGTGTATGCAAATAAAGTAATATGAGTTTTAGCATAATTAAGTTTTTTCTTAATTATTTAAATTTGAAGCTAGGAATAGAGAATAAAAAAATATATAAATATTTTACAATGGAGAGTTCGATCCTGGCTCAGGATGAACGCTGGCGGCGTGCTTAACACATGCAAGTCGAACGAGAAACTCCGAGCTTGCTTGGAGGAGTAAAGTGGCGAACGGGTGAGTAATGCATAGATAACTTGCCTTAAAGATTGGGACAACCTTGGGAAACTAAGGCTAATACCGAATAATATAATTATTTTAATAGTAATTATTAAAGGGGGCTTCGGCTCTCGCTTTAAGATAGGTTTATGTCTGATTAGCTTGTTGGTGGGGCAATGGCCTACCAAGGCGACGATCAGTAGCTGGTCTGAGAGGATGATCAGCCACATTGGGACTGAGATACGGCCCAGACTCCTACGGGAGGCAGCAGTGGGGAATTTTGCGCAATGAGCGAAAGCTTGACGCAGCAACGCCGCGTGACCGAAGAAGCATCTAGGTGTGTAAAGGTCTGTCGTTAAAGAAGAAGTGAATATAAATTAATAATTTATATTTTTGACGGTATTTAACAAGAAAGCTCCGGCTAACTCCGTGCCAGCAGCCGCGGTAATACGGGGGGAGCAAGCGTTATCCGGAATTACTGGGCATAAAGGGCGCGTAGGCGGATTGGTAAGTCAGTTTTAAAATACAACAGCTTAACTGTTGGTTGGGAACTGAAACTGTTAATCTTGAGTGCGAGAGAAGGAAGTGGAATTCCTGGTGTAGCGGTGAAATGCGTAGATATCAGGAGGAACACCGGTGGCGAAGGCGGCTTCCTAGCTCGTAACTGACGCTAAGGTGCAAAAGCGTGGGTAGCAAACAGGATTAGATACCCTGGTAGTCCACGCCGTAAACGATGTATACTTGATGTTGGGGGATCTAACCCCCTCAGTGTCGTAGCTAATGCGATAAGTATACCGCCTGGGGACTACGGTCGCAAGGCTGAAACTCAAAGGAATTGACGGGGGCCCGCACAAGCGGTGGAACATGTGGTTTAATTCGATGCAACGCGAAGAACCTTACCTGGGTTTGAAATCATAATGACCGTCTGTGAAAGCAGACTTTCCTTTCGAGGACATTATGACAGGTGGTGCATGGCTGTCGTCAGCTCGTGTCGTGAGATGTTGGGTTAAGTCCCGCAACGAGCGCAACCCCTTTCCTTAGTTGCCAACAGGTAATGCTGGGGACTCTAAGGATACTGCCCCGGTTAACGGGGAGGAAGGTGGGGATGACGTCAAGTCAGTATGTCCCTTATATCCAGGGCTACACACGTGTTACAATGGCCGGTACAATGAGTCGCGATCCCGCGAGGGTTAGCCAATCTCAAAAAACCGGTCTCAGTTCAGATTGCAGTCTGCAACTCGACTGCATGAAGTCGGAATCGCTAGTAATCGTAGATCAGCATGCTACGGTGAATACGTTCCCGGGCCTTGTACACACCGCCCGTCACGCCATGGAAGTTAGTAACACCCAATGTCGCTGTTCTAATTCCGATTTATCGGAAAGGAAGGCGCCGAAGGTGAGATTGATGACTAGGGCGAAGTCGTAACAAGGTAGCCGTACTGGAAAGTGCGGCTGGATCACCTCCTTTTAAGGGAGTAATGGTTAACATACCATATAACGGTTAGACATATTATTATATTTTGTATACACCCAATATTATTTTCCTATACGTCTTGTTGAGGGCGTGTATCTTGAAATAAAAGTTGGGCTTATAGCTCAGTTGGTTAGAGCGCACGCCTGATAAGCGTGAGGCCGCTAGTTCAAATCTAGCTAGGCCCACAAGTATGGGGAATTAGCTCAGTTGGGAGAGCGTCTGCCTTGCAAGCAGGATGTCAGCGGTTCGAACCCGCTATTCTCCACTGATAATATATTTGTTTTTTGAAAAATTGGGTATGCAATTGAAACTATAGTTTTAAAAATAATCATAAGAATACACAATTAATTTTGGTTAAGTTATTAAGGGCGTATGGTGGATGCCTTGGGACTTGAAGGCGATGAAGGGCGTGGTAAGCTGCGATAAGCTACGGGTAAGTGCAAACAACTTTTGATCCGTAGATTTCCGAATGGGGGAACCCATTATGAGTTATATCATAATACTATGTCTTGAATATATAGAGACATTAGAGCAAACGGAGTGAATTGAAATATCTTAGTAACTCCTGGAATAGAAAATAACAATGATTCTCCTAGTAGCGACGAGCGAACGGGGAAGAGCCTAAACTTATTATGTGCCAAATCTGTTAATTTTGCATAATAAGGGTTGTGGGAATAATTATGAGTTCATAACAGTGGATTCGACAAGTCAAAAAAATACAAATTAGAAGAATATTTTGGAAAGAATAACCATAGAAGGTAATAGTCCTGTATTTTAAAATTTGTATTCTTGTTAAATTGTTTCCCAAGTAGCATGGAGCACGTGAAACTTTATGTGAATCTGCCAGAACCATCTGGTAAGGCTAAATACTCTCAAGTCACCGATAGTGAATTAGTACCGTGAGGGAAAGGTGAAAAGTACACGTAAAAGTGAGTGAAATAGAACCTGAAACCATACGCTTACAAGCGGTCAGAGTCTCGATTTTATCGGGATGATGGCGTGCCTTTTGCATAATGAGCCTGCGAGTTATCGTATATAGCGAGGTTAATCTTTTAAATGAGGAGCCGTAGCGAAAGCAAGTCCTAAATGGGCGATTAGTTATGTGTGATAGACCCGAAGCTGAGTGAGCTATCCATGGTCAGGATGAAGCGACGGTAAGACGTCGTGAAGGTCCGAACCATTGTAAGTTGAAAATTACTTGGATGAACTGTGGATAGGGGTGAAAGGCCAATCAAACTCAGCGATATCTGGTTCTCTTCGAAATAGCTTTAGGGCTAGCCTTGATAATATGTTGCGGAGGTAGAGCACTGAATGGGTTAAGGAACCTTCACCGGTTACCAATCCCAATCAAACTTTGAATACCGTATACATTAATATCAGGAGTCAGCTTACGGGGGATAAGCTTCGTGAGCAAAAGGGAAACAACCCGGACCGACAGCTAAGGTCCCAAAATGTAAATTAAGTGAGAAAGGAAGTGAAATTACTCAAACAGCTAGGATGTTGGCTTAGAAGCAGCCATTCATTTAAAGAGTGCGTAACAGCTCACTAGTCAAGTGATTTTGCGCCTATAATTTCCGGGACTTTAAAATTTACTACCGAAGCTTCGGATCTCGATTTATCGAGATGGTAGAAGAGCGTTCTATTAACCAGTGAAGGTCAATCCGTGAGGATGGCTGGAGGAGATGGAAATGAGTATGCAGGCACGAGTAACGATAAAGCAGGTGAAATACCTGCTCACCGAAAGCCCGAGGTTTCCTGAGTAAAGCTAAACTGCTCAGGGTTAGTCGGCCCCTAAGCCGAGGCTGAAAAGCGTAGGCGATGGGAAACAGGCAAATATTCCTGTACCAGTAATAAACTGTTTGAACTATGGAGTGACGCAGAAGTGAAAGATCAGCCATCTGACGAAATAGGTGGTCTAAGCATGTAGGGAGTTCTATTAGGCAAATCCGGTAGAATAATTCTGAGGTGTGATGGGGAGTCCTTAGGACATAAACTGATCCTAATCAAACTGCCAAGAAAAACTTCTATGTTAGGTTTATTATTGACCGTACCGTAAACCGACACAGGTAGGCGAGATGAGTATTCTAAGGTGATGGACGAACTCAAGTTAAGGAACTAGGCAAATTAGCCCCGTAACTTCGGGATAAGGGGTGCCTTGATTAGGTGAAATTTTTTACAAATGGAGCCGAAAAAGGTCGCAGTGAAAAGGCCCAAGCGACTGTTTATCAAAAACACAGGTCTCTGCTAAGTCGAAAGACGATGTATAGGGACTGACACCTGCCCGGTGCTGGAAGGTTAAGGGAAATTGTTATTCCGACTTGTCGGAAGAAGCAAAGCACTGAAGCCCCAGTAAACGGCGGCCGTAACTATAACGGTCCTAAGGTAGCGAAATTCCTTGTCGGGTAAGTTCCGACCTGCACGAATGGTGTAACGATTTGGGCACTGTCTCAACTTGAGGTCCAGTGAAACTGTAGCGTCGGTGAAGATGCCGGCTACCCGCGGCAGGACGGAAAGACCCCGTGAACCTTTACTACAACTTGATATTGGGTTTTGATATCGTATGTGCAGGATAGGTGGGAGACTATGAAGTTCAGATGCCAATCTGGATGGAGTCGTTGGTGAAATACCACCCTTATGATGTTAGGATTCTAACTCAGTACTATATATCTAGTGCGAGAACAGTGTCAGGCAGGTAGTTTGACTGGGGCGGTCGCCTCCTAAAGAGTAACGGAGGCGCTCAAAGGTTCCCTCAGTGCGGTTGGTAATCGCATGGTGAGTGTAAAGGCAAAAGGGAGCTTAACTGTGAGACCGACAGGTCGAGCAGATGGGAAACCAGGACTTAGTGATCCGGCGGTAGCGTATGGAAGTGCCGTCGCTCAACGGATAAAAGGTACTCCGGGGATAACAGGCTTATCTCCCCCAAGAGTTCATATCGACGGGGAGGTTTGGCACCTCGATGTCGGCTCGTCACATCCTGGGGCTGTAGAAGGTCCCAAGGGTTGGGCTGTTCGCCCATTAAAGTGGCACGCGAGCTGGGTTCAGAACGTCGTGAGACAGTTCGGTCCCTATCCGCCGTGGGCGTAGGAAATTTGAGAGAATCTGCTTCTAGTACGAGAGGACCGAAGTGGACGAACCTCTGGTGCATCTGTTATTGCGTCAGCAGTATTGCAGAGTAGCTATGTTCGGACAAGATAAGCGCTGAAAGCATATAAGCGCGAAACTTACCTCAAGATTAGATTTCCCTTGAGAATCTTTGTAGACTACGAAGTTGATAGGTCACAGATGTAAATCTAGTAATAGACTTAGTCGAGTGATACTAATAATTCGATCGACTTATCCATCAATTAATTGTTATGTATTTTAGATATTTGATGTTTCAATTGCATCCCTTTATTAATATTATTTCTTGGCGATGATATCGATGAGGAAACACCTCTTCCCATTTCGAACAGAGAAGTTAAGCTCATTGGAGCCGATGGTACTGCCTTGGCAACGGGGTGGGAGCGTAGGAAATCGCCAGAAAACTAAAAAGCTCTGAATTTTATTTCAGAGCTTTTTTTTATTTAATATATTGTTGGTTATAAATAATAATATCATTAAACTATAATGATGGAAAATATTGAAACATTATTTAGGCCAAAAACAAATAAATATGTGGAAATACTTGCAAAAAGTGAAGATAATTTCCAGATTGAGTTGATAAAAGAATTAAATGTTGATGATGAAAATAAAATTAATATATTTTTAAGTGATAATAGAGATAAAATATCGCCTAATACTTTATTAGTAATAAAATCTTTAAAGAAGTATTTTTTATATCCTAAAACTTTATCATTTTTAGCGAGATTAAATAAGGAACCAATTGCATTTATTATTGGTATTGAAATAGAAAAATTAGATGATAAAAATTTATTCCAAAAAGAAGTTAATTGGGGAAAGGGAAATACTATATATATTTTCTCTCACGAAATTAATTTGAAATACTCTCAAAGGAAATATGAAAATATATTGAATAAAATAGCTTTGAATTGGTTATCAAAAAAGGGATATGAATATATTTGTGGCTATGAAAAAAAAGGAAGAGCGGAACAAATATTTCCCGGATGTGTAATTATAAAACGAGTTGAGAATTGGAAAGATTCTGGTAAAATTTATGAATACTTTAAATTTTCTTTATAAAATAATGGAGGTCAAATGAATTCAAATAAAAGTATAAACAAATTACGATCAATAAAAACAGATGGTTTCCCGGTTACCACTTTATATTTAGATGTTTCAAATTCTCAAAAATTAAAGAATAGTAAAATTGTAGTTCATAATTTATATAAATATAAAAAGGAAAAAACATTTTATAAAAATATGGACAATGCTCGAATTGAATTGGTAGAACAAGATATTAATATTATCACAAAATATTTAAATGATAAAATATCTGTAGAAGAAAAATCTTTGATGATCATTTCATCTTCGAATTCTAATATTTTTGAAATTATTAAATTCAATTCAAAAGTTGATAACAATCTTGTAATTCAAGATGCTGTATATTTAAGACCATTACTTGAAGCAAAATCTGCACAGCGTAAATATGGAATTGTATTAATTGATCAGGGAAAAGCGAAAATATTCGAAAGAAATTTTAATTCTGTAAATGAATTATTTAGTGTCGAAAATATATTATCGAACAATAGAAACAATTCTGGATTTGAAGGGCGTGATGAAAGGAAGAATGAAAGGAAGCATGAAGAGAACCTACATCGTCATTACAAGAATGTTTCTCAATCATTGTTGGAAATAGATAAAAAGAAAAAATTTAATTGGATTGTGCTAGGTGGGAAAAATCAAATATTTAATGATTTTCAAAAATATATTGATGATTCACAAAAAGAAAAAATAAAAACTGATATAGTTATTGAACCTTCAGCAAAGATTAATGAAGTGATGGAAATAATTCAAAAAACAGAACCGAAAATGAGAAATCTATTTGAGAAGAATTTATTAGATAAGTTGAATGATGAGTTTTATAATGACCAGAAAGGAGTACTTGGAATAAAGCAAGTTGAAGAAGCATTAGAAGAAGGAAAGGTTGATACATTAATAATAAAAGAGGATTTTCATCAGAAAGGTCGGATTTGTAAAAAGTGTGGTTATTCTACGGAAGATGAAGTAAATATTTGCCCTCGATGTGATAATAAAATGGAACGGACAGTTGACATTTCGGATGATCTGGTTCATTCAGCGTTGAAGATAAATGCAAATATAGAATATGTTGCAATCGATATGGGTAAATATGATCCGATTGCAGCTATTTTAAGATATAATTAGATACGGAGGTAATTTTGAATATTGCATTAATAGGATGTGGAAGGATCTCTAAAAATCATTTTGAATCAATAAAAAAATTCCCCAATGATTTAAATTTAGTAGCTGTTTGTGATATTGTTGAAAAAAAGGCGAAGAAAGCTGGGGCTGAATATGGAGCAAAATATTATAGTAATTATGAAAAAATGTTGGAGAAAGAAGATATTGATATAGTTAGTGTATGTACTCCAAGTGGATTGCATCCGAAACATGGAATAATGGCTGCAAAAAAAGGAATAAATGTTGTAACAGAAAAACCGATGGGTATTACTTTGAAATCTGTTGATGAATTGATTAAAACTGCCGATGATAATAAAGTGAAATTGTTTGTGGTAAAGCAAAATCGTTTAAATACAACTATGCAATTATTGAAAAGAGCAATATTAAAAAATCGTTTTGGCAGGATTTATATGGTTCAGTCAAATGTATTTTGGCAAAGACCTCAAGAGTATTACGATATGGCTGATTGGCGTGGTACTTGGGAATTTGACGGTGGTGCTTTTATGAATCAAGCAAGTCATTATGTTGATGCATTATATTGGCTAATTGGTTCTGTAGAGTCAGTAACTGCTGAAATGGCGACTCTTGCTCGAAAAATAGAAGCGGAAGATAGTGGATCTGCGGTCATTAAATTTAGAAATGGAGCAATTGGTTCAATAAATGTTACAATGTTGACTTATCCCAAAAATTATGAAGGATCGATTACTATTCTTGGTGAAAAAGGTACGGTAAAAATAGGTGGTTTAGCTGTGAATAAAATAGAAAAATGGGATTTTGAAGATTACGATGAAGATGATAAATTTATTGAACAGTCAAATTATCAGCCGCCTAATGTTTATGGTTATGGTCATATTCCATACTATCAAAATGTTATAGATACTTTAAAAGGTAAGACAAAAGCAAATACAGATGGAAGAAGCGGTAGAAAATCACTTGAACTTATTTTAGGTATTTACAGATCTGCGAAAACAGGTAAGAGAGTTAATTTTCCATTATAGATAATAATTTTTTAGGATATTATGAAAAATAAGAAAAATAAATTTTTTTTACATGAGTCGAGTTTTATAGATGAAAATGTAAAAATTGGTGATGGAACGAAGGTTTGGCATTTTTCACATATTCAATCAGGTTCAACTATTGGAGAAAATTGTTCAATAGGTCAGAATGTAAACGTTGGGAACAATGTAAAGATTGGAAATGGTGTTAAAATTCAAAATAATGTATCTGTCTATGAAGGTGTGGAATTGGAAGATTTCGTTTTTTGTGGTCCATCTATGGTATTTACAAATGTAATGAATCCGCGCAGTGAATTTCCACAAAAAGGTTCTGAATTTTATCATAGAACTTTAGTGAAAAAGTCAGCTTCTATCGGTGCAAATGCGACTATTATTTGTGGACACACAATTGGTAAATATGCATTTGTTGCTGCGGGAAGTGTTGTTACTAAGGATGTACCAAATTATGGATTAGTAGTTGGAGTTCCTGCTCGCAGAATTGCCTGGGTTTGTGAATGTGGTGATAAGTTAGAATTTTCTGATAGCGAAACTGTCTGTAAAAAATGCGGTAAAAAGTATAGAAAGAATGAAAACAATATTGAAAAAATATAAGAGAGAATTATTATGACACGAGAAGAATTTTCATTATTTGATGTTGC
>Ga0307992_1000560_pt1 | contig 23622 bp, 28 predicted proteins | sample EllFjometagen133_FD_203162 | JGI IMG/M metagenome (GOLD analysis project Ga0307992, IMG submission 203162) | Marine microbial communities from Ellis Fjord, Antarctic Ocean - #133 | ecosystem: Environmental > Aquatic > Marine > Unclassified | place: Southern Ocean | collected 2014-10-08
GAAGATTTGATTACACCAGCCACGGCTCTTGAAATTGGAGACGGAATATCTACCTGTGGATGGCCACACCTGAAAGAAAACTACTTCCTTGGCGAAGGTCCTACCCATATGACCGCTTTGAAATTACGCAAGACTACAGCGGCGTTTATTACTGGCTTCGAGGTGGCCAAATGTAAGGTCGGGCTGCATTTTTCGGGTGCAGGTACAGATTTAAATGTGTTGAATGGCGCAGGAATCGACGTCTGTGGTACAGGCATTCAAATAGATGCGGGCAATAATCAGTACTTCCAGAATCTTCGTTTAAATGGCAACATGGCAAATGTGGTCGACGCGGTTGGCAACAGTATTTGGCACAATATCCAAGGCGAGTTCCCGCTCACCACTGAGCCTGAGAACCCGACTGGTGTCGTTATTCCTGCCGGGGACGGGGCGTGGGGCGCGGACACGGAGTTACGTTCGGCGGCTGCTGCGACCACGCCTTTCAAGGTATTGACCTACAACTTGCAAACGTCCGCGGACGAGAACACGCTGATTAGGTTCAGCGCGGATTCCGGCGTGACATTCTTCGCTACCGACATCTTCGCGGCAAAGAAAAATAAGGCCACAGGTGGTGGCGACGCGACCGATTTCATTTTCAACGCGGGGACAAGGATCTCCGCAAGCGTGTGGGCACCCGCCGCAGGACGAGAAGTTAATGTTTGGTTGGAGATTCAGAAGATATAACTCTGGATCAAGTATCATTCACACGTTCTCGTTTGTAGTCTTGGTCTCAGCAAACACGTCTGCGACACAGGCAAAACCCCCCCCCCCCCCTCTTTACTTCCCCCCTAATCCACCCTATTATACCAATACCATCACATACCATACGACATAGTTTTGGTCTCTAAGAAAGGTTATAGTATGGGAAAGAAGACTGCGGTAATAGTCAAAGAACGAGCATTGGCGTACCGTTTCGCGCCCCTTCCGCTTCCAGTGTTGTTTGCAAAGTCCCTCTCCCCAGGCGCGAAAGTTATGTACGCAGCGGTCATCAACAAGATTTGGTCCAACATCGAAAACTGCTGTTTCCCGACTCAAAACCAGCTGGCGCAAGAGCTGGGGATAAGCGATCGGCAAGTCCGTAACCTGCTTCAAGAGCTAAAAGATGCAAAGTTGCTGGCTTGGACTTCAGTGCCGTTGGAAACAAACGTGTACTACTTGTTGGAGTTTCCGGCGGAAATGCTTGCGCGTTTTTCTGAGCTCGACCCGCTCGCAGCTACTCTATCAAAGCGGAAAGATCCTTCCACCTCCAAGCGGAAAGATCCTTCCGTACCAAAGAGGAAAAATACTTCCGCACCAAGAGGAAATATACTTCCTACCTCTAATAACCATAACAAACAGGCAAAAGAAGGGGCCGCAAGCGGCAGAGGGAAAGGGCTGCGCTACAAGACATCCGGAGCATCACCCAGCCGAACAACGAAGACCATTCCCAGGTCAATTGCAGGCGTCGCCGTGGATACGAAACTCCAAAAAAAGATTGCGACATTTCGTGTGACACAGATTCCTTCATGGGAAATCGGCGACGTGGAAATTTTTTGGTACGTGACATGGGAGGAGACATATTCTGATATCGTTACCGTGCGGTGGCCCGCAAGATGTCGACAGCGCATTTCTACAAAGCAACTGCTCGCCGAGTTGGGCGGAGAACGGTTGTCGGAATATCTCAAGTATTTGTTTGCGTATTGGCCCGCGCTTCGTTCTCGGATTCAGAAGCTTGAAGAATACCCGAATATTGTGCAGGCTCATTCTTTCCGCTCGACGTTGTTGCCGTTGGCGTCTTCGGGGAAGCCTCCACGCAAAGGTAAAGTGGCCGGTTCACAGTTTGATTTAAATGATAGCGGCGAAGAAGGATGGTGATATGGCGTATCTCAGAAGGAAATTGCGAGTCACGAAGTATACGACGCACAACGGTCCGAACAAGGTTCGTTACGAAGTAATCGATTCTTACGGCAAGAATGTTGACAGGGTGGTGTTTACGCACGATGCGCCGGTTGGCGAGGAGCGACGACTGACCCCTGGATTTTTGAAGAAGTTCAACATCCATCGCGACAAGATTGAAAGGAGAAACCATGACTCAGCCCAAGTGGAAGCACCGCAGGAAGGTGACGGCACCTGAGTTAGAACGTATCGGTTTGGGCAAGAGGTTTTGGAATGCGAAGCTGTCGAAAATCCTTCCGCGCCCAGGCAAAAAAGATCGAGATCTTCGACATGTGATTCAGCGATGGATTGAGAATTTGCCACGTATGGCTCGTAACGGTTGGGGCCTGTACCTTTGGGGCGATAATTCTACAGGCAAGTCTTACGCGGTTGCGGTGTGTGCGAAAGCCGCTTATGTGTACGGGCTGTCCGTTTTCATCATTACCGCAGACCAGCTCAAAGAAGCGATCATCCACCATACGATATGGGATGAGGTCGAACATCAGAAGGTTATCGAGCGATGTAGCACCGTCGATGTGTTGGTGGTTGAGGATTTGGGCAAAGAATACAAAGGTAGCGGCAGCGGGTTTTCGGAAATCTCATTGGAGAACTTGCTTCGTGTTCGTTCACAGAATTGTCGCATTACCTTGGCGACATCTAACCTCAGTCCGAAGCAGTTCAAGGAGGTGTATGGGAAATCGGCGGGGGAGCTGGCTCGAGCGATGATGAAGGAGATCGAAGCGGCCGGCACAAACTTTCGTGTGGGGGAACAAGCCGTGCTGCAGGAGGAGTTTAAATGAAACACGGGAGGCTCAGTAACAGATCGTTACCTGCGATCGCCCTTGAATGGCCTGCGTTGTTTCGCATTTCCGAACACAGAGGCGGCAAAATCGCGGCCTTCTTTTTAGGCAAGAAGAGTATTCAGCGCCGAGTGCTCTCGTCTGCAGCCGCCGCACAGTTCGTTCGCAAGGCGTTGCTGAATCCCGAGGTAGGTCGGGTCGTTATCTTCGGCCAGGCAGGAGGTACGCCCTTATCGAAATTGGAAAGGAAAATTCAAGGCGCTTTGGCAGAGCTCATGGTGCCGAATCTGCAGATGAATCTCTTTGTCTCGGCGGCGGAGGAGCAGGAGTTCTTCCAGCGACACGGCGCAGCGTTCGCGAAGATTATTGTGGCGTCGGAAAGAGTCATTCGTTGCCCGGATCATAAATGGTTTGAGCTCGCAGATTGGGCTAACTCGGAGGATTACGTCCATATTCTCAGAAAGGTGGGCGGCTCGTGGATTTAGATCGCGCATTTGTTTCTCAGATGATCGCGTTAGGCGCGGTAGCGGAAGTTGCCGATGAGCGCATAAGCGCAGAAATGATCGCCTCTGGGACGCCGGCGCGAAAAGCGTTCTCGTATTGTATGGAGTTTCTTTTGCAATACGGCACCTCGCCCACAGTCGAAATTGTGCAACGAGAAGTTCCCGAGTTCCGCTCCGTTTCTTCTAAAGAATCGTGGGTGTATTTGAAAGATGAGTTGCGTGGTCGATTCATTTTCAATGGCAATAACGCACTGATGATCAGAGTCCGGGACGCGCAAAAGGCACAGGATCCGAAAAAAGCGCTGGAAGAAATTCAGGCGTACGCATTGGCGATCGCCGATGTGCAGTCTGCAGGCAGGGATGTGTCTTGGACACGGACCGTTGACGAACGTGTGGCTTTTTATGAGCATCGAAAAGCGCAAGGCGGGTTGCTCGGATTAGCGACACCGTGGCCGTCACTCAATTACGCCACCCAGGGCATTTCCAAAGGGCAGTATGTCGGCGTTGTCGCCAAGGCGAAGATAGGGAAAACGTGGGTGCTGAGTATCTTGGCCGCACATTTTCATTCGCTTGGTTTGAAGGTTGGGTTTTTCTCGAAAGAGATGGGCTCCGAAGAAATAATGGAACGGCTGGATGCGTACTTTGCAAAACTTCCGTTCTCGGATTTGCACGCGGCTCGATTGATGGATCATGTTTACAAAGAGTACCTTCAAAAGTTGGAGTTGTTGAGGGGGATGCACGACTTGTGGATTTTCTCTGACGATGACGGCGCAGGCGTTGCAAGCGTTGCGGCAAAGGCCAAAAAATATAAGCCCGACATCATATTGATCGACGGCTTTTATTTGATGGAGGATGACAGGAAGGCCAGACAACGAGAGGAGCGATTGACAAACACGTCCCGGGATTTGAAAAGGCTTTGTAGGCGTACAGGAATTCCCGTTGTGGTGTCCGCGCAGATTCATGGCAAGGAAGGCCACATTATGTACACGTCGGCGTTGATGCAAGATTGTGATTGGGTCGCGGAGTTTTCGCAGACCCAGGACATGCGTACTTTGCAACCGCCGCAAATGAAGGCTGCTTTGAAGGCGCATCGTCAAGGTGGGGACTGGGAGAAGATACTGAACTGGGATTTGGTCAATATGAATTTCGCGGAAACCTTCGATGCGGAAGACGAAAATGAAGATGAGGCAGGTAACGAAATGGATGCGTCTGACGCTGATTCATTCGATGCCCCGTACTAACCACAGGAGATAGAAATGGCTACGGCAAAGAAAACAGCGGCAAAGGCAAAGGCAAAGGCAAAGGTCGTCGCTCCGACCTACGAAAGCAAGTATGCGGTGTTGCCGATCGCAAGTGTCGTGGAGGGTGACAACGCTCGAAAAGATTTCGACAAGGGCAAAATGGCAAGTCTTGTCGCTTCTGTCCTCGCTCACGGCATTCTCGAACCATTGCTTGTTCAACCCGAAGGAAAGGGCAAGTACGTTTTGATCGCGGGCGCGCGCCGTCTGCGTGCGGCCAAACAGTGCAAACACGTGGCAGTTCCCGTACGTGTTTTGTATGGCGTATCAGAGCAAGCCTTGGTGGAAATGTCTGCAGTCGAGAATCTGCAGCGGGACGGGCTCAAACCGTTCGAGTTGGTGGACATGGCTGCAGCATTGGTTGCCGCCGGCGGCGATGTGAAAAAGATCGCTGTGCGGATCGGCGCCACCGATCGGTTTGTGTATCAGCTGGCCGCCGTCGGTACCAGGTGCTCGAAGTACGTCCTTGGGCAGCTCAAGAAAGGGAAAATCACGCTTACCGCCGCGACTGAGCTCGTCAAGATCCCTACCCAGCAGCAGCAGGCTATCATTCTCAGGGCGCTCGTTGATCAGTATCATGCGGATGCGATATTCGACGGCGGTGATATTCGGCGCGCGTTGCGACGCAGCAGCACTTCGTTACGGGATATGCCGTTTCGCCCCAAAGCCCAGGTCGATAAGTTCGGGCCTTCGGTGACCGGCGATAGCAGCACGTTCGTCACCTGTGATGCGTGTTCGCGCAAAACGGCATCGCAGCCGCTGTTGTTCGATGAAGGCGAAAAGGTCGAAGTGCTTTGCTTGGATCCCGAATGTTACGCACGGAAGCTTCTCGGGTGGCGGGAGAAGTGCGCGGAGACCTTCGTGGCTGGAGGCGCCACCGTGCTTACAAAGGAGCCGTCGCTGTACACGGCCGACGCGCATAACCGAGATTTGGGGAACCATAGGAGCACTCTTACCGCCGCCGTGCGGAAAGCAAACTGCGCCGCGTGCTCGAAGCGCACGGTTTGGATTGCGGAGAACGGCACAGTTCGGGAGTTCTGCCAGGATTTGCGGTGCTTGGCGAAGCTCACTGGCAAGAAGCATTTGGCTCGACAAGAAGCGGGTGGAAGCAAAGATTCGACCACATCTTCGTCGGCCCGCGCTGGCGCGTTGTTAGGAAAGGTGCTGCTTCATACGAAAGAAGTTCTTCGCGACGAACTGCAAATTCTTCTGGCCGCGGACACCAAGCACGATACCCGCAATTTGGCGTTTGTTGGCTTGTGTGCGATGTCAGGTTTCCGGCACCCGTCCGAAGTTCTTGGTGGCGTTAACGAGTCGCTTGGTTTGGAATCGAAGCCCGCTTATGCGATGGACTTGTCTGCGTTCGTGACGAAGGTTGCGACTCGCGGGGGGCAGAAAACCGTCAAGGTTTTTGCGCAGCACTTCGTTCGGGACGTGTCGGTTAGTTGGGGCATTTCTTGGTTGCTCGCTGCCTGCGCTTTGTATGGATACAAGGTCGGCAATGTGGTGTTCGTTACCGAGGGCTATTTGAAGCTCCGGACTAAGGACGAGCTGCGCGCTTGGATCGAGGCGGAGCGTATTCAGGAGGGCGCGGCGTGCGCAGCGCTCACAGCTACGGCCAAGAAGTCGGATATCGTTGACGCGATCATCAGCGACCTCGGCAAGCCTGGTGTGATACCAAAGGATATTGCGGAGATTATCGTCGACGCCACAAAGCCCGAGGAGAAATAGATGACAAGGACCCGCGCCGGCTGCCGTGTGTAGCTGCGATGGCGGGAAAACCTGGAGTATCATATTTTCCGAAGGCGGCGTTAGCGTGTGGGTGTGTCGTTTCGGCGGCACACCCGCTTTGAATCGCAGGAGCTAACATGACAGCGGAACAGATTATTCAAGCGATGGAACTGCTCGGGCGACCGCTTGGTAGATTCACAAAACAGCGATCGACAGTCCCAGGAGTGCGTAATATTACGGTGCCGTGCATCTTGGCGAAGTGGACTCACGAATATCCGGAGCACCAACAGCACAGACCCTCGACCGGGATACTCATAGCTCCGGGCAAGGTCAGTGCGGTGAATTGTTTTTCGTGTGGTTTTCACGGAACGATGCTCGGTTACGTTTCGCGTTTGCAATCATTGGATACGCACACCGATTATTCAAAGGCGATTGAGTTCTTGTTCGAGAACGACATCGAGGACCCTGCGCAGTGGCTGGACTCACCACCCAGCTATAAAGACGGCATGGGCTATGTCGCGCCTTCATTTGACGAAGAGTTGTACGCTGTTTGCAAAGGTCGAACGCACAAGACGTATCTCTTTAATCGCGGGTTTGAGGCGGAGACTCTTCGCATTTGGGAGGCCGGGTACGACAAACGCCTGACTTTGGAGCACGCAGAGACGGGGCGCTTTTCTGAGGAGTTTTTGGATAGGCAAAGGCGTGTGGTATTTCCTGTTCGTTCGCGTGGCGGGCGTTTGGCAGGCGCAGTCGGCAGGTCTGTGTACGATGATGATCCCCGATACTGGAATTATTGGAATTTCAATGCGAAGTTTGCGTTGTTCGGCGCGCATCTGGTGGGCGCGGTAAAGAAAGGGATCGTGGTCGAAGGGCTGTTGGACACTGTGTTCATGCACCAGGTGCTTCGGAATAAAGGCTTGCTTGACGATTACGGGGTTGTCGGCCTTCTAGGGTCTTCGGTTTCTGCATGGCAGGCGGACGAGCTTGCGGATTTGTTTGACATTATTTTGGTCATGGCAGATAACGACGTCGCCGGGATAAAGCTGGAACAGTCTGTCGTCAAGGCGCTCGGGTTGCGGATGCCGTTGCGGAAAATACGAAAGGGGATTTGGTATGATGATCCCTGTTCTTCGATCACGTTGGAGAATATAGAAGAAGTTTTGGCGCGCACCATTTCTTTAACTTGACCCTTTACATCCCGTCTCCCCTATCATACAATCACATATCCAACACCCCACCACATAGGTTTTTCGTCGCCGTGGGCAGGTTGGGGTTAATAGACGAAAACAAAATGTTCTTAGAACAAGAGTCAAGGAGATTGCCAATGGCAAAGAAAGACGACACTGAGAAGTATGGCGAAGAAGTCGGATGGGATAACCCGGACTCCGCGAAGGAGTTGGCGAAACCAGCGAAGCTAAAGGGCGGCAACAGAACGTTCCGCTTTTACCTTCCGCAGCCAAAAGACGGAGAACCTACCGAGACCTACGCTACGTTTCTGACGCAAGAGCCGGTGTTTATCCGTGAGCACAATGTCAAGATCGACGGTCGGTATGGCAACCAGTTCACATGTCTTTCCGGTTCCGGCGAAGAATGCCCGTTGTGCGCCGCCGGTGACGAGCCGTACGCGGCCTGGGCATTTTTGGTTGTTGACCACAGTGAGTGGGTCGACAAGAAGGGTACCGAACACAAAGACGAAGTGAAACTGTTTGTCGCCAAACAACGTACTGCGAAAGAGCTTAAAACGCAGCACGCTAAGCGCAAAGGGCTGGCTGGTTGTATGTTTCAAGCGAGGCGCACCGACGAATTTTCGCCTTCGGTTGGCGACAAGTTTGATTTCGAAATTAAGGTCACGGCGAAGCAACTGAAAGCCGGCGGTGTGGGAGTTCCCATCGATGACGAGAAGACACGCGAGACGGGTCCGTTCGATATCAAGAGTCAAACGGTTTATCTGCAGACGATCAAGGACGAACTTGCACCGAAACCGGTTGCGACTTTGGAACGTGCGGCGCGTGGCGAGAAACCGTCTCGTGACACGGACGCGACGGCCGAAATTGCGGACGAGGAGCTGGACGACATCGCGTTCTAGGTAGACCGGGGCGCACCTGCCGCCCCCCCCCACTAGGGAAAGAAATGGCGAAAGTAAGATTATATATAGAGAATCATGCGGATCATTATTTGTATGTCCCGGTCGAAGGGCCGCTGGACGGGTCGTTCTGTCTCCAGTTTGCTGACGACGAAAGCTTTTCTTTGGTGTGGGATCGAGAGGGCTGTGGAGGAGCGCCGGCGGTTGTCGCTGATTTCAGGCCGCGTATTCTTTCATTTGATCATGTTCGCAGCCTAATTACAGTCTTTCTGGAATCGCTAGGGCATACGGTGGAATTTGTGACCACGGAGAATTTGGCACATCTCCCCGGTTATCAGCGCCCGCGCGCGAAGAAGGGGATTGAAATGTCACGCAAAAAACTGATTGAGATCGTCGAAATTACCAAGCACGAAGTCACTGAAAACACGCCGCACGGCGCCTTCTATCGCCTCGGGGTGAGCGATACGGGCCAACGCTCCGACCTGCCCGCCATTGTGAGTCAAGGCGACCTGGACGCGGGTAGCTACATCGGCCCTTACGACTCGTATCAACTCGCCGAGCAGGCCGCCGAAAAAGACTGGGAGCAGATCGGTGTCGTCGAAGCCGCGGAGAAGCACGGGTTTCGCTACCTCCACGACTCGGCAGAGGGCGATGAAGTGATGGTGGACGACGACGGCCGCGCCCGCTCGCGCCCTAAGGAGAAATCAAGTTGGTAGTTGACACAATAAAGGCGCTAAAAAAAGCGCGTAGCGTTTTTGCAAAAGCGGGGGCCTCCGCATTCGGTATCGACATAGAATCTAGTGGGAAGCGTTGGCCCGGCTCTCGGATGGCGGGCATCGGCATTTGGGCGGAGGCGACCAGGAAAGGCATCTACCTCCCGGTTGAGCACGCGGATTCGCAAGTCTTGCCGATTGGCCTGGTGATGGAATTTATCAAAAGTATTTGCGAGCAAGCGTCCGAGATTTGGATGCACAACGCCGCGTTTGAAGGGAAGGCGTTTCTTCATTACGGTTATTCGCTTCCGGATCATAAGGTGCGGGATTCGATGGCGGCAGCCGCATTGCTCAAGGAGCAAATGGGTTTGAAGCCGCTGGCTGTGATGTACACAGGCCGCGACCCCGAGGACACGTTACCGAATACTGATATGACGCAGGTGCCCGCAGCGATTTCGGCGCCGTACTGTATTCGGGATTGCTCGGATTCCGTCGATATCGGTCGCATTTTTATCCCGCGTCTCGACAAACTGGGAATGCTAAAGGTGTTCAGGGATCTGGAGTGCCCGGTTACCCAGCTTATCGCCCACATGGAGTATGTCGGATTTCGTATCGACGTGAAAAAGTTATCCGCACTCAGTGTGCGTGTCAAAGCGGAAATGGCTCGGCATCAGGAGCAAGTATTCAAAATCCTGGGGTATGAGATTAACTTGAACTCTGGGAAACAGTTGGGTGACGCGTTTGTCACAGACCGCGGGTTGTGGCCCGAGGCGCTGCTTGGTCGCACTAAAAGCGGCATGTGGAAGTCCGATCGTAAGACGCTTCAATTGGTTGCGCAAAAAGCGCCGTCTGCGATGGGAAAACGCGCTGCCGAGCACCTGGTTGATCACGGCATGCTGAGTCATTTGAACGGGGCGTTCATCGACGGTCTGATGAAACGGCTGATGCGGGAAAATGATTTCCGTGTTCGGGCGCAGTTTCGACAATTTGGCGCGGACACTGGGCGGGCATCGAGCGCAGATCCAAACATGCAGAATATCCCACGCCCTGGTGAAGATATGCTTGCTGTTCGCAGCGCCTTTATTAGCGAAACAGGTTGGTCGTTGGTGGACAGCGATTACAGCCAAGTGGAGCTTGTGCTCCTGGCGCACTACTCCCAGGACGCCAAGATGCTTGCCGTGTATCGGGCGGGCGGAGATATTCATGCGACGACGGCCAAAGAGATCACCGGCGGGGACCGACAAGGCGCGAAGCCTGTGAATTTTGGGCTGGTGTACGGCATGGGTTGGAAGACGCTGATGAACTCTGCATTGAAGTATGGCGTCAAAATGAGTCCTACCGACGCCAAACGGTATGTGAAGTTGTATTTTGAAAAGTATGAAGGGGTCGGTCGTTGGCACCAGCGTGTGAAAGTGTTGGCGCGCAAGTTTGGATATGTCCGTACTCTTTCGGGGCGTGTTCGTTGGATTGATGGCGCCAACAGCAGCAATTTCAGAGAGAAGGGCGAGGCCGAACGCCAGGCCATAAACACACGCATTCAAGGTTCGGCGGCCGACTTGTTAAAGATCGCACTTCGTAATCTCAAGCGCAGGTTTGAGGAGGCCGGTGAGTTGTGGCATCCGGGCAACCCCAAAGGGCGAGTACGGCTGATATCCCAGGTGCACGACGAAATTATTGCCGAGGCGCGGGATGACTATCGTGAAGAAGCTTCGGCGATTATGCAGGAAGTGATGGAGTCTGCAGTGAAACTAACCGTCCCGTTGGTGGCCGAGCCGTCAATTGGCAAGACTTGGATGGAGACAAAATGAGGCCCGAGTTCAAGGACATTCCGCATTCACTATTGCTTGCTGAGTATGAAACATTGGGAGACGACCTTTTGCGAGCGAAAGCTGCAAAGTTGTCTAAGACGGCCTTTGCTCTGATAGAAGGCCATCGAACAAGCGTTCGGATGGAGATCATAGAAAGGATGGAGCAGAAATGACATACGATCTTAGCCGTGTTCCGGACCTGGAACTTATTACTAGGTGCGAGACGCTGAAAGATGACCTTTTGCCAAAAACAGATCGTGCAGCAAGACCCGTAACGCTGTCCGAAATAGGTTTCGTTGTGTTGGAGGAATACCGAGAAGCCGTTCGATGCGAAATGCTGAAAAGGATGCGCAAGTCATGATAGCTACCCTTTCCGGCGCGCTACATATTCCGAAAGCGTTGGTTGGCGATAGGCTCAAGACGCATATCCAAGCGCAGAGGGTGTTCAGTAAGGGCGCGCAGGAGTGGTTTCCGCTGTACGAGTATGACGAGGAGGCCGGCGAGTACATTGTTCCGCGAGGTATCGCTCAAGACATTTTTGCGATGGGGATGCTCGATGAGCACATGGTTTATGACGCGCGGGTTGAAGGTCGGCAGTTGTGGGATACGTGGAGCGGTCCGCCGGAGATAGCCATGCGGACAGATATCCAGACGCGCGCGGTAGAAAGCACGCTCAAGACGTTGATGGAATACAACCACGCGATATTGGTTGCTCCGCCTGCGAACGGTAAGACGATCATGGCGTTAGAGCTTTTGCGCAGACTGCGCGTTCCGACTTGCGTGATCGTCCACAAGACTTTTTTGCAAGATCAGTGGGAAGAGCGGATTTTGGAAGGAGTGCCCAGCAAAGGAGTTCCCGCATTCTTGCCCGGAACTACGGTCGGGTTTATTCGGCAAGGGCGTTGTGATTCTGGCGAAGATTATGACGTGGTTGTGGCGATGGTTCAATCGCTTGCGGCGCGGGCCTACGACCCGGAGATACTGCGGACGTTCGGGTTTGTTATCTCCGACGAAGTTCACCGGCTGGGTGCGCCGATGTGGCAGCCGACCATCACTCAGTTTCCTGCCAAGTATCGTATGGGTCTCACGGCCAGGACCGAGCGTAACGATGGGATGCATGTGGTTTTTGAGGCGCACATCAGTAGGCCGACGCACGTTATTCCTTACAGCGACGTCCACGCTACGGTTAATGTTCGACATTTGCCAGAGGAGTTTCCCGAGGCGCTTTACACGAATCGGTGGGACGGCCAACCGAATTATTCCAAGCTGATTTCGATGCTTGGTGAAGACATGCGTTACAACAGCATCATTGCCTATGATATTGCCGGCGCGGCAAAGGTTGGTCGAAAGCTTATGGTTCTTTCTGAGCGCAAGAAGCAGTTGCAGATTCTTGAGATGCTGCTGGAAAAACGAAGGGGCGCAGGAAAGCTCGACAAGGATGTGACGATTGACTATTACATCGGCGGAAGAAAGAAGGCCGCTCTTGCGATAGCGGCGAAAGCCGACATCTTGCTTTGCACTTACCAGTTTGCGGCGGAGGCGTTGGATATTCCCGAGCTGGACACGTTGGTATTGGCCACACCCAAAAAAGATATTGCGCAATCTGTCGGCAGGGTTCTTCGCGAGGACGCGGATAACATGGCATTGATCATTGTCGATTATGTCATTACGACGATTGGGTTATGTATTGGGCTATTCAAAGCCCGCAAACGATTTTACACCAGGCTTAAGCTCGAAGTGCAGGAGCAGGGTTTGAAAAAGAAAGGTGAGGCAAAGTGAAAGTTATACTGACGACGATCACAGGCTTTGCGTACATTGGAGACGTGAACTTGCAACCAGGTGAAGACCATACCGGAGATCCGATTGAAACCCCTTATGTCACGGTTTTGGGTATCAAGTGTGAATTGCCGTCTTCGGTCGCATCACTGATGGCTACTTACAAGGAGTCGGCGGTTGAGCACCATAGCTGGCTTGTCCCGTGGCAGAACATCGCCGATATGATGAGTATCCCCGAAGAAACATAACAGGAGGTTGATATGCAGACAGCAGTGCAGAAAAAGTTGGAAGAGCAAGGCGTGATGATTACTCGGACGCTGCTTTTTCAACAAGACCCCGATACGATGGATGAGGTGGAGTGTCTTTCAGCGTACGCCGCGCTAAAGATCATTTCCGAAGACCTTATGAAAGCGCGCGTGGATCAGCTTCGTGAACGCATGGCGACGTTGGTCTTGGAGAAAGGGGAGAAGAAGACGCTGAAGACGACTTCTCTTGAGCTTCTTGACGGTGTTGTGCAAGTCCAAATGCGAAAGCAGAGGGCGAAATTGGACGAAGACGCGTTGTCGTCCATTCTTGAGAAGAAGAAGATTCCAGCGGCGAAGGTTCGGGATCTTAGTATCCCTTTCGATTCGATCAAAGATGGCCTTGGTAATATTGAGGCAGTGCTGAAAGCGCTTTCGCCTTTTACCGAAGAAGCCGCAATCCCGACCAAAAAAGCAGGTAAGGCGCAACTTGCCGAGACGATTGGGAATGTGGTCGAATTTCTCGCCAATTTTCGGCGTACGTGCGAAAACGAAGCCATCGGCTCTGTCAATGAGGAGCGTGTTGGCGCGCTAATGGCGCTGGGTCTTGTTACCCAAGAGGAGTATGCGCGCATTTTCAGGAGAGGTCCGGATGCTCCGGTTGTGGTTTTGCAGACGAAGCCGCCGCATTTGGTTTCGCTTTTGACGCAAGGAGGTAGTTTTGGGCAACTTGGTGCAGGATCAAGCTCTTCGGCGGGCAAAGCTCCGCGCTGACGCCGCCAAGGCGCAGCAGAAGTACTACGACAAGAACAAAGGGGATGTGAACAAGAAGCGTCGGGAGCGGTACAAAACCGACCCTGAGTATCGCGCTCGTGTTTTGCAGCAGCAAAATGAGGCGTATCTTCGTCGCAGGGAGAAGGCGCCAAAGTATGTTCGCAAACCGAGAGTGGTCAAGCAAATGTGTGTCAACGGCACGACGCAGAATATGTACACGGTGTCGCAATTTGCGAAAGCGATCCGGTATTCGAAGAATGCGGTTCTTAAGTGGGAGTTGCATGGCATTATTCCGATCGCGATGTTCAAATCCAAAGGCGGCGCGCGCCTGTATACGCAAGCGCAGGTCGACAATGTGAACAGGCTCCTGAAACCGTATCGGAATCGTAAGGTGCGGGATTGGAGTAAGACTTCTTTTCCGGAGAAATGCAAGAAAATCTGGAACAAGTAGGAGGCAATTATGGCACCGAAGAAAGCGGCAAAGAAGGAAACAGGGAACGCCGCTGTGAAGAGGCCGAAGGCGGTGGTTTCGCAGGGTAAAGGTTTCGTTTCGGTCATGCTCAAGCGGGAGGGTTGGGATGATTACGACGACGAGCACCATTCCACGTTCGAGGTTGGCGAAGCTAGGGTGTTTGAAACTGATCCGGTGTTCGTCCGGGCGGGCTACGGGGTCACGCTGAAACTCCCAGTGGCGTACGAGATGGCGCGCGTAGATGCCGGTCTTGTCGTACCGTGTTACGAGGCTGAAAGGGAAGAACAGACCTTGCGTATTACGGCGATATGCCGGGCGGAGGTTGGCATCCAGGCGCTTCGTATCCGAGGTCGGCTTCCGGAAGATCCGCGGGCGATGAAACGCAAAATTTATTTGGAAACACTTGCCGAGCTCGGCGTCAAAGTGGCTCAGGGCAAAAAACGTGCGCCAAAGAAAGCGACGAGGTAGCGTAAATGGCGAAAGCGAAAGCGAAGACGAAACGGAGGAAGGAAAAGAAAGATAAAGTCGCCCCTATTCGTGCGACGTCGATGGAGCAGGCTGCTGCGATGATCAACGAACGATATGGCACGAGTTCGTTCATGCACGCGCACAGGGCGATGAGTGCTCGTCCTCGGAGGGTTCGCATCGGAGTTCCGGTTGTGGATTGCTGCTTTGGCGGGGGCGTCCCTCGCGGAAAGATGCTGCTTCTAAAGGGTGAGTTGAGTACGGCGAAAACTGCGTTGGCCTTGAAGGTGGCTGCGGCATTCCAGCGCACTTGCCGCATTTGTAATCGCAAGTTTGCAAATGAGTCCTGGGAAGAGATCGAGGTTGTGGACGAGCTGACCGGTGAGGTTTTCATTGAGCATAAGCTGCATGCTTGGGGTTGTTTGTGCGGCCCCAATGAAGGCGATGGCGTTCCGATGAAGGTCATTTGGCTTGATGCGGAATCATCCTTTGAGAATCCCTGGTCGCGTCGTATGGGTGTTTCGACCCCGGACGTGTATCTGATTCAGTCCGAGTATTCGGAGCAGGCTATTGACGTGGCCGACATTAGTATTCGTACCGGCGATTGCGATCTTTTGGTTGTGGATTCCATCGCTGCGATGACACCGGCGATTGAGATCGAGGAAACCGCAGAGAATCAGCAGATGGGCGTAGCCGCAAGATTGATGAACAAGGCTATGCGAAAATGGGGATCGGCTATGAATGCGGCCGGCATGCTGTCACGAACGAAAACCACAGTGCTTATGATTAATCAGATTCGGTTGAAGATTGGCGTCGTTTATGGTTCGCCGGAGACAACGCCAGGCGGTAAAGGTATTCCGTTTCACGCCAGCATTATCGCCAAGCTTAAAAAGAATGACTCAATTGCGCGAGAGGACGATATGGAGGTTGGGCAGCGGTTTGAGCTTTACGTCGAGAAGAACAAGACGGCGCCGCCTTTTCGTGGAGGCGAGTTCGATTTCTTTTTCGCGGACGACGTTGACGGCGCGTACAGTGCGGGTGACACCAACACTGTTGAACAGATTTTCTCCTTGGCGTTGGTGTGGGATATGATCGAGAAATCCGGCTCCTGGTACAAACTACCAGGCGTGGAGAAATCCTTCCAAGGTGAAGCTGCGGTTTTGGATTTCATGGGCTCCGACGAAGGTCGGCCGATTGCGAAAGAAATTGAAGCGTGCGTTGTGCAGGCGGAGGACGATTGGGCAACAGGCAAGCTCCGTAAACTCGTTGTCGCCCGTGATTTGGACGGGGAGCGGCTGCTGGAAATGCTCGAAGACTTGGACTTGGCGAAGTTTACCAAGACCATGACGAGGATTGACGGGTTTTCCGATGTGCTTCCTGGGCGTGTTTTGCTTGCAAAGAAGTTGGATGAAGATGACGCCCTTTATTTCAAAATTCGCAAACGGGTGGCGGACGCAGAAGACACAGTTGCGAGCGGAGAAGCAGCCGATGGCGCCTAAGGTGTACCCAAATATGTGGGGTGACTCCGGGAAAGCTGTGATTCAGAAGAACAAGGCCGAGTCTGTTGAGCAAGAGAAACGCTGGGCGAAGATGTTGGGGATGCGGCTGCAACCCGGCTCAGGGAACAGCAGGTGGCGCTCACAGAAGAACGACCTGGTTGACCGCGTGTTTATGCCCGAGTTGAAGAAGAAGGCAAAGGACGGGCTAAAGCTCACCCCCAGGCTGCTTGTCAAAGCGTTGTCTGCGGCACGGGATGTAGGTAAGGTTGGCTTTCTTGGGGTCACGCTCGAAGGAATGCCGCGCAGCTACCCAGAGGATTTTGTCGTAATTCCAGCTGAGACGTTCGCAATAATGCTTGACTTGCTTTATGACAAGCTTCCGGAGATTTTTGGAGAAACTGATGGCACCGAAACCAAGAGCAAAACCAAAGTCGCCGAGTAGTGTTGGCGGGGCAGACCCGCGACACGCTGCCGTGCTTCGTGAGTTTTGCGAGAATGTGGCCAAGCTTCGAAAGCAGGCGGTGGAACCATTCGCGCTCAAGAACAATCCGCGGCTCGAAAAGACGGTAGACGACGCTGTTCGTTTGTGTCTCACAGTATTCAGGTTCGCGTATGAGGACAACGGGCGAATTGCGGACGGCACTGCGAAGGCGTGGCCCGTTCGGCAGCTCGCGTTGTCGGTTATGGTGCCTCGCTGGGAACCCCTGGCGGACACTGATGCAGCCGCAGCGTTGCTCCTTGCGCGAATGCCGCAAAGTGTTGGGTACTTGGATGAGTTTATTTCGTTGCCACGGAAAGAGTCGTTGCTTCGAAACATGCTCAAAACAATTTTGCTGCACAGAGGACTCATAAAGCGAAAGGTACAGTAATGGAAGAACATTACCTGCAGATTAAACCGGACGAAGAACACTACCTGCAGATCAAACCGGAGAAAGCACACGGCGCGTTTCCCAAAAAATTCGATCCGTGGGTTGATCCCGATTGGGTCGCGGAACCGAAGATTGACGGGGAGCGGATTCTCGAACATTTCGGGCGGGGCTTGCCTCGTGTCCACATGACTTCGAAAGGTATCAGCAAGATTACGGGCAGATATGGGGAGAAGGCCGAGAACGTCCCTGCGTTGTGGGTGCCCGAGGAGCACAGGGTGAAGTTGGATTACACAGTGCTTGATATGGAAATCGTGCACGCAGTCAACACGCATAGCGTTTTGGGCAGCGGGCCAGAAAAAGCGTTGGCGTACCAGGAGAAACACGGTCCAGCGTTTCAGCACATCTTCGATTTGCTTTTTCTTGATGGCGAAGACATTCGCCACAAAGTGCTCAAAATCCGCAGAGCGTTACTTGCCCAGTTGCTTAACACGTTGGAAATTCCGAATAGTGTGTTGGTCCCACAGATTGTGGGCGGTCGGCGAGAGTACTATGACGCGCAGGTGGCAAGTGGCGGGGAAGGCGTGGTTTTGAAAAATCTTTACGGCCCGTATTACAACGGGCGTTGGATCAAGGTCAAAACGGAAATTCAGATTTCCGTGATCATTACCGGGTATACGGAAGGCACCAACAGCAATGTCGGCATGGTCGGCTCGCTTTGTGTCAGTGTGTTTGAAGGAAAAGAGTTAGTTGAGATTGGTCGCGCTGGTGGGCTGAGCGGTAAGAATCGCGCGATGATTTCGGCTGACCGGCAAAAGTTCCTCGGTAGAGTTTTGGATGTAAAGGCGCAGACGCTCACCAAGAAGACCGATTCGTTTCTCGTGGGTGGGCGTTTACGTCACCCGCGAGTAGTTACGCGCAAGGACAAGACTTTGCGCTTTCGTGATGATGTAAACCTAGAAGAGTGCACGGGATCCGCCGTGCGCCGCGAATTCAATGTAAAGGAGGCCGTACATGGCTAAGAAGGCTGATGTTTACGTTTCTGTTCCGCTCACCCACATTATGACCGACAAGATTGCGAACGTGCGAAAGCGCGTGGACGTGACTGACTTGGCGGAGTCGGTGAAACGCATGGGGATTTTGGTACCCTTACAGGTGAAGGCTCGATCAAGGAGCGACAAGTTCGATCTGCTCGATGGGTTCCGACGATTGGCCGCTGCGAAGAAGGCGGGACGCACTTCGGTTCCATGCATCGTCACCTCTTCGAAGATTTCGTCGGCTGATTGCCTGCTGCTGGCTCTTGCCACCAACGTCCCGCAAAAGTCATGGTCTCCGATCGAAGAAGCCGCGGCATGCCAGATGGCTTTGGATGAAGGTGCCCTCAAGATTGACGTTGCGAAAAGCGTCGGCGCATCGGTCACGCATATTGATCGCCGGCTGCGGTTGTTGCGGCTGAGTGATCTTCTTTGCGAGGCGCTACAGTCCGAGCGTATCGGGGTGTCGGCGGCGGAGCTCGTTGCCAGACTCCCGGTCGAGCTGCACGAAAAGATGCTCCGCATTGCCGCGAACAGCACCGTCGCAGACCTCAAGAAAGCGGTTATCAAAGAAGAAGAAAAGCTCAAGCGCCCACCTACCCAGCGGCAAGAACCTGAATCGGGTGCCGGTGCCGGAGAAAGTGACACGAAAGCAGAGCAAGCCGCACTCAGGAAAATGCGCACTAATCTGCGTAAGACCATGATGCGGGTCGCGCAGGCGTTCGCCATGGATCAGGTGGACGCAGCTGCCGTGTTCGATTACGGCGAGTTGCCCGATGATGCGGTGAAGCTGCTGCTTCCACTGTTGTTGAAGGTTCCCTGCACTAAGCAGGAACTTGTCGCAGCGACTGCGCGTTTGGAAGAGCGTAAGGCGGCAGCGAAGCCGGCGAAGAAAGCGAAGAAGGACAAGTTTCCGCAGGAGCCGGTGTTCGTTGGCGGTGCGAAAGGCAAGGCCGCGAAATTTTTCACCAAGGTTTTCTCGGGGGTTCATAAAGAACATCGGTCGGAGCTTATCGTACGCCTGATGGAAATTTCCGTAGGTCGCAGCGGGAGTTTGAAAGTGGACGTGGCGATTACGTCAGCGGATATCAAGACATTCGCGGCCGAAGCAGGCATCGCGGAGTCCACCCTGTAGTCAACATAGCAGTTCGATATTGAAGGAGATATATCATGCAGTGGCGCGGTGTAGAGGAAACAGTCATATACGACGACCAAGGTAAGGCGGATTTTCGTGCCCATAGCGCGGAGTTGGTTATGCGGGGCGGAATGCTTCGTAAGAAGGATGACGAGGATTTTGCCGGCGTTACCATCGAGGGTGAGGAAGTCTCGTATCCGACGATTGGTTTTTCTGATCGCGGATTCAGTCAGCTTTGCGCCAGGTTGGAAATGCCGGGGAAATACGTGAGAGGAATCCCGAATCACCTTTCAGACCAACTTTTCAATCACCACCTGGTTGATGCCGCTGCGAACGATGCTGTGTATCTGCTTCGTAATCGGCGTGACCAGGCGCGCGCTGTGCTTAGTAGCGTGTATTCGATAATCAACAATCGTCGCATCATCGAAATGGCGAATGCGATTGCTGTGGGCAATTCCAAACACTCGTCTGGATTCGCACACACGATCAAGGATTTCAGTCTCACTGACGCGGGTGTGTGGTTGAAGATGGTTCTGCCCGAGTTGTCCCGCCCCGATCCCATTCATCGGGGCAGTAACGTGCAGGTTGGTGTGATTCTCGGTAATTCCGAAGTTGGTGAACGAATGGCAACATGCGAGCCGTTCATTTTTCGCCAAGCGTGCATGAACGATTTGATCATGGTGTCTGGCGAAGCGCTTCAACAGCGTCATGTACACCTCAAGGAGCGGGAGTTGGAGGCGCGCATGGCCGAAGCGATGGGTTACGCTTTCCAGGCGGGCGAAGAGTTCATGAGAAAATTCATCGCGTCGCGGGAAATCCCGGTTGCCGATCCGTCCGCAGTTTTGCAGCGTCTGGTGGCGGACCTTCGGCTGACCAAAGGGCAGGCTGAGTCTGTCGATGATGCGTACAAGATTGAGCCGGAAAGTAACGTGTTTGGCGTTATCAGTGCGCTGACTTACGCGGCACAGAAGATGGATCCGGAAGATCGTGTTTTGGTTGAACGGGGTGCGGGGCGGTATCTCGCAACGAGCATCAGAAAGGTGGCATAATGGGCAATGAACTTTCTGTGAGCCTCCCGCCGGAGGCTCTGAAAGACAACATCACGTTTGTGGATTTGGACCGTTACCCGAATACTGTGCGGGATGTCACAGAGGACGAAGCACGAGAGTTTTTTAATCTTTATCGCACGCAAGTCTCTTGGTGCCATGATTGGTTGATGAAGCTCAAGGGTTTCGGTATCTCCTTCCCACAGATCGGTGTTCCGATCAACGCAGCAGTGATGCGGTTTAACCTGCAGCAGCGGCCTGGTCTGTTCTTGAATATCTGTCACCTTCCCAACAAGGCTAAGAAACGTACGTCGTCAATGGAAGCTTGCTACTCGGTTGGGTTTGGTGCGGTCCCGTTTTCCCATACGCGGTGGCGAAAGATCAACGCGCAGTGGCGGGATCCGGCGTTTGTCTTGCACGATAAGGTTATGCGGATTCCGAATCCGTCGCGTGAAGTGCAGGCGGGCCATATTTTCCAGCACGAGTGCGAACACATGCTGGATGATTTTCCAGCGTTCGTGTCTGCGCTTTTGAAACAGTCGACAAACTTCAAGCCCAGGAAGAAAATCCTTGCGCTTGTTGACGAGATCAAAGGTGGCATGCGGCAGATTGAGCCCATCTTCGATCCGATGGGGAAATATCATGTCTTCGATTGACAGTATCGACAAGCTACGCGGCACATTGGGGAGAATTAAAAGTAGGCTGTGTTGCGCGCTTTCGGAAAAGAAGGCCATTGGAAACGAACGCGCGGTTTTGCAGGTTGAAGAAGAAATAGGCGTTTTGGGTTTGGTGGAGGCTGTCTTGCCTTTCACCCCATTCGCCACCGCGTTGCGGAAGGAGCAGGTTGTCCGTTGCAAGTCCTGTAATGCCGGCATGGTTTGGATCAAGATGACGTCCGGAAGACCCAGTCCCGTAAACGCAGAAGAAACAGCTTTCGTGGTTACGCAGTCCGGCGAAGTAGTCAAAGGTACGATTGTGGGCATTCTTGTTCTTTCGGATGAAGGCTACGCTTTTGGCCGTACGTCGCACTTTGCTACTTGCCCCGCGGCAGCGAAGCACAGGAGAAAAGATGGCAAAGAAACCACTGACTGACGATATTCTTGGCTTCAAAGGGTCGATGATTTCCCCACTTACAGACGCGGTGGTGGCCAAACGGGCGAGCAGAGACGATCGCAACGATGGGTTTTTCCATGCGTCACAGCTTCTCGGGTTGTGTGCCAGGCGCACAATCTTGGAACGAGTGTTCGGAAAAACACGGGTCCCTCCAGGCACCAATCTCCAGCGACGCTTTGACATCGGTACGGCGGCCCACAAGCTTTACCAAGAGCAGTACTGGGGGCCGGGGCAGTATCTCTGGGGTTTGTGGCGGTGTTCTCGTTGTCACCAGACTGTGACGGGCTTTATGCCCACGGATTCCTGCCCAACGTGCCAGTGGGGGGCGGTGCAGGCGGCCGAGGACTGTGTTCCTATGCTTACGGCTTCCGAATGCCGTGAGCGCTGTTTCTCGGACGCATACAAGGGCATTTCGCAGTTGCGTGACAGCAAGAAGGTGGCGGCGCGGCATGGTTGCGTGTATTGTGGCGCCTGGGGCTCGTGGGAGTACCTTGAGGTTTCGCTTGAAATGCCGGTCGGCGGCGAAAAGATTGTAGGAAAGGCCGACGCAGTGTTTCGTTTCCCCGACACAGGTCGTTATATCCTTGCCGATATCAAGACTTCCGCATCTGGTCCTTTCAACCGGGTCTCCGATAAGGCCAGCGCAGGGTACACGCATCAGGTGCAGATGTACTTAGGGATGCTCAATGCGATGTATCCGAAATTCGAGATCGAGATAGCGCACATTTTCTTTATCAACAAAGATAATTCGTTCGAGAAAGAAGTTGTGGTCGAGTATGACCCGGCGCTTTTTCGTGCGGTAGTCGCGTCTGTCAAGGCGATTGACAAGGCTTGGCGTAGTCCCAAGGCAAAGCTTCCCAAGCGGCTTTCTGTCTGTCAAAGCACGATGGACGATAGGCCGGCCAAGTGTTCGATGACGGAGCAGTGTTTCCATTTCGGAGCCTCGATCAATATGTGCGAACTTCGAGAGAAAGCGAACGAGCGCCCGGCCGATGGCTGGGATTCGCCTATCGCTTTTTAGGAGAAACAAATGGCAGAGCGGATTGAAGTTTATGAGCCGGAGGCAGTGAAGCGTGCAAAACAGTATGTCACGCAGCTCGGCTTGCAAGTGCCGGCTGATCCTTCGGTTGAAGACAGAAACACGGAACTTCCCTGGAATTTGAGTGAGTCCTCGCAGGCAGACTTGTCTCAGCTTATGACTGGGTATTCCAGGCTCAAGGCGTTCGCCCGGTACCACCATGCGATCGCTTCGGCAACAGTCCGCGATCTCGCGGGTGAGTTGAAGTCGACAGTGGGTGAAGACCTGTTGGTGACGCAAGGCGATACCGTGACGATTCGTAAGGCGCAGGTTATGGCTTCGCCGGGCATCAAGGCACTCAACCGGCAGTTGTTGGACGCGCAGGTGTTGGAAGAAATGCTCAAGTCTTTGTTGGACGGCTACGACGACAAGTATAAGGTCGTGAGCCGCGAGATTTCGTTGCGTGACAACGACTCTTGGGAGGGTGGAGATGACAAAACAGACTGGTCGTGAAGTGTTTGTCGGTTTGGATTTGTCCGTTCGCAGTACAGGCATGGTGGCTATAGCTTGCGACGCGGAGTTGCTTTTTCACGAAGCTTTTGGCTCACAGAAGGACAAAAGCCAAAGCAATGCAAACTTGGATAAGATCGTGCGCGCTCGCAAGGTGTGCGACATGGTTTCCGCCAATTTCCAGGCGTTGGAAGTGAAATACCCCGCCTGTTCGTTTCGCATTGCGTTGGAGGGCTATGCTTACGGTATGAGAAACACGTCGAGTCTGGCAGATTTGGCGCAACTCGGCGGGTTGGTGCAAGACATGCTCCGCGACGAGTACGAGTATCCGCTGATCGTCGCCACCTCCCAGCTTAAGAAGTTTGCTTCGGGCAAAGGTAACACCAAAAAGGTGATGATCCCCGCCGAAGTGGTTGCTCGCTGGAAGCTTCAATTCAAGACTACGGACGAAGTTGACGCCTACGTGCTTTCTCGGATATGCTTGGCCTATTATCAGGTCATGAGGAATGAAGTAACGATCCCATTGACCAAGCCGCAGCAAGCAGTAGTTGATGCTCTGAGACAAACGCAGTAGGAGGCACAGTATGTCTGATCCCAACACTCCGCGCGAAAGTGTAAGCAAAGATCCGGTCACCGGCACGTTGTTGATGCGTGTCGCCAACGGTACGGAAGCGAAGGCCGCAGCCAGCGCGATTGCGAATTTCGTCCGAGAGCGCAAAAAGATTACGCTCTTGGCAATGGGTGCCGGCGCAGTCAACCAGGCGTTCAAAGCGTGCGCCATTT
>Ga0307992_1000562_pt1 | contig 23572 bp, 25 predicted proteins | sample EllFjometagen133_FD_203162 | JGI IMG/M metagenome (GOLD analysis project Ga0307992, IMG submission 203162) | Marine microbial communities from Ellis Fjord, Antarctic Ocean - #133 | ecosystem: Environmental > Aquatic > Marine > Unclassified | place: Southern Ocean | collected 2014-10-08
ATCTTCGGTTTCAACAATTGCAAATCGCTCACAATGCCCAAAATGTTGTGTCAATTCGCCATTTGTAGTAGGTACTGCAAATATTTTTTTCATTTATTGTTCCATTTCTAATTTGTTTTGTTAATTACTCTTATTTGTCCCATATAACTAAAATTAATGCACCGCCTTTTGACTCAAAAGGACCGTGCTCTTCATGTAAATAATATATTTGATAGGAACCTTTAAGATATTTAACGCCATCAGTTATATACAGCCCGTCAAGGACAAAATGTTGTTCAGTGTATATATGAGAATGAGCTTCCATTTTAAATCCTTTTGGAATTTTCAATAGCACGGTTTTCCCATTTTCATCATCTCTAAGAGTTTTTTGAAGCGTTCCCGTTGGATAGTTTATTGCTTTCTCCCAATTGAATTCATTAAATATATTCTGTATATTTTTCATAATTCAGTCCTTTATTTCATTAATGAATAAAAAATAATGATTAGAGATCAGAAAGTTAACCTTTATCTTTTAATAATTCTTCTCTTACCATTGTGTGACCACATTTTGGGCATTTAACTTGGGTACATTTTATACCTTGTTGATGCGCTACCTTTTCACCACATTTAGCGCATACACAAAATCCACCAGTTCCATAAGCGCCACCCTTATTTCTACCTTGTCCACCTCCGCGACCTAGTCCTCTGCCTTGCCCCATATTCATTCCCTTTCCTGTATTATTCATCTGATTTTTCTCCTGTCCGCTTTAATTGCTCTTCTAAGGATAATAACTGATCCTTCAGAATCCTCATCTCATTTTCTATCATTGTTTTTTCAGATACATTTAGACTGTTTTCAATATATTGATTCCCTAATCCATTTCCAAAACCACGACCGTATCCTCTACCATATCCAAAACCACCTCTATTTCCTCTTTGGTATCCTAATCCACGATTTGAATAATTTAAATTATCATTATCAGCGCAAAATCCCATACGCCGACCTGTCATTGGACCAAACCCACTAGGTCCTGTTCTATCTCTTCCTGGCATTTCTGCCTCCTCTATTTTGATTATTATTAACACAACATCTGCCATGTCCAAATCCACCAGCAAGATTTAGTAAATTTTTTGAATCACAATCCGGACAATTCTGCAATGGAATACTAATATCAGTTTTAAACATATACCCGCAATCTAAGCAACGGATTATATTATTTCTAAAATGTATGTTTCCACCATCAATTGTTAACAATTTACCGTGAACCAAGAAATCTGCTATTTTTTTTCTTGCTTGTTCAACTAAACGTGAGAATGTTGAACGTGATATATTCATTTCATCTGCAGCTTCTTCGTGCGATAACCCTCGATAATCAGCTAATCGCAATGCTTCATATTCATCTAATGAAAGTAATATCTGTTTTAATGATATTCCCGCTACACCTATCGGTTTAAATTCTGTATAAAGTGGCGGTTCGTTTACAATTCTATCATTTTTTGGACGTGGCATATCTTTTTATTTATTATTTACGCCATGAATATAATGAGCATATGTGCATAATAGCAAGAGGACATTTAACAATCTGATAACAGAAAATTTTAAATTATCTTGCTATTCCCATCCAGAGTTAATAAACTATAATTAATCCCTGTTTAGCATAATCTAAATAAAATGACAATTGAAATAGTATTTGTATTAATCATAATAGCTATTGCTTTTATACTTTTTTCAACGGAGTTCGTGCCTGTAGATGTTACAGCGTTAATTATCCTTGGAATATTATTGATTACCGGGATGCTTTCTATTGAAGATGGACTCTCGGGGTTCTCAAATCCGGCAGTGATAACAATAGCGTGTCTATTTATAATTAGCGTTACAATACAAAAAGAAGGAATCCTAGAGTATGTAATATCTAGTGTAACAAAGCTGATCGAAAAAAATAAGATTATTGGTTTTGTTACATATCTTTTCTCTATCAGCATCGCATCAGCGATTATGAACAATACCGCAATAGTAGCGATTTTTATCCCAGTAACTATTCGTTTGGCAAATAGATTCAAGATCAGTCCATCAAAAGTGTTAATTCCATTAAGTTATGCTGCAATTCTTGGTGGAACTTTAACATTAATCGGTACATCTACAAACTTACTAGTTAATTCTATATTTGTCGAAAATGGATATTCTTCAATTGGAATGTTTGAGTTCACAAGATTCGGTATTATGTATTTAGCAATCGGTCTAGTATATATATTTACGATAATACCAAAGGTCATTCCTTCCCGTATAGCGGAGTCAAGTTTGACAAAAAATTATCAATTAGGCGCATATTTGACTGAAATTAAAATAAGTGATGATTCTCCATTAGTTGGAAATACTTGTCTCAGTAGATCAATTAACAAAAATTATGATGTGACTGTATTAAATATTTTACGAGAAGGTAAATTAATTACTACAAATATAAGAAATCGAAAAATACTAGAAGATGATACTTTATTTGTTCGTGGTTCTTTGGAAGGATTTTTACGAATGAAAGAGTTGGAAAAAGTCACTCTTTTGACCGATGAAAAACTGACAGAAAAAGAACTTGAGCAAGAAGAAAATATACTGGTTGAAGGAATATTAACAGATCATTCACGTTTAATCGGAAGAAGTTCAAAAACCATCAACTTTAGACGGCGATATGGTGCCTTTATTTTGGCGATACGCCGGGAAGGCACAATTCTGCGTGATAAAATTGCACATTTAAAGTTAAAGGCTCATGATACTCTACTAATTTATGGACCAATTGACAGTATTCAAAATCTAGCGGAATCAAATGACTTTATTTTAATTGGCGAAGTAGATGTTTCACTCAATAAACACAGATTTTGGTGGTTGAGCATTACAGTTCTGTTTATCGCTGTTTTATTAGCGGCATTTGGAATAGTTCCTATTGTGAAAGGTGCATTGATCGGGGTAATTATATTATTAGCATTTGGTGTAATAAAACCAACCGAAGCTTATCGTGCAATATCTTGGCAAGTGATTATATTGCTCGCCGCCTTAATTCCGCTAGGACATGTCATTCATTCAAGTGGAACGGCAGCATGGATAGGTGAATCATTATTTAATTTTATGGCGATATTTCCTGCTAATTATCAACCGTTTGTAATGGTAAGTTTGATTTATTTGATAACAACTATCTTAACTGAAGTTTCGTCCAATGCCGCCACAGCGATACTTATGACGCCAATCGCTTTAGTGGTTTCTGCAAAGTTAGGTTTAGATCCGCGTCCATTTGTGTTTTCTATTTGTTTTGCGGCTTCTGCATCGTTTATAACACCAATCGGGTATCAAACAAACTTAATGGTCTATGGTCCGGGCGGATATAAGTTTACAGATTATATTAAAACAGGATTGCCTCTCGCAATCATATTATGGATAGTGGCAACATTTTTTATTCCAGTATTTTGGCCGTTTAAAGTAATATAAACAATATCAATTCATTGGCCAGGATTTCCATTATTTTAGTAGAGATGAATCTCAACTATCGGGTGGTAGTCCAATTGAATATAGGGGTGCGTCGGATTAACTTTTATGTTCCAACCTAATTACTTGTAGGAAAATATCCTAATATCCAATAGTGCTACAAGTTAGTTTCTAAAATGGCAGAACTGACTTAAATATTTATCTAGTCATTATGAGTGGTATAATATGACTATTTTATTCCTCCGAAACATATCTTATACGAATCTTAAGCTATTATAGTTATTACTTGAGTTCCGAGAATTAATAATGCAATTAAATTTATTTAATCTTTTTAAGTTATATATACTTAATAAGTGTGACTTAGCGAGCGGAGCTGTATTTAAAACGAACGTTACTTAATTATTGTAAATTGGTAAATAATTATTCACTCATTGTTTTCAATAGGATACTTCATACTTTTCCTTTCCAATGATAAATCCCCTAATAAATAAATATAAAGTAAAGCTAAACCGCAATCTGCACTTAAAAGAGATATTATTTGGCAGTGCCAATACACTTTTATTAAAAGTATTAGGAATGGTATTGGCGTTAGGTGTCACGCTATTGATCTCTAGAAAATATGGCGCAGAAGGTATTGGTTTATACAATCTTTCAGTTAGAACCATTGTTTTCTTAGCGCTCACTTCGACTCTTGGAATAAACACTGCTATTTTAAGATATGCGGGCGATTTTAGTAAAAAAGGAAATGAACAAAAGTTAAAACTACTAATAAAATATTCTATTCAAATCGTTTTACCCGTCTCTATATTATTTGGGCTATTACTATTTATTACTTCAGATTTGATAGCGAATAGTTTATTTCATAACATTAAATATAAAATTCTATTAAGAATTTTATCATTTATCCTCCCCTTTTTAGCATTGTTAAATATAAATGTTGAATATATAAGGGGATTAAAACTTATTAAAATATCAGAATTTTTTAGGAGTGTTTCTAGTCCCATAATTAATATCATTTTATTAACTACAATCGGGTTATTCGTACATACTTACCTATTACCCTTTTATACAGTTTCGATGGCAATAATTACTACTACAATAGCATCCGTGATATTTATTTTAAAGAAAATTCAAAATATTCCCGATCATTCACACAACGCATTCACAAAAAATGAACTACTAAAAACATCACTACCTATGATGGTTATTGCACTAGTAATTTTTTTACAAATGTATATTCCATTATATTTTTTAGAAGCATATACATCAACGGACCAAGTGGGAATTTTTTTTGTTAGTCTAAGAATAGCGGCTCTTATTAGTTTAGTACTAATTGCAGTAAATACTATTTCTGCACCTAAATTTTCCGAATTATATTGGTCAAATCAACATCATGAATTACAAAAAGTTATTTTTCACTCATCTAAATTGATGTTTATTATTTCCCTAATAATTGCCGTGATACTGGTTATATTTTCACATAATATATTGAAGGTTTTTGGTATCGATTTTATTAAAGGAGAAACAACCATTTTTATATTAATTGCAGGTTTCGTCATAAACTCCATTAGTGGGTCCGTTGGTATATTGCTTAATATGACTGGACACCAAAAAAATTTTAGAAACATATTACTAATGATTTTGCCAATTAATATTTTACTAAATATATTTTTTATTCCATTATATGGAATAAATGGGGCTGCTATTGTAATGACAGTGTCTATTTCACTTGCTAATATTATTCCGGTTATTTATTGCATAAAAAAACTAAATTTAGTAACATTTTATCTACCTTATATTTCAAAAATAATTATAGAAAGTAATTCACTAAAAAACAATTAGATGATGATACATAATTTTATAAGTTTGCCTAATTTTTCAATAGTAGGAACCACCAAAGGTAGCACTACATTTCTATCCAGATATTTAAATCAACATAGTAAAATATTTTTACCACCTTTTAAAGAACCACATTTTTTGTAAATAAAAATGTTGCAGGAAAAATAAAACATTATATTGATAACTTTGATATCTATCTAAAACTTTTTAACAATACAGATAACCATTAACTTCGGCAAGACAGGTGTGTTCTATTTATACTATTTTGAAAAAACTATAAAAAATATTAATAACCATGTTAGATACATTCTAATAAAATACGTCTACAAAGGGTAATAATTATATGAAAAATTGGTTAATTTCACTTCGGTTTTTTTTAATAATAAGATATTATCAAATTTCCCTTCTCATCGGGTTAGAAACTTTTTTTTTAGTTTTACAAGGTTTAAGTCTGGGAAAAAATTTGACTATTTATAGTGGATTTGAAATTAGAACTCCAAAAAATATTTTTATTGGAGATAACACTATAATTGGTCATAATGTTGTGCTGGATGGTCGAAATAGTTTAGAAATTGGTAATAATGTAAATATTAGCGGTCAAGTTATTATTTGGACGATGCAACATGATTATAATTCATCAAATTTTGATAAAATCGGTGGTAAAGTTGTTGTTAAAGATTATTGTTGGATTTCTGCCTGGGCTATAATTTTACCGGATATTTTAATTGAAGAGGGAACTGTGGTTGCTGCCAATGCCATAATTACTAAGAATACTCAGAAATATAAAGTGTTTGGTGAAGTACCTGCTAAAATTATTGGTGAGAGAAATAAAAACTTAACATATAAATTAACAAAAAAAAATAGGATACATTTTGTCTGAATATCTACCAAATCTAATTATTCCGGGTGCCCCCAGAGCAGGGACCACCAGTTTATGCGAATATTTGAATCAACATCCTGATATTTATGTACCAAACATAAAAGAACCCCGGTTTTTTATTTCTGATATTTTAAATGAGTTACCTGAAATTGATAAACAAAAACACTACTTATTAAACTCTAGTATTTTAGACCTACCACATTATAAAGAATTATATAGAAGCTCTAAATGTAAAATAAAGGTAGATGCTAGTGTTCAATACTTATTTTATCATGATATTGTTATACCTAAAGTCAAAGAAATTATCGGAGATCCATATATTTTAATTGTGTTACGTAATCCTATAGACAGAGCTTACTCAAACTATCTTTACAATAGGGAACTTGAGTCCAATTCATTTGAAAAAGAAATTGAAATTGAAGACCAAAAACTTATTAATGGCATTAATTCATTCCGATTGTATTTTAAACAAGGTTTATATTATAAATCGGTAAAAAATTATATTGACAACTTCACCAATGTAAAAATCATTCTTTTTGATGATTTTATCAAAAAAAGGGACGAAACCCTCAATGAAATTTTCTCTTTTTTGGGTTTAATATCAATTAAAAAAATTAAAAAAGTGCCACAATTAAATAAATCCGGAATTCCAAAAAATAAATTATTCAAATTATTTTATTCTAATAATAGTAAACTAAAAAAAATAATACCCTCTTTTCTCATTAAAAACTTGAGTTTGAATAAAAAAATGAGATTTATCATAAGGCTAAATTCAATCTTTTTAACTAGAGATAAAACAACGCCAATTTCTGCTGAATACAGAAAATTTTTATTCAACTTATATCGTGCTGATTTAATTAAGTTAAAAAAACTTATCAATCGTGATTTACATAGATGGTATTGAAATGTTACTAAAGTTCGTTGAATTTATAAATAATGGGTACTCAAGATGATTCAGAATTTTTTCATTCATTTCTGCATACACGTTTATTGGTAAGGGGTGTAAATTATGTATTGGTTCGGGAAATACTATCGGCAATTTCTATCATATCATAGCGACAAGAAAAATATCTATAAATAAAAATGTGTTGATTGTAGATAAGGTTTGTACTGGCGATAATTGGAATGAATATCATGATATGCCTATTCCATTAGTTAAACAACAAATAGGATGAGATATTATTGGGGAAGACACATGGATTGGTGGAAATTTTATTCTAAATAGTGTTGTACATTCACATAAGTCAAAAACCCATAGATCAAGTTTCATCAAGAAACGGTTATTTAAAAACTTGATTTTAGGAAATTTCTAAAAAACATTATTAAGTAAAAAATAGGCGTCAACAAATTAATAATAAAAGTATTTTTATCAAACATGCAAGCTTTAATCAACCGTTTTAAGATGAGCGAGGAGTATTATATAACAAATACTTATAAAAAAAATACTACAGTTAGAAGGCTTATTAGGCCGATAATTAATAAAATGGCATGAGGATTAATAGTGAATTTATGAAAAAAATATATTATAAGTTAAAAACTAAACTTGCTGATAGGCAATTGAGTCTAATGAAAATAATATATTATAAGTTGAAGACTGGTCTTATAAAGAGAAAAATGAGTCGTGCCGGAAAATTTATTGTATACGGCCCTTCTCGTTTCAATGGTCGCAAATTTATTGAAATTGGTAACCATGTTTTTATATTTAGTAATTGTTGGTTAGCTGCCTATAATACGATAGAAAATGACCCTTTATTAAAAATAAGTGACGGCTGCCATCTTGGCGATGATACGCGTATTCATGCAGTTAAAAAAATCATACTAGAAAAAAATGTCGGGACTGCCTATAATGTATTCATTACTGATTCCAGTCATGAATACGATGATATATCAAAAACAATATGGAATCGTACTAAATTTATTGGCGCTGTTATAATTGGAGAAAACACATTGATTGGATCAAATGTCTGCATCTTTGGAGCAAAAATAGGTCGGCATTGTGTTATAGGCGCTAATTCAGTTGTAACGAAAGATATACCTGATTATTCTGTTGCTGTTGGTTCCCCAGCAAGAATTATAAAAAAATATAATTTTAAGACTAAGAAGTGGGAACGAGTAAATAATAAAGAAAAGTCACAAGTTGAATAAAAATGTACTCATAACAGGCGGGGCGGGGTTCATCGGCTCTAATCTCGCTATTAGATTATTGGAAAAAGATTATGATGTTACCGTACTAGATAATCTTTCGATACAAATACACGGTAATAACCCAGAATTAACTTCACCTTTATTTCAATCAATTAAAGGTAAAGTTAATTTTATTCATGGGGATATTCGTAACAAGGATGATTTGGCAAAATCATTAAAAGATGTACAAATAATTATTCATTTTGCAGCCGAGACGGGTACTGGTCAATCCATGTACGAAGCAACAAAATATTGTGATGTTAATGTTAATGGGACAGCATTACTCCTAGACTATATCACAAATAAGAAACATTCAATTAAAAAAGTGGTTGTTGCGTCGTCCAGGGCAGTCTACGGAGAAGGGAAATACTATTGTAAAAATGATGGATTCGTGTTTCCTATCGAGCGTGATGAACTAGATATGAAAAATGGGGATTTTGAAGCTAAATGTCCTCACTGTAATTGCTCGATAGACATGGTAGCTACTGATGAAGAGTCTAAATTACATCCATCCTCCATCTATGGAATTACAAAACTTTCTCAAGAAGAAATGACATCAGTAATTTGCAAATCGCTTGGAATACCATCCGTCGTCCTTAGATATCAAAATGTATATGGACCCGGTCAGTCACTATCTAATCCATATACAGGAATTTTATCTATTTTCTCAACATTGATTAAAAACAATAGGACGATTAATATTTTTGAAGACGGAGAAGAAAGCAGGGATTTTGTTTTTATCTCCGATGTAATAGAAGCTACTATTCTTGGAATTGAAAAAGACGAGGCCAACTTTCAAGTGTTTAATGTGGGTTCGGGAGTCCCAATAACAGTAGAAAACGTTGCAAAAACATTACTTGATTTATATGGATTAGATGTACCTCTATATATTAGCGGAAATTATAGAATTGGCGATATAAGACATAATTTTGCAGATTTAATAAAAATTAAAAGGTTACTAGGATATAAACCAAAATATACATTTTATAAGGGTATTTCAAAGTTTGTGGATTGGGTAAATCAACAAGAAATCAATGAATCCCAATATGAGTCCAGTCTAAATATTATGAGATTAAAAAATTTATTAAAATGAATAGTAAAATTGGTGTCATTACAGTTACCTATAACAGTGCAAATGTACTTAGTGATTTTTTATCATCAATTAAAACTCAAACGCATAATAATTTTGTTCTTTACATTATAGATAATAATTCGCAAGATACAACTTCTGATATCATAAAGCAATTTGACGATAGCAGAATAAATTATGTTCAAAACTCGGAAAACCTAGGTGTAGCAGCCGGAAACAATATTGGAATTCGTTTAGCAATGGAAGAGAACTGTGATTTCATACTTTTTTTAAACAACGATACAAAATTTGAAGAAAACACATTTGAAAAACTTATTATAGGAATTAATGAGCATGGTGCAGAATTAGTTGCTCCTATAATATATTATTATGATAAAAAAGATTATATTTGGTCCGCTGGCGGTGATTTTGATAAAATTTTTAAATTTGAAATATATCATATTGGATTTAAAGAAAAAGATATAGATCAATATGATAATAATAGATTAATTACCTATGCTCCTACTTGTTGCCTACTTATTAAAACAGAAACTCTAAGAGAAATAGGATTATTCGATGAGAACTATTTTTGTTATGAAGATGACGTTGATTTTTGTTATCGCGCCACAATACTAAATAATAAAATAATGATGTGCTTATCTTCATTTAAATTTTATCATAAGGTTGGTGCATTAACCAATAATAAGGATTCATTTTTGTCAGAATTCGCTATAAAGTACAGAACTGAAAATTTTGTATATAGGTGCAAAAAGTATTTTTCATTTAATAAAATGATTCTTTTACTATTATTCTTTTTTAGAGAAAATTTAAAAATAATTCTAAATAAACGATACAACCGTTCTCTAAACACATTTTTTCTATTTAATAAATCATATTTTGCTGGAATTAAAAAATAATTGGGAAAATTCCAAAAGACTTTTTATAACGCCATAATATTTATTCTTGTAATTAGTGCTGGCGGGATGCATTTTTCTATTGCACGAATACCTCTAACCTTTGCTTTGCTATTTTTAATACTTTTATACATATTCATTTTCTCCCAGACATTTAAATTTAATAAATTTATTAAATCAATATTCATCCTATGTATTTTAATTACAATATTAATATTTAATTATATATTTGCAATTCAAGGACAACAAGTCAATACTTACTTTTTTATGTTGTTAATTATAATTATCGCTTTTGGGGCAACTTTTTTAATCCATAAGAATAATTTCTCGCAATCTTTTCTAACTGTATTATATATTATACAAATTCATGCACTCTTATCTTTCATATTCTCTATATTTTTTGAAGAATATCTACAAAGCTTTCTTCTCCATGGTGAAAAATTATATGATACATTTTATTATATATTTTTCTATAGGATTGAAGCTAGCAGAACATCATTTTACGGAATTCAATTTATTCGCAATCTTGGATTATTTTGGGAACCAGGAATTTTGCAAATATTTCTTAACCTGTTATTATACTATCAATTATTTGAAAAAAAGACCCCTAAGGTAAAAATCGTTTTAACATTATTTCTCATAATCACAACTTATTCTACAACCGGTTATTTAATAATGTTATTATTAATTGCGTATAAATATAAATCTATTTTATCCTTAAAACATTTTCCTTATCTATTAATTAGTTTTACATTTACCTTAATACTGTTTTTCCCAATAATAAGTTATCATTTTGAAAATAAAGTATTAGGCGAAAAAGTCATGTCAACCACCGTGAGAGTTTTTGATGCTATACAGTCTATAAAAATCATTGCTGATTATCCAATCACAGGAATTGGTCTTACTTGGGAATTGTATGAAAAATTGCAATTATCTTATAAAGAAGTATTTGGTTTGGTAGTTATTGACGTACAGGGCAATACTAACTCCATCCTAAGTACTATTATACTTTTTGGTTTACCAACGGGATTTTTATTCATACTTGCATTATACTTTCAAGATCTAATTGGATCAAAATACAAACAATTTATTTTTATTTTATTACTTATCTGTCTAAATAGTGAACCACTTTTATTAAGACCATTTTTTATGCTACTAATTTTTAATGGTATGGTCAATATTATTTCAAGACCTAAGCCTGTCCATCTCCATCAATAAATTCAAAACCTCTTATTTATAAAATGAACATAATTTTTATAGTTGGAAATTCTCGTAGTGGTACAACAATGATGGGACGAATATTAGGTAATAATCCGGATATATTTACATTTGGAGAATTACATTTCTTTGGAAAACTATATGAACCGTCTAAGAAAAATATCAAATCATTAAATATCGAACAGTCAGTAAACTTATTCGCAAAATTGTTATGTGTACAAAGAGAAGGTTATTTCGCTCCTTGTACCGATAATAAAAAATATTTGAAAGAAATTTCATCAAATATCAATAATATAATGTTAACTCCTGAAGCAATTTATATTGACTTTTTAAAATACGAAACAAAAATCAAAAAGAAAAATATTGCATGTGAGCAAACTCCGAGAAACTTGTATTATATTGAAAATATACTAAAATTACCCTGTAACGTCAAAATAATTAATATGGTTCGTGATCCTCGCGATGTTCTTTTGTCTCAAAAAACAAAATGGAAAAGGAAATTCCTTGGAGCTAATAAAATACCACTTCGTGAATCTATTAGATCTTGGATTAATTATCATCCAATAACAATAGCTTGGTTATGGAAATCAGCAATAAATAAAAGTAGTATTTATCACAATCATACTTCAATTATATCCGTTAAATTTGAAGATTTATTAGAGCAACCAAAAAATACAATGCAAAGAGTAACTCAATTTCTTGATATTAGTTACACCAACGATATGCTTAGAATCCCACATACGGGCTCTTCAGAGATACACGATACTTCTGAAATTGGCATAAACAAAAAAAGGTTGAATCCGTGGAAAAAAAGTGATAAACTAAAAAAAACTGAAATATATTTATGTGAGAAAATATGTTCAAACCAAATGAACAAGCTTGGGTATATATTATCTGAAGTCAAACCCTCTTTAATACTATTAATATATCTATTATTCTCATTTCTATTAAAAATAATATTTTCCTTTATTTTTAATATTAATCGAAGTAAAAATATTCTTCTAACTATTAAAAAAAGACTCGCTATTTAGATGGTCTGTCCAAATCTAATGATTGTCGGTGCACCTATAGCTGGCACAACATCACTTTATTATTACTTAAAATACCATCCTGATATATTCATGTTAACTCCTATAGAGATTAATCGTTTTTCAAGTAAAAAAGTATATACATAAAGATTATATTATGAAACGTATGAACTTCTTAGATAATTTACAATTTATTTATAATGACTCTCAAATATTTACTTGCAATCCAAATAAACCTTTAGAAAGTTTAGAAAAATATATTAAAAATGCGAATTCTTTCAATTACAATAATAATATCATTATTGGTGTAAAATTAAATATTATATCAGAGTTGTTTTACAATAATAGATTATTCAAATTAATGGTAAGTAGTAGGAAAAAGGAAATAATAGAATATTTAATAAACTCAAAATTCGAAATAGAAAACATATTAGCAGTATATCCAAACATATATATACCAAGATTTTGTTTTAATTTGACGGATAGCAGTTCACATAGAATATTAATTAATGAAATATTACTACCCCGTAAATATTCTCTAACCTTTATTAATAGAATATTACTAATGCTATTTTCCAATATTATTAATAAATATAAAAATCCAGATCTCCTAGTAGGCAATATATTTATCATAGCAAAAAAGAAAAAATGATCGATTTAATTTCAAAAATTGAAGATTATTTAAACATCTCAATTGATTATAAAAAATATCTACTCATTGGAAATGCATTTGATAAAAAAGCATTATTCTTATATAAGAGGAAAGACAACCATCCTAGTATCCTTGTTCGAATTCCAATAAACATTAGAGCGGAAAAATTGTGTGAAAATGAATACAATAACTTATTATATTTAAATACTATTAAAATTAGTAACATTCTTGCGGCACAACCTTTAGGAAAAATAACATATAAAGGGTTTAACTGTTATATACAAAAAACATTATTTAGTAATCAAATGCAAACTAATTTAAGAACTATCCTAAAAAAACCTCGTGTAAAGGATTTTAACATAGTAGTCCATTTTCTTTCAATAATATACAATAAGACAAAATCTACAGATAATCTTACGGATAAAACATTTTTCAATTGTTGGCAAATGGGCGATTGCTGGATTGGTAATCTTGGATTATATAATAATTCTCTTGTTCTGTACGATTTAGAATATGCAGTTAGAAGTGGATATCCGCTATATGATTTACTGCATTTCGGTTTACATTATTTTGTTGCATTAAACAATGTAGGTAAATTAGGAAAAAGTATTCGTGACGGTAATTATACAAATAAACTAGATAACCGAATATTTGATTCAATAGAAAAAATGTTTATTGTGGATTTAATTAATGGCGGGAAATTTACAATATTATTAAAATATGCAATCAATACTTACACTACAAAATGTAATATTAATAAGAAAGATACAAAAATTTTAATTAAAAACTATTTTGAAAAATTCAGAGGAATTGGTAATCTTAAAAATGATTGGGAAAAGGAGGTTTTTAAAAAAATACTATGAACAAACGTGATCGAGATATAAAAGAAACATACAATATGTGGCAAAGCTATTATACATCTATAAAAGAAAACTCAGAATTGTATGGTAAGGAGTTCAATAAATATACTTATATACATAGTTGGCATAATTCCATTAGGTCGCTTGAGAGATTAAATCCAATAATAAAAGGTATGGATATTCTTGATGCTGGATGTGGCTGGGGAAGAATAATTCTAGGTATATTAGAAAAATACAGTGGGCTGAATCTTGTTGCAATGGATTATCAACAAGAATCACTTGATAACGGCATAAAAATTATTGGGAATGAATCAAATGGTAACAATATAAAATGGATAAAGGGAGATATTATGTCAATGCCTTTTAAGAATGATAGCTTTGATATCGTATACTCAATGCGTGTATTTCAGCATCTAAATTCACCGGAACAAGCAGCATCTGAAATATTAAGGGTGTTGAAACCGGGTGGAAAATTTTTAATACTGGTGCAGAATAAACTATGTCCACTTAATTTAAATTATTATTCAAGAACTTATTCTCCAAATGAAATGAAAAAGTATTTTTCTAAATTAAAGAATTTAGAAATTAACTCATCCAGTATTGATTTTTATAAGCCCATTTACAAACGCAACACAATTAAACCTAATAAAATTTCGATGTCATTTGAAAAGTTTTTCGAAAAATTTCCAGTAGTAAATAAATTTGGTGGGAAAGTCATAGTATGGGGGAAAAAACAAAAATAAATAATAATAAAAACAATTTTATTAATTAGTGACAAATGTAATGGCACTACACTGATGGGGTGGATTCATTATATCAATTAATAGATATAAACATTGTATGACTACTTATTTTTATAATTTATGTACCGGAATTGAAGAACATCTTTTACAAATTTATAAACCTAATATTATCAAACTAGAAAATTTTATTTCAAGGAATTCATCTCATTGGTATCATAGAGCAAATTAAGTCCCCGAAAAAAATTGCAATAATTGAACCTATTGGTGGTCATGGAGGTATGGAATATTACAATCATGGATTATGTTCAGCTGCTACAAGTGTTATTGGAATCAGCGTTATTCTTTTCACTTCCGATAAAAGTATAATAGATCAAAAATTAAAATTAACATATAAAATAAATAAAATATTTAAGAATATTTATTGCGAACAGAATATAGCTATAAGAGGAACAAGATTCCTTTTTCAATTGATTCGAGCTTATCAAGTCTGCAAAAAAGAAGAAGTAAACATTATCCACATGTATATTTTTCATTTTTCATTTTTTGAAAAATTGCAAGCTAGTATAGGAAAATTATTTGGATTTAAAATTGTTGCAACTATACATGACATAGACAGTTTTGATTCAACGCATATTTACAATAAAAAGGATTCATTCATACCGTTTTTGGATGCAATTATTTTCCATAATAATTTTTCAAAATCTTTATTGTTAAATAAAAATCCAAAGTTTACAAAATTAAATGTTGCTATAGTGCCTCCATTTGATCGTGATGTAACAATAAATGCTAAAAATAAAATAATTAAACCCAATAATGTTTTTAACTTTTATCAAAAAAACAGAAAATACATTCTATTCTTCGGTCAAATTAAGGAAGATAAAGGAGTTGATTTATTGATTAAGGCATTTATCAAGCTATGTAATAGGATAGATAATGTTGATCTTATCATTGCAGGGAAAGTATGGAAGACAGATTTTAATAAGTATCAAAAATTGATTGATGAATCAGAGTATAAAATGCGATTCATCTTAAAATTAGAATTTATCGAAGATGAAATTGTTCCACTTCTATTTAATATTTCTGATGTTGTAGTATTGCCATATAAAGTAATTTATAATAGCAGTGTTATCTTTAGAGCAATGGACTATAATTCTATTATTTTAGTTTCAGATTTAGAACCACTCACTGACATAATTGAAGATGGACAAAATGGATATATTTTTAAATCTAATGATATAAAATCCCTAGAAAATAGGTTAAGACATGTATTATCTATATCTCATATACAAAAGCATTCCATTTTACAGAACATGAAAGAAACATTAAATAACAAGTTTTCGATTGAGGCTACAGCAATACCTTTAAATATAGTATACGATAATGTAAATAACGTTGATTCAACCGTAATTAATAAAGAATAATATTTTGTTATCTAAAGTAGCATATCTTTTAACGATTGCGCAATTAAATATTTCGGTTCCCAACCAGTATGAGATAATATCTTAGCATTTGAGCCAATAATAACTCGATTGTCATTGGGGCGAATAAACTCATCATTAATAACTGTATTTATATTTATACCTTGCAAGTGACTTAGTATTTCTAAAATTTGTTTTAGTGTATAACCAACGCCACTACAGACATTATACATTTCACCAGTTTTTCCCTTTTCAAGCAATCCCATGTATGCCACAACCACATCTCGAACGTCAGTGAAATCTCTAATTATATGTAAATCACCTACTTCAATTGTAATATCTTTTGAGTTAGATTGGAGACAATCCTTAATTCTTTTAATAAATGATGGAATAACAAAATAATCTTTTTGGCCAGGACCAATATGATTAAAGGATCGTGTCATTACAATATCCATACCATAACTATCAACATATATCTTTGATAATAATTCTTGAGCAACTCGAGCAACGGCATAGGGACTTACAGGATTCAAAGGAGCTTCCTCTAAAATAGGCATTTTGTCAATATCCAAGTTCCCATACTGCTCAGATGATCCAATAGATAAAATGCGACACTTTATTTGGCATTCCCTGAGTACTTCAATTACATTTAAAAATATATTAGTATTGTTCGCAAAGCTATCTACGGGATTTTTCCAACTAAATGCAACACTGCTATACGATGCTAAATGAATTACAAAATTTGGTTTAAAATTGCATATCAATTCCGCAATTGTATCTTTATTCAGCAAGTTAACATTTTTATGAGAATAATTTATATTTTTAAATTTTTGATTATACAATGTAGGTTGAGCATCCAGTCCCAATATTTTAGCCCCGTGTTCAATTTCATTGATGTATTTCAATAAATGCCAACTTACAAATCCAGAGCTACCTGTTATTAAATATTTATTCATTGCTTTGTTTAATCCAAATTACTGCCATAATTTAAATAATATTTAATTTAATAATTCATTTAAATTTAGGAAAAATACTGCATTTTATGGTATGAAATTATAGCTAATAATTTATGAAAAAAGTCAACATAATTGGTACTGTTGGATTACCTCCTAAATTCGGAGGATTTGAAACCCTTGCAGATTATTTAGTGCAAAAACTATCCAATAAATATGATTTTACCGTTTTTTGTAGTAGTAAACATTATACTAATAGAGATGAAAAATATTTATCTGCTAAAAGAAATTTTATACAGCTTAGAGCAAACGGAATCCAAAGCATTCCTTACGATATTATATCGATCTTAATTTCCCTTTTTAAATCAGATACATTACTTATTCTTGGGGTTTCAGGATGTATGATTTTACCAATAATTAAACCATTTCATCGAAAAAGAATTATCATTTCAATAGATGGAATGGAATGGAAGCGGGACAAATGGTCACGATTTGCAAAGTGGTTTTTAAAAGTTAGTGAAAAATGTGCCGTTAAATTTGCAGATGTAATAATAGCAGATAATATTATTATTCAGAAATATATTAAATCAAATTACAATAAAGAAAGTGAATTAATTGAATATGGCGGAGATCAATCTATACATATCAAACCAACCAAAGATGATATTAAAATATTTCCTTTTTTAAAAGACCAATATGTGTTTTCTGTTTCTAGGATTGAACCGGAAAACAACTGTGCTTTGATCTTGAAAGCTTTTTCTGAATTAAATGATATTAAATATGTATATATTGGCAATTGGAATATTTCTAAATATGGCAGAATGCTTAAAGAACAATATAAATCACACAAAAATGTATTTCTTCTTGACGCCATATATGATATTGAGGTTTTAAATACCATTAGAAGTAATTGTACAATTTATATCCACGGACACAGTGTAGGCGGGACAAATCCTACACTTGTAGAAGCTATGTATGTCGGATTACCGATACTAGCGTATGATGTAGATTTCAACCGAGAAACAACCCAAAATAAAGTATTATATTTTACCGATACAAAACAATTACGGACTAATTTGACTCTATTGTACAATGATCAATCTCAGCAGAAACGAATAGCTGATAATGTAAAGAAAATTGCTCTGGATAATTATAATTGGAATATTATTATTACTAAATACGATAAAATTTTTAAAATATAAACTTCTACTTTTAATATTTCTATTTTATACTAAATTTAAATATAATAACCTTCTATCATATTTATTTTTATGTTTTTTATCTATTGACCTGTTTAATGATCGTTTATATAGGATAAAATGGGCAAATATTGTCTCTATATAAAAATAAGCAAAAATAATAATATTTATGTAATTTTCTAGTTAAATATAGTTATTATACCCACTACAATGATTCAATAAAGGATACTAAATGAACAATAATAATAATTTCTATCTCAGAAGTTTACTTGTGTTTATAATAATTTGTAGTCCATTGTTAGGACAATCTATACAAGAACTACAATCCTTACAACGCTTACTCGGTCAATCCAACCGTACAGATGTTCAAGAAGGTCGACTTAGCACTACTTTTGGTGAGCAACCCGAACTAAATAATAAAACAACCATTACTTCCCCAAAATTCAAGCATAACACCAAAAAAGGTAGTTGGCAATCAATCAAACAATATTCCTTATGGCTAAATGAAACAACTGGTGATACGTCGGTAATGGAATTATATGGTTTTATTCCTGATACTTCCCTTGCCTATTTTGGCTATAATATTTTCACCCAAAGAGATTCTATTCCATTTTGGCAAAACTTGCCCGCCCCTGATAACTATATTCTTGGCCCGGGAGATGTAATAGAAATTTCTCTATGGGGGGAAGCCCAATTAAATGAGCGCTATACAATTACCAGTGATGGCAATATTTATATAGAACGTGTGGGTTTGCTCGAACTAAGTAGCAAGACAGTACAAGAAGTACGAAACAATATCGAAAATAAATTCAAACAAGGTTTTGCTACTTTGCGTGGCAAATATCCTTCTTCTTATATAGAGATAACCATCAATGCTACAAAAGCAATCAATGTTCATTTTGTTGGCGAAGTAAATATCCCCGGAATTCATCTCGTGCATCCTTTCTCATCAATTGTAACGGGTCTTATACAAGCTGGTGGTGTTAAAAATACCGGAAGTTTGCGCAATATTTTTATAAGAAGGAATGGGGAAACTATCTCCAAGTTAGATTTATATGATTATATAATTAATGGAAATATAAATAATAATTTCCAGCTTCGTGAAAACGATGTTATCGTTGTACCTGTAAGAAAATCTACAATTGAAATTGAGGGTGCAGTCTACAGACCGGGTATTTACGAATCGATTGGACAAGAGACTATCACTCAACTTATAAATAATTCGGGTGGTTTAAAACATAATGCATCAAAACAAATTACTTTGAAGAGAATCCAACTATTTGATGATAGAAGCAACAGTTCATCAATTGTAAATCAATTCTTATTTAATTTTGATCAGTTAGACGCTATCTATGCCCAAGATGGCGATAAAATACAGATACATTCAGTGTCCGAACTTTCTAACGAAGTGGAAATACTGGGGCAAATAAAAAAAGAAGGCACATATAAATACACTCAAGATATGAATTTACAAGATTTAATGAATCTTGCCGGTGGATTGGAAGACTCCATTTTCATTAAAACTATGTATTTAGATGAAGTTGAAATCATTAGAAAAGACAAGGAAAGTTATTATAATAATACAATCGTAGTGAACTTAAAACAACTCTTACAACAGAACTCTCTTTCAGAAATAAAATTAAAAAATGAAGATATTGTTATCGTTCGGGCAAATAGAAATCTATTAGGTATAAACAATGTAATAATAAACGGAGAAGTAAATCACCCTGGCGTATATGCCTTATCCTATAAAAATGAATCCTTGCAATCTATTATTGATCGCGCGGGGGGGACTACCGACAGAGCATTCAAAGAAGGTATAAAAATAGTTAGAGATACGCTGTCTGTAATCTGGGATGACTATACAATACCATTAATTGCAGGTGATTCAGTTTTAGTTAGCCAAAAATCCGGGGTGGTTGCAGTTACGGGGGAAGTTTATAACTCTGGATTGATAAAATATTCAGCTGGACGGTCTGTTAACAGTTATATCAAAACCGCGGGGGGACTAACACCAGATGGGAATCGCCGTGATATTTTAGTAGTCTACGCTAACGGCGATGTAAAACCGAACGGTAAATTATTATTCCACCCGAAAGTAAAAGAAGGTGTGACTATAATTGTAAATAAAAAACCTGAAAGGCAGCCATTTAGCTTAAATGAATTTCTGCGTGATACTGCATCAATTGCCGCATCGCTGGCAATGATATATTATGTGATAACTAATTAGCAATAGGATCAAAATTTTATGGATAATAAATTACCCGAAATCAAACACAAGGAAGATGAGTATACCTTTTCAGATCTATACTTAGCACTGGCGCGCGGAATAAAATGGATCATATTTACACCGATAGTAATCGGCTTACTGGCCGTAGTATATTTAATCCTATTAGCAAAACCAACATTTGAATCTACAGCTACTATTTTTCCATCATTTGGAGAAAGTGGAAGTAATTCGAGCTTGCTTAGTATGGCAAGCCAATTTGGGATTTCAATTCCATCACAGTTTGAAGATACAGATTTTATATCAGCTGACATGTACCCAGCAATTGTAAAAAGCCGCACTCTCGCAAAAACAATTCTCAACAGAAAATTTGATTCAGAAGAATACAATACAAAAGTATCATTATTAAGTATTTTGACTGATCACGATGATTTTAACGATACTGATTCTTCAAAAATTATCGCAGAAAAGATTAAATACTTTACTGAGAAAGTCGTAAAGATTAGTCGGAACCCCGATACACCATTATATACTTTAAAAATATTCACCGAAGATCCTATGCTTAGCGCTCAAATCGCGAATGCCGTTATTCAAGAACTTGACACGTTACAAATGGAGTTCAGATCTCAGAAAGTACTGCAGAAAAAGAACTTTATAGAAGATCGCATAGTAGACATAGAAAAAGAATTAATAAAAGCTGAAACCGCACTGGAAAAATTTCGCGAGCAAAATAAACAAATCAGTTATTCTCCATCTTTACTGCTTGCGCAAGAACGCCTGGAACGAGAAACTCAAGTTCAGACAGAGATATACATTTCTCTCAAACAACAATATGAATCTGTAAAAATTGAAGAGGTTCAAGAAACATCTTTTGTGCAGGTTTTAGATAATCCAAATATTCCTATCTATCACAGTGGAATTCGTAAAATATTTATACTTTTTTTTATTGGCTTTGGAGGTTTTGCACTGGGTATTTTAATCGCTATCTTTAAGGAAAGTCATAGAATACAAAAATCAAGTAATGATAGCAGTTATGTAGAGGCAAATCAAATAATTAAAAAATTCTTTAAGTTGAAAAGATAACAAATTAGAGGATTGATATGAAATATTGTAAACATTTTTTCCTCGTAAATAATCAATTAAAATGATCTGCAATTATTAGATTAATGCTACCAACTCTAAGAATGTATAAAATAGGCTTCGCTTTATTTAAATAACAAACCTTGATTTAATAACTATTTATTTCTACAGCCATAATCAAAATACCTTGATATCCACAATCAATTATTTTTCAACCCACACTCCATCTTCGCAGAATTGGAATGTACCTGTATCCACATTGTAGATTATTTGACCATTTGGGCTACATGGGTCACCTGCTGCTGCTGGAGCTAATGTAACAATTGATACAGCTCTGTGCTGCATACCAGCATAACTACTCCCCCAAATCATTGTATAAGTATTGTAATCCCAAGTGTCATGGATATACATCAAATTACTAGAGGTATTATCGTACCCAACTCCAACCATTGTATGTCCTACAACATTGATCATAACCGGTCGTCCTGCATCGATTTCTGCCATATATTGAGCGTAGGTATACCCGCAGGATTAGTTCCTTGTCCCTGTATTAGTTGGGTGAACATTTGAGTAACAGTATACCCTCTTGATTCATAAAATAATTTATTACCATAAGGACCATCATATATATGAAAACCCCAACCTTCCAAAACAGTGTCAGATAGTGGGCTACCATCGGGATAACAATAATAGGTTGTTGCTCCATCGGCATTAAATCCCGTCGCCGGATCAACCCATTGGCTTGTTTTCATATAATCACCTGTGCAATCTCCATAAGGATGTTGGGTACAGTTATCATCCCAGGGATCAGGACCAGGGCTTCCGTACGAAATCCAATAGTCATCAACATGACCTTTTATTACTCGTCCATCAAGACCATTCCGTGTTGCGCTTAATGGACATTGATATCTCCAATCAGTTCCGTCATGCCAAACTGGCCAGGAACTGTTATTCATTGGCATTACACCGCCGTTTGTTGGTCCGGTATACATGTTTGGATATGATGTTCTGTCATAATGCCCTGCTATCATTGCAGCAGATGTCGCTGTACATCCAAAAGACCAATTAAAAGCTGGCACAGATAATGTGTTGGTACCTGCAAGTCCGATTGAGGTAATGCAACAGAGACCGGATAATAACCAACTGGACGTTCCGGAGGTCCCGGAACAATTATTTCCTCAATAATATCACCGTTAATAGTAAATGTTCGTAGGACATATTTATCTTCTTGCGGGTTAATTTGACCTTGAGCTGAAAGTTATAAAGTAAAAATAATTTGCATTAAAAATAATACTACCAAAAGAATATAATGGTATTTGTTTTTACCAAATTTCATTATCACCCTCCTTATTTAGTTACCCAAGCACCACTCTCATAGAAATTAAATTGATTCGTTGTTGTATTATAGACAATTGAACCGTTAACATTGGCCAATACATTCCTTTGAGTCGTAGTCATCCTTGGAACTATTAGAGCACCGTTAGTTGATACTACATCTAATGTACCCTGTGGGCTTGTTGTCCCAATCCCCACATTGCCGTTTGAAGCTTTGAATATTAAACGCGTTACTCCTCCGGCCTGTAATTGTAGATCATTACCTACTGCAGTTCCAAACTCTCCCGTATAAAATGTGACCGGCTTATTGAACATAAATCTCGACCGATCTGTATATATGTGGGCAAAATTAGCATCGGCAGGGCCTAACTTGATCCATCCAAAATCTGTGTTAAATTGATTCCAGGTTACTGCTGTTGCCTCCACACTCGCACTTATTTCATTACCAAATTCATCTACTTCTCCGTATCCTAAACTATGCCAACTGCTTGTCTCCAAGGGCTCCGATAGTGGTGATGCCTTAGA
>Ga0307992_1000564_pt1 | contig 23532 bp, 23 predicted proteins | sample EllFjometagen133_FD_203162 | JGI IMG/M metagenome (GOLD analysis project Ga0307992, IMG submission 203162) | Marine microbial communities from Ellis Fjord, Antarctic Ocean - #133 | ecosystem: Environmental > Aquatic > Marine > Unclassified | place: Southern Ocean | collected 2014-10-08
AAGCTGTAAGGAGAGAAGAAACTAGTCTGTGATATGATCTATAAATTAATTATAAACTAGTCCGTTTAAAAAACATTAAAAGAAAGAGATATAATATATATTGTGGGACTACACATATATATTAGGAGACATAAAATGAAAAAAATACTAAAAATCTTATTAATTTTACTTGGGTTGGTAGTTGTCTTCGGTATTGGTTTTATTCTAACACTACATATATTTGAATATAAACCAGCTGAAACTACAAACCTAACAATAACAGAAAACCCTACAGATTCGACAAGTAACTATGTTGATATCGATTCATCAATTAAAATCCTAACGTTTAACACTGGTTATGCTTCACTAAGTGAAACCGAAGATTTTGTAATGGACGGTGGAGAAAAAGGCCGTATGGACACAGAATCTGAAGTTCAAGCCAATGTTGAAGGAATTTCTTCTATCTTAGAAAGAGAAGCCGCTGATATCTATCTTTTACAAGAAGTTGATGTAGATTCTAGTAGATCTTATGAGATAGATCAATATGAATACTACCAAGGAATTTTAGGAACCTCTTCTGTTTTAGCTTATAATTATCGCTGCATATTTGTACCATTCCCATTACAAATCAGTCAAATGATGGGTAAAGTCAATTCAGGTATTGCAACATTTACAAATTATTACACTGATGAAGCCACGCGAGAACAACTACCTGGTAGTTTTTCATGGCCATTAAGACTAGCTAACCTTAAAAGGTGTATCTTAATTTCAAGATATCCTATTGATGGTTCTGATAAAGAATTGGTTGTAATTAATGTGCATTTATCTGCCTATGATGATGGATCTATGCGACAAGAAGAAACAGCTGCTTTACAAGCAATTATGTTAGATGAATACAATTTAGGTAACTACGTAATCGTGGGTGGCGATTTTAATCAAACCTTCCCTGATGCTGTAGATACAACCTATGATGCAGATACTGACACATATACCTATGATTATCTATATGATTTAAAAGAGCCAGATTACTGGCAAGCACCTCCGATTGACGGAGATTGGTTTATTGATAATTCTTTCCAATTTGGAATTGACACTTCTATAGCAACTTGTAGATTGTTAAATAAAGCCTACGATTCAGTAAATACAGAAAACAATCAATATTATTTGATTGATGGATTTATTGTCTCAGCTAATGTCACCATTGATTCAGTCGAAACCCTTGCAGAGGATTTCGTTTATAGTGACCATAATCCAGTTGTAATAAACGTCACACTTAACCATTAAAAACTAAACATAAAAAAAGATTGTAAGGCTTAATTAGCTTTACAATCTTTTATTTTATTTCTTTTCTCTTTTAAAGCACATGAACCAATCTAAACAATAGGTATCATCTGATTTTTCTTCCATGCGATCTTTAGCTGTTCCGCAAGAACCAGCAGGTGGAATAATAACATCATCTCCTGGACGCCAATCAGCTGGAGTAGCACAGTTGTCTTTATCAGCTTTTTGTAAAGCTTGAATAATTCTTTTTATTTCATCAAAATTTCTACCTGTTGATAGTGGATAATAAAGGATAGTTCTAATAACGCTTTGAGGGTCAATAATAAATACTGCTCTAACAGCTTGTGTATTAGATTGACTAGGTTGAATCATCCCGTATTTCTTTGCGACATCCATGCGAATATCTTCAATTAAAGGAAATGTTACATCAAGGTTTTTCATACCCTTCCATTCTAATTCATTGATTTTTCTAAGCCATGCAATATGGGCATATAATGAATCCACAGATAACCCAATTAATTCAGTATTTAATTCTTTAAACTCAGGAATCATGGTTGTAAAAGTCATAAATTCAGTTGTACATACAGGTGTGAAGTCTGCAGGATGTGAAAATAAAATAACCCATTTCCCTTCATAATCTGCAGGGAAATTAATTTCTCCTTGCGTAGTAACAGCAGTAAAACTTGGTGCTAAATCGCCAATTAATGGCATTGTAAATAATTTTTCTTCCATAAAATCCTCCTTTGTATCATATTAAAATTTTATCACATTCTTTATAATATACTAAATGATTTGCTCATTTATCTTTTTGAAAAATAAAAGGACTGTATAAAAAATACGCAGTCCATTCAGTAAATTATTGAATTTTATTCTTTATGGTGCAAATGTTGAGTACATACTTCTTCATTAGAAACTAATGTGCCTGCTAAATAGCTATTGATTACATCAACCATTTGGCCCTTAACGCCTCTAAAACATTCCATACCTAAATTATTAAGATTCTTAACAGCCATTTGGCCAATATTTCCTGTAATCACAACATCAATATTGTGTTGTTTCAGAAACTTGGGTAAATATCCTTTTTGGTGAGGTGGGTTTTTAATAATTTCTGACCCTTTAATTTCTTTATTTTCTACTTCGTATGCAACAAAGTATTCACAATGACCAAAGTGTTCAGTGATCATATTGTTGTCTACTGCTAATGCTACTCTCATGTACATCCTCCTGAGCCTATAAGGCTATTTAATTATTAGCGATTTCCGCCTCTGTTTCTATAATGTCTATTAAGCCTTAATGGACTTAAACATTGATTACAATCTTCGTCACAAAGAACGATTTCTCCACCTTCAACTATAATTACAGCTCCATCAATTAATGATGCTGCTATTTTTTGTCTAGCAGTATTATAAATTCTCTGTACTGTAGTTCTTGCTACATTCATTTGTGCTGCCGCTTCTTCTTGAGTATAACCTAAGTGATCGATGAGTTTGACAGATTCCAATTCATCAATTCTTAACTCAATTTTGTTTAATTTATTCATTTTCACACCCTTAGGTCCAAAAACTGAATATTTCGGCATTTCACAAATGCTTCTTGGTTTTGCTGGTCTTGGCATAATATCCTCCTTTGTATATCTAATTTTATAACAATATTTAACATATGTCAACTTTTAAACTTTATATATTTTTATTTGCTATTTCACTTGCTCAGTGTTTCGTTTTTCAATTTCTACAAGCATATTTTCGTAATATTCTTCGGTTATGATAAATTTCTTCCTAAATATCCAATATGCACCAGAAATCAATAAAATAGGCAAAACAGTAATCGCTACTCTTAGACTAATTTTCATCGGCCCTGTTGCTTGATCCCTAAAAGCTGTATTGGCTGCGTCATTAATAATCATCTCATCTATACCGTCAGAGTTAGAATCTTCAAATTCAACTACTTCTAATGCATCATAGACGGCTGACTTTTCATCAGCGTCAATATCAACATCATCTAAGATAATTATTCTTGCATCAATATTCGTCTTATACTCAATTTGTTCAGCTATAACCAAGTTATCAAAAACATTCTTTTGAGCTTCAAGTTGAGATACGTTTTGGCTTAAAGCGTAAATCCCTGATATAACTAATACTAAAGTTACAACACCTTGTTGAAGCGCGCTTGCTAGTTTGGTGACAAATGGTCTTAAACTAAACATAACCGCTTCATTTCTTTTGCCGCTTATATGTTCATTGTATTCAATTGTATTTGTCATATTAACAATTGTAATCATATAGAATATTGCTTGACCACTAAAGATTAACGCTCCGAATAGACAAACTGTAATCAAAGAAACTGGTAAAAATGGTAGATAGCCTAGTGATAACAACATTAAATAACCAAATACCAAAATAATAATACTGAATTTTAACAAAATTTTTCTTGTATACTTCTTTGCGATTTTAGCATAGAAGCTTTGGATAACTATGGTAGATACACCAAATGTTGCTACAAATATTAATACCATAGAACCATCATATCCTAGTTCCATATAAAAGAAGTTATATCCTAAAGCTATAAGAAGGTTTGAACCAATTGTATATAGCAATAAAGCTAATGCTGACCATAATAATTGATCGTTATTCTTAATAGCTAAAAACATTTGTTTGATTGAAATCTTTTCTTCATTTTCTTTTTTAATTTTTCTTGGCTCTTTTACTCCAAATACAGTTAAACATGTACAGGCTATAAAAAATATAACAAAGGCTATAGAGATAACAGAATAGCCCTTAACCGCGTTTCCAACTGTTGTAAAGCTGATAATGGCATTAGCTAGAAAAGCTCCTACAGCAGCAAATACAACTACTAGCATGGTGATTTGGTCACGACTCTTCTTACCAGAAGCTAAATTAGGTAATAAAGACCAATAAGGTATATCATTTAATGTGAAAGCAATTTCCCAGAAGAAATATATAACTCCAAAGAAAACTACAAATCCCCAACCTTCTGGTCGGTAATTGAACATTAGGATAACAGCTATCCCGGTTAGAATCGCTCCAGACATAATCCATGGTTTAAATTTTCCCCACCTTGAACGAGTGTTATCTACAATCCCACCCATGATTGGATCATTAATTCCATCCCAAACTCTACCTATGACTAATAGTATTCCTATTACTGAAAATTGACCTGCAGATAAGTTCAATCCAGAAAACTGGATATATGTAATAAAAAATGTCGCTACTAACTGATAGATCATATCTCTACCAATTCCACCAACACTATAGGTCCATTTGTTTCTAGTTAAAAGTTTCTTCTCAATTTCTAACACGTTGTTCTCCATATTTTCTCCTCATATTAAATTTCATTCTTTAAAATAAATTATATCATTTTAAAAATAAAAAAACATGTGAGACTAAGAATTTTGTGTTTTATTGTATAATATTTTTGTAGTGTGAGGTGGATATATGAAAACAATTAGTAATTACAAGGATTTTCAAACAATAAGCAACAAAGAATTATGCATCATAATTGCGAAGACAAAAACCTGTGGGGTGTGTCATCCTTTAACTAATAAACTAGGGATGTTTATGAAAGAATATCCTGAAATTCCTGCATATCAATTATATCTAGAAAATGTAGCTATTTTTCAGGGACAACATTTAGTCTTTACTGTACCTACTATTTTGGTGTTTAGTGGAGGCAAAGAAATTTTAAGAGAATCTAGATTTATTGATTTTAGTAAAATTGAAAGACTATTTGATATATATTTGGCTGAATAATATGAATAAAATATAAAATAAAAAAACACGGTTCTGTAATAGAATCGTGTTTTTAAATTTGTTATTTAGTAAAAATTATTTTTCAATTTTTGCATGTGTGAAGTCTAATGAACCAAGAATAGATCTTCCCCAACCAGTAACATAATCTTTAATTAAATAAGTATCTGCATAATAGTACACAGGTACAACAGGTAGTTCACCCATTAAAATCGCTTCAGCTGCATACAATTTTGCGAAATGTACAGTCATATCTGAAGTTGATTGAGCATCAGTCATTAAAGTAGTATAAGCTTCATTCACCCAATTAGGATCATTATAAGCGTTTCCGGTTGTAAAGATTGCTAACATTCCAGCAGGATCCATAAAGTCAGTTATCCATCCACCTCTAGCGATGTCATAGTTTCCTTCTTCTCTAGTGTTTTGGAATACTGCCCAGTCTTGATTTTGAAGGTCTAAATTGATTCCTAATACTTGATTCCAAGATTCTTGAACCATTTCAGCAACTAATTTATGGTTTTCACTTGTGTTATAAAGAATCACTTTACCATCTAAAGCAGTTTGTAATTCAGCAACAGTCATTCCCATTTCAGATGCTGCTGTAGCAAACAATGTTACAGCTTCAGCATATTTAGAATCATCAGTAGGAATATTAAAGTCACCACTTGTTTCAGCAAAGTCATTTTCTTCAAGATCAAGGAACCCATAAGGTACAAATCCTGTAGCAGGTTGTTGCCCTGCAGCTAATGCTTCACAAATAGCTGAACGATCAATTGCATAAGTAAATGCTTTTCTAAGATTTAAATTATCATATAAACCATCAGGATCATCAAAATTGAAGTTATAGTAATATGTCCCTAATACTGGGAATACATAAAATTCAGGATCTTCAGCAACTAATGCAGAAGTCATTGCCGGTGGCACACTTGGTAATACATCTAATGAACCTGCGTTATATGCTACATACGCAGTAGTTGCAAGAGGAATAAATTCACCATTGATTCTATCAAGATAAACTTCATCCGCGTTCCAATATTCAGCATTCTTTTCTAATACAAGTCCTTCGCCTGAAACATATTCAGTTAACACGAAAGGTCCGTTACATACAACTAAAGTAGGATCTTTTGTCCATATACCTTCTTCTCCGCCTACAGCTTCAACAGCTGATTGTTTAACTGGCATGAAATGATAGAATCCTACTAAACTTACGAAATAAGCTGTTGGGTAAAGTAATTTAACTTCAAAAGTATTTGCATCAGGTGCAGAAATTCCTACTGCAGCTAATGTATCAGGATAACTCAATCCATTGTCATCGCCTAATCCGTCTTCGTCAGCGTCACCCCAATATACAGCGTCTAATGCGCCAACTATATTAGTATATTCCCAAATCCAAGAATATTCAGAAGCTGTAGCTTGATCCATACCTCTTAACCAAGAGTATACGAAATCAGAAGCAGTTAAAGCTGAACCATCGCTCCAATTTGAATCTCTCAAAGTGAAAGTAACAGTTAATCCATCAGCTGATGTAACCCAAGATTCAGCGATACCAGGAGTAACAACTCCACCAACTTCACGAATTAAACCTTCAAATGTTTGGTTGATAACATCTCCACCATCAGAAGCTCCATTTAATGTTGGGTCTAATGTTTCAGGGTCAGCCCCGATATTCCAATTTAATACTTGTGGTACAGGTGCAGCAGTTGTTTCTTCTGTAGTAACGTCTGCAGTAGTTGCTGTGGTTTCTTTGTCACATGCAACAAAAGTAAATGATAATACTAATGCAGATAAAACTAATAAAAACTTTTTCATTTTTTTCTCTCCTCCATTATAATTTCTATATCTAAACACAAAGTGTTTTAAATATCGTTAATTTCTTTCACAAAATGACAAGCTGTGAAATGCCCTGGTTTAATTTCAACTAATTCGGGGTCTTCTGATCGGCATCTATCTTTTGCATAGATACATCTAGGTGCAAAACGACATCCAGGTTTTGGATTTATCGGATTACCAACGTCCCCTTGTAAAATAATTCTTGACTCTCTCATTGTACTTCTAGGATCCGGAATCGGAATTGAAGATAGTAATGATTTTGTGTAAGGATGATATGGATTGTCATACAATTCATCGCTTGTAGTCACTTCCATCAATTTACCTAAATACATTACTCCAATACGGTCTGAAATTTGTCTAACCATTGATAAGTCATGAGCAATAAATAAATATGTTAAACCAAATTCATTTTGTAAATCTTCCAACATATTTACTACTTGAGCTTGAATTGAAACATCCAAAGCTGAAATTGGTTCATCACAGATTATTAACTCTGGATTTACCGCTAATGCTCTTGCTATACCAATTCTTTGACGTTGCCCTCCTGAAAACTCATGAGGATAACGGCTTGCATGCTCGCGCTTTAAGCCAACTGTTTCTAATAAATGATAAATACGCTCTTGCTTTTCTTTTCCACTAAATAAATGATGAGTCTCTATTCCTTCACCGATGATATCAGTTACTGTCATTCTAGTATTTAGTGAAGCATAGGGATCTTGGAAAATCATTTGAATCTTTTTTCTGAATGGGAATAATTGTTTTTCATTTAATGCAGATAAATCCACACCTTCAAACAAAATCTCCCCATCAGTAGGCTTATAAAGTCGGATAATCGTTCTACCAGTTGTAGTTTTTCCACATCCAGACTCTCCAACCAAACCAAATGTCTCTCCTTTATATATAACAAAATTCAATCCATCTACTGCGGTTAGAACTTTCTTTTTACTACCTCTGCCACCTAAGTAAAAGTGTTTTTTAAGGTTTCTTACTTCTAATAAAGGTTCTTTTTTAATCATAATATCACCTCTGCTTCTTCATCAAGCACTGGCTCGCATTTAACAAACCCTTCTACTACTGGTGCCTCTTTATCATGTAACCAACATGAAGCAAATTGAGTACTAGAAATTTTGTATAGAGGTGCTGATTCTTTTAGGCAAACTTCCATTGCGTATTTGCACCTAGGTGAAAATGGACAACCTGATGGTGGTTTTAATAAATCAGGTGGTGACCCTACAATTGGAACTAATCTCTTCTTTTGACCGGTTTCAGGTTTTGGTACAGACTGCATTAAACCTTGAGTATATGGGTGTTGAGGTTTTTCGTATAGACTCATTATATCAGCTTTTTCCATAATTTTACCACCATACATGACAATTACTTTATTACAGATTTCTGCAATCACTCCTAAATCATGTGTTATGAAGATAATAGAAGCACCCATTTTAGCTTGTAAATTCCTCATTAAATCTAAAATTTGAGCTTGAATAGTTACATCTAAAGCTGTAGTTGGTTCATCGGCAATTAATAATTTTGGATTATTAGACAATGCCATTGCAATTAAAACTCTTTGTCTCATACCCCCTGAGAATTCATGAGGATAACTTTTTAATCTTGTTACAGGTTCTGGTATACCTACCAAATCAAGTAACTCTATTGCTCTTGCTTTTGCTTCTAAATGATTCATGTCAGAGTGAGCTCTAATAACTTCAATAATTTGATTTCCAATTGTATAAACTGGATTGATTGATGTCATAGGATCTTGGAAAATCATCGAAATTTCATCTCCACGATACTTATTCAGTTCTCTATCTGAAAGTTTGGTTAAATCTTCTCCTTCGAATAACACTGCTCCACTTACTATTTCACCCGGATCATCGACCAACCCAATTACAGATAATGAAGTAACTGATTTGCCACTACCTGACTCGCCAACAATTCCTAATATATCACCTTTTTCCAGTGAAAAACTAATGTCTCTTACAGCTTGTACTTCACCTAAATGTGTGAAAAATGAGGTAACTAAGTGTTTAACTTCTAATATTTTAGCCATAATGTTTACCCCTTCCTCAATCTTGGATCTAAAGCCGATCTTAAACCATCACCTAAGAAATTAAATGATAATACTGTAATACCAATTGCTAGTGATGGCAACATTAATTGATAAGGATATTTTTCTAATAATGAAATTGCTTCATTAGCCATCGTTCCCCAAGATGCTGCAGGTGCTGACATACCAATACCAATGAAACTTAAGAATGCTTCTGTAAAAATCGCCGTAGGAATCATCATAGTTAATGATACCAAAATAGGTCCAATGGCATTAGGAATTAAATGTTTCGTAATAATTTTCCCTTGGCTCACTCCTAATGTTCTTGCAGCTAAAACAAATTCCAAATCTTTTAGACTTAAAATTTGGCCACGAACGAGCCTTGCCATTCCGACCCAGTAAACGGATCCTAAAGCTATTATGATGGTCCACATATTTGATTTATCTAATAAAACCATCAATAATATTACATATATAACTAACGGTATGGAGTTGATAATATCCACAATTCTCATCATAAGATTATCAATAGTTCCACCCTTAAATCCTGAAATACTACCATATGCCACACCAATAAGAAGATTTACTGTTGCAGCAACAAACGCAACTGTTAGTGAAATTCTTGCTCCATACATTAATCTACATAATATATCCCGACCTAGATGGTCAGAACCTAATAAGAATGTTTTATTCCAAACGGTCTTCGTAGGATATAATGTTTCTTCTCCTCGGAATGTTATTGTATAATCAATGTCTCCAGTATATTCATCATCTGTTCTTTTGGAATAATCAACTGCTATTTCTTCTCCCTCATAGTCGTAAAAATAAATAAAATTTGCACGATCTCTTCCGGTATATATTAATCTTTCAAGAACGTGACCATCCTCACTGATTAAAAGTAATCTATAGTCATTATTTAAATGCACAAAATAATTTTCAGAGTCTCCATCGTCAACGTTTGTAATTTGAAACACATCTAAAGTTGGTGTAAGATATGCAAAATCAGTGATTTGATCTGAAAAATAATATGGTGATAACATAGGTCCAACAACACCAAATAGTATTACTAAGATAACCCCAATTAAACCAATTACAGCTACCACATTTCCTTTTAGTCTTCTCCAAACATCTTTCCAATACGTTAAACTCTCTCTAATTTGCTCTTTATCCATTTCTTTAGAGCTATCTACAAATTTAAAATCTCTCATCTTACTCACCACTATTCTTTCCTAGCCTAATTCGTGGATCAATCCAAGAGTATGCTACATCAACTAATAAAACCATGAATATATAAATGGCAGCATAAAACATTGTAATACCCATAATCATTGTATAATCTCTATTTGAAACGCTGTCTACATAATATCTACCAATTCCACCAATTGCAAAAACTTGCTCTACAACAAATGAACCAGTAATAATAGCAGCAAACATTGGTCCAAGATATGTTACAACTGGGATTAGTGCGTTTTTCAATGCATGTTTGTAAAGAACTTTAAATTTAGATAATCCATTTGCTCTAGCAGTTCTCATATAATCTTGACGTAAAACTTCAAGCATACTACTTCTGGTAAGCCTAGAAGTAAATGATAACGAATAAGTACTTAATGCAATTACTGGGCCTATGTAGGAGGTCCACTTATCCAGACCAAACGCATCTACCCATCCAAGTGTTCCAGCAACAAGAGAAATATATACTACTGCCATAACAAAACTTGGTATTGTGACCCCGACCGTGGCAACCAGCATCGCAGCATGGTCCACCCAGGTATTCTGTTTTAAGGCGGAAATAATACCAATAGGTAACCCTATTAATATAACCAGTATCGTGGCATATAGTCCTAACCTTAAACTGATTGGGAATTTCAAAAAAATTTGTTCAGTAACATCTACTCCTAATTCTTTATATGAATTCCCGAAATCTAATTGAACTATTCCAATCATGTATTTATAGTATTGAACAAAAATTGGATCATTCAAATTATACTTTTCTTCAAGTACTTCTAAAAGTTCAGCTGAAATCGGCCTTTCTCTTGCAAAAGGTCCCCCAGGCATTAATTTCATCATGAAGAAAGTCATGGTCGCAATAATGAACAATGTCACAATTGCTGATAAAATTCTTTTTACATAGTAATTCTTCATTACTTCTCCTCCGTTAGCTTATCTCGATATTATTAATTTTTATACCATAATTGCTTGCTTTTTACAACCCAACGTTTGAAAATAAGTCTGAAAATGTAAGATAAATGTAAATAGTGATAACCTTTTTGTAAAAAAAAGCGTTTACATAAAATTCCCGTCTATTTAATATATATATTAAGGAAAATGCGTTTAAAAATAATCACCCATGAACTATTGACTTTAATTTGTTTAATTACTATAATATTTTGTACAGTCTTAACGAGGAGGATTTACTATGTTATTAAGTTTGGCTTTGATTTTAGTAATCAGCTTATCTTTAAATGCAATATTCGAGAAACTTAAGATTCCAGGCTTGATTGCTTTTATTATAACCGGAATTGTCTTAGGCCCATTTGTATTGGATCTAATAGCACCAGAATTGTTAACTATTTCTGCCGATCTAAGAGAAATAGCATTAATAGTAATCTTACTTAGAGCTGGTCTCTCTTTAGATTTAAATGATTTAAAGAAAGTTGGTAGGCCAGCAATACTATTAAGTTTTGTTCCTGCAACCGTAGAAATCATCTTCATTGGTTTAATCTCACCACTATTATTTGATATATCTATAATAGAAGGATTTATCCTAGGTAGTATAGTCGCAGCTGTTTCTCCTGCTGTAGTAGTTCCTAGAATGATAAGCTTAATCCATAAGAAGATTGGGACCAATAAACAGATTCCTCAATTAATCTTAGCTGGTTCTTCTATTGATGATATATACGCAATTGTAATTTTTACGATTTTTGTTCAAATTTATCAAACCAATACTTTTTCTGCTTTATCAATACTTTTATTTCCAGTGACTATACTCGTGAGTCTTGCGATTGGTATAATTGTGGGATTAGGCTTGGTATATTTATTTAAAAAAATTCATGCAAGAGACACTTTAAAAGTACTATTAATCTTCGGATTCTCTTTCCTATTAATTGTGTTAGAAACTACGTTTAAAAACTTCTTCTCAATTTCAGGCTTATTATCTGTTATTGCATTGGGAGGTACCATACTTAAAACTTATCCAGTTTTAGCTAAAAGACTAACCGAAAAATTTTCTAAGATTTGGGTTGCTGCTGAAATTATGTTGTTCGTTTTAGTAGGCGCTATTGTAGATATAACTATTTTTAAATCAGTAGGTCTATTTGCTATCATATTAGTTGTTGCTTCTATGGTATTTAGAATGATGGCTGTTCTTCTATCGGTAACAAAAACTAATCTTAATAAAAAAGAAAAACTTTTTGCTTGCATATCTTATATGCCAAAAGCTACTGTTCAAGCAGCTATTGGTGCTATACCTTTATCTTTAGGAATGCCTGCGGGTAATTTGATATTAACCATTTCAGTATTATCAATATTCATAACTGCACCTATTGGTGCTATATGTATGGATAGACTCAATGGAAAACTATTGACTAAAGAACTATCAAAAGCTCAATAATTAGAAAACTAAAAAATTTATATATACAGAAAACGACTGGTATTATTAAGTCGTTTTTTTATTTAAATACATATTGACAAAATAAAATGAAAGCGTTATACTTTAACTGGTCATGACGTCATGACATCATGTCAAGAGGAGACTACATTATGGATGAAATGTATTTCAAAGTACCTAAGTACTATATGTTAAAGAGAGAAATAGTTAAAAAAATAGATAACGATGAACTACTCGACGACCAAATGATTCCTAGTGAAAGAGAGTTAATCAAAGAATTCTCAGTTAGTCGTATTACAGTACGGAAAGCCATTGATGAACTTGTTAATGAAGGGTACTTATATAAGATTCAGGGAAAAGGAACCTATGTTAAGGGTGATTCACTAACCCAAGATCTATTTTCAATAACAAGTTGTACTCAAGATATAATCAAAATGGGTATGACGCCAACAAGAAAGGTTTTTAACTGCGCGGTAGTAGACTCTTATCCTAAAAGAGCTAGACAAATGGAAATCGACAAAGCAGATAAATTGTTGGTAATAGATAGAGTATATTATGCAGATAAAGAACCAATAAATAGAACAATAGCATATTTACCTATTAAATATTTCCCTGGTTTAGAAAAACATGATTTTCATAATGAATCACTTTATGAAATTTTGGAAAACAACTACAACCTTAAGATTACCAGAGCAACCAGAACTATTGAGGCTGTTCTAGCAAAAGATGAAATAGCTGATTTATTAGAAGTTGAAGAGGGAATACCAATAATTTTGTTTAGAGGTACTACCTATGGAATGATTGGTAATAAAGAAGTTCCTATCGAATCTTTTAAAACAAATTATAGAACAGATAAATATAAATTTTACATAAATCAAGTAAAAATTTGATTTAATAAAAAATAAAAAATGGAGGAAAATGTATGAAGAAATTTTTATTAGCACTATTCGCAGTTATGGTTTCTGTAGCGTTGATCGCATGTGGCGAAACAACTACACAAGAAACTGTAAAAGTAGGATTGATTGTATCAGCTGCTGGAGCAAACGACAACGGTTATAATCAATTTGCAATTGAAGGCTTAGCTAAAGCCGAAACTGATTTTGGAGTAGATACTCATGTCGTTAACAACGCCGATGACGTACCAGGGTCAATTGAAACTCTTGCTGAAGATGGATATGATCTAATCTTCTCACTTGAATACAACTTTGGAGCATTAATAACTGATGATGGTTCTGGCGAATCAATAGCTGAAAAATATCCAGAAACAACATTTGTAGTATTTAATGCATTCGCTAACACAAATGAAGCAGGAGAAAAAGTACATGAAAACGTTGCTGAAGTATTATTCAACGTTAATGAAGGTTCATTCTTAGCTGGAGCACTATCTGTTTTAGTTAATGAAAACAATGAATTGCTTTTTGATTCAGACGATTACACATTCACACCAACAAGTGAATCAAGAGGTGTAGGCTTTATTGGTGGTACACAATCAGATGGTATCTCAGTATTCGGTTATGGATTTGCACAAGGTGTAAACTATATAGCTGAAGACTTAGGTGTAACTTATGACATCTATGAAACTTATTCTGCTGGATTCGCTGCAACACCTGAAATTTACAATACTATCGACTCTTATTTCGACAGTGGAGTTAATGTAGTTTTCGCTGCTGCTGGTGGAGTTTCTACAAGCATGAAAAATGCTGCTGCAGATAATGGTAAATTAGCAATTGATGTTGATGCTAACCAAGATGCATCTGTACCAGGTTCTGTTTTAACAAGTGTATTAAAAAATACAAATGTTGCAGTATACGACCTAATCGAACAATTTGTTGATGGAACTGATATTGGCGGAGCTGAATATTTCTATGATTTAAATTCAGGCGCAACAGGAATCACAGATTTAGCAACAATTGAAAGTTACATTTCAGAAGAAGCTGCTGCACAAACAAAATGGACAGAAATAAAAGCAACAATTGCTGATTTAGAATCAGACATTAGCGATGGAACAATTGACGTTATAGATGCACAAGCAGGAGAAATTCTTGATTATGCTACACTAACAAATGTTAATCCAGCTAACTAAACAAACTTACTAACAAAACTTACAAAAAAGAAAAGGTGATTAATGTGGAGATTATCAAAGTTGTAAATCTTACAAAGAAATTCGGAGACTTTACTGCGAATGATAATATAACCTTATCAGTTGAATCTGGTGAAATCAAAGCTATCGTTGGTGAAAACGGAGCTGGGAAAACCACATTGATGAATATGCTGTATGGGATGCTAAAACCAACATCAGGAGAAATATACATAAATAACGAAAAAGTATCCTTTCAATCACCAACCGATGCCATTAAACATGGTATCGGTATGGTGCATCAGCATTTTAAATTAGTACCTAGTTTAGCGGTTTTTGAAAATGTTTTACTAGGAACAGAAATCGAAAAAAAACATAAAATAGGAAAAAAATCTTTTTCGCTAAAACTCATTGATAGAAAACAAGAAGTTAAAGAAGTTGAAGAACTAATTGAAAAGTATCAATTTCAAGTATCAGCTACTGATCTTATAAAAAATATTTCAGTAGGAGCTAGGCAAAAAGTCGAAATATTAAAAATGCTCTATCGTAATGTGGACATACTTATTTTTGATGAACCAACTGCAGTATTGACCCCACAAGAGATTAGAACATTTTTTGATACACTTAGAGAACTTAAAAAACAAGGGAAAACTATTATTTTGATTACTCATAAACTTCAAGAAGTAATGGAAGTAAGTGATTCAGTAACTGTTATAAAACAAGGTAAAGTAATTGGAAATATGTTAACAAAAGATACTTCAGATAAAGAAATCGCTAGGCTTATGGTTGGTCGTGACGTTTTATTTAAAGTTGATAAAAAATACAAAGACTATAATGGCAAACCAGTAATTTATAAAACTGAAGGTTTAACTACTAAAAATTCAGATGGTATAAATGTGGTAAACAACGTTTCTTTTGAAATACATGAAGGTGAAATAGTTGGTATTGCTGGGGTTGAAGGTAATGGACAAAGTGAATTACTAGACTTATTATCTGGAATCCTTAAATCGACATCTGGAAAAGTATATTTAAAAGGTCAAGAAATCTCAAATTTCTGGCCAAGAAAACTTAGAGACTCAAGTATTGCATTTATTCCTGAAGATAGATACGAGCAAGGTCTATGTAAAGATATGTTAATCTGTGAAAATATGATTGCTGGTTATCATGGGAATAAAGAAATATGTAAATATGGTCTAATAAGCCAAGAAAAAATGCTTGATAAAATGGATTGTTTAATTGAAGAATATGATATCAGAGTTTCAGAAAAAAGTGGTAAAATATCTTCTCTATCTGGCGGAAATGCTCAAAAGATTATTATTGCTAGAGAATTTGATTCAAATCCTGATTTACTAATAGCTGCGCAACCAACTAGAGGTGTAGATATTGGTGCTATTGAATACATTCACAATAGCTTACTATCTCTACAAAACGCTGGTAAATCTATCCTATTAGTATCAAGTGAATTATCAGAAATTATGAATTTATCAGATCGAATCCTCGTCATGTTTAAAGGCGAAATCATTGGGGAGATTAATGCCAAAAATGCGACAAGAGATGATGTAGGATATCTTATGGCTGGAATAAGAAAGGAAACTAAAGATGAATAAGTGGAAAGCTAAACTCAGCTCACAAGCTAATAAAGCTATGTCTGCGATCATACCTGTACTATTTGCATTCGGTATTGGTGCTATTGCGATTATATTAGCTAAAGAAAATCCCCTATCCACCTATTATATTTTAATCTCTAAATCCTTATTTAACATCAAAGGCCTGCTAAAAACACTACATTATGCAGCCCCACTTATTCTTTCCGGACTAGCAATCGGTGTTAGTTTTAAAGCAGGATTATTCAATATGGGTATTGAAGGCCAAATTGTATCATCCGGCTTTGTTATTGCTATACTAGGTTATAAATTGGCTTTTCTACCTGCAGGAGTATTAATACCTATATTACTTCTATCTGGTGTATTAGTCGGTATGTTAGTCGCTTTAATTCCAGCCTTATTAAAAGCAAAATATAATGTTAACGAAATGGTTGTAACATTATTGTTAAATTATGCAATTGTAGCTGTATTAGAATTTTTAACATCAAATGTATTCCGTGATCCAAGTAGTGGTTATGTTTCAACTAATATGATTGGATCTAACGCTATTTTATCAAGAATAGGAGATACAAAACTAACTCTATTCTTCTTCATTGCTATTATAGTATTTATGATTATGTATTTTGTATTCAACAGATCTAAATTAGGTTTTGAAATTACCGCAATGGGTAAAAACCGATCTTTTGCAGAATCAACAGGTATGGAAACCCAAAAGAAAACTATTTATATTATGTTGATAAGTGGTGCTTTAGCTGGACTTGCTGGTGCAGGTTGGATGATGGGTGAAAAATTTGCCTATACGCTAAGTTTTTCAGGAACTCCAGGTTTAGGATGGGATGGTATGTTGATTGCTTTATTAGGTGGACATAGTCCTATTGGAATATTAATTGCATCTATCTTTTATGCTGTGCTAAAAACAGGTAGTTCTTCCGTGGCAATTTACTCGAACGTCCCTGCTGAAATAATCCTGTTATTACAAGCTACAATTATCCTATTATTGTCAATCAGATTTGTTAAAAAGAAATCTCATAAACAAGCTGAAAAACAAATTGAAAAAATAATAAATAAGGAGGTAGTATAATGGAATTTATACTAAAAATATTATCTGACTCTCTTTATTTTACAGGACCAATATTATTATGTACTTTGGGTGGTTTATTCGCCTATAAAGCCGGTGTTATCAACATTGGCTTAGATGGTATGATGTTGTTTGGTGGATTTATGGCCGCTCTAGTTATCTTCTTCACGGGTAGCTGGGTATTAGGATTTATCGCAGCCATTGTCCTAGCTATTTTACTAGGTTTACTATTTTCATACTTTGGAGTTACTAAAAAAGCTAATTTTATCATTACCGGATTTGCGATAAATTTACTTTCTATAGCTGTAGGAAAATACGCTTTAGCTTTATTAGGCAGCACTGATATCAATGTTATTAATAGTGTTGTAAGAGCACGTTCAACTATAGATGTTTGGTTACTAAGAGATATTCCAATATTAAGCGATATCTTCAATAATCAATCATTCTTAACTTATTTCTCTTTTATCCTAATCTTCATAGTTTCAATTGTCCTTTATAAGACTAAGTTTGGCACCTATGTTAGGGTAGCTGGAGAAAATGAAGAATCAGCTGAATCAGTTGGTATTAATGTTAACAAAATTAAATATTTAGCAATTATTTTAGGCTCAATTCTTTGTGCATTTGCTGGATACAATGTAGCCATTAATCAATTAGCTTCCTATACTCCTGACATAACAGCTGGTACAGGATTTATTGCAATTGCTGCGATATATTGTGGACAAGGAAGTCCCAAGGCATCAGCGATTTATGCAATAATATTTGGTTTATCAAGATCTTTAGCATTGAACCTCGCTTTAAAGATTGGTTCAATAGCTGGTTTATTAGAAATAATACCATATGTAATGATTGTAGTTGTTCTAACTGTAGTCGCTATTATAAGAGAAAGAAAAACTTTATATAGGGGGTTTTTACATGAATAAAACAGCGTTACTAGTAGTTGATATGATTTATGACTTTACTAATCCAAACGGTAAAGTATTCTACCCCAAGAATGAAGAAATCATTTGGAATTTAAGTGATTTTGTTAACGATGCAAAAAAACATGATTGTTTTGTCATTTACGTCGAACATACTGTTAAACTGGAAGACTATCAATCAACTAAAATAAAAATGCGAGAATGTTGCATTGAGGGCTCTGGTGGAGAATTAACTGACTCAAGACTCAATTGTGATAGAGAAAAAGATATCATTATTAAGAAAACAAAATACAGTTCATTCTATAATACTGATTTAGATATAATCCTTAAAGAAAACAGCATTGAAAATGTCATTATAGTTGGAACTAAAACAAATAATTGTATTCTGGCTACTGCTTTTGATTCTTTCAGTAGAGGTTATATGACCTATGTTGTAAGTGATTTAGTAGGAACGTCTGATAATCTAACCAATGAAATCTATTTAAGAGATATCAATAAATACCTAGCAAAAGTTCTAGATTCAAAGACAATCGTTGATTTGTTTAAAAAGGGAGAACTGTAAAATGAGGTATGATCTAATAACTAGTGGCTACTGCGCCCTGGATAGAATTATTAAAACTGAAACTCAACCAGTTATAGGTAAAACATCTATTGTGGCTAATAAAAACCATGCAGAAATCTACTATGGCGGTTGTAACGTAAATGTTGCATACAATCTAGCAAAGCTTGGAAAAATAGCCACACCTATTCTTAGGGTCGGCTATGATTATGAGTCAACTGGTTTCCATAAATATTTAAAAGCTGGAAACGTTAATTTGGACGCAGTCAAACAACTTGATTGTGCAGCAACTAGTTCTACATACTTAATAGAAACACCTGACAACGAACATATAACTCTTTTTTATCCAGGAGCTATGGATAAAAAGCATCATATCCCCTATGAAGATTCTTGGTTTAAAGATGCAAAATGCGCATTGATGACCGTAGCGTCGCTGGCTGATAACGAGGATTTTTTAAAACAAGTTAAAAAACATAAAATCCCATTATTTTTAGGAATGAAAATGGATTCAGATGCATTCCCAAAGAACTTCTTAAAAGCGTGTTTAGATCAAGTTGAAGTTTTATTTACAAATGAAAGTGAAGCATCTTGTATTGTTGATCTTTATAATCTAAAAAGTTTAAATGAATTACTAACTACCTTACCTAATATAAAAGTAATAATTACCACCAAAGGCAAACAAGGCAGTATAGCTACATATAAAGTTTCAAACAGTTTAGAAACTGAAACTGTTGGCATAGTAAAAACTGAAAAAGTCATAGATACAGTTGGTTCAGGCGATGCCTATATTGCTGGATATATCTATGGATATCTAAACAATGAAACAATCAAAAAATCAATGAAATATGGAAGTACATTAGCCTCATTTGTTATAGAAGGCCTTGGTTCCACAGCTTCTTCTCCGACTGAGGATGAGTTTATAAAAAGATATATAAATAATTATAGTAAGGGGAATTTATAATGGGGAAAACTTTATATTCAAAATGTAATCCTTCAGATATAGCTAAATATGTTATTTTTTCTGGTGATCCATGGCGAGTAGAAATAATCAAAAAGCATCTTGAGGACGTTAATCATATTGCATTTTCTAGAGAATTTAATACTTATACAGGTACTTATAAAGGTGTTAGAATCACGATATCTTCAACTGGTATTGGTGCACCGTCAGCTGCCATAGCTATGGAAGAAATGTACCAATGTGGTATGGAAGTTGCTTTAAGAATGGGAACTGTAATGTCTTTAAAAGATGATTTATTAGGACACTACATCGTGCCTGTTGGCTCAATCAGAGAAGAATCAACTAGTAAAACTTATGTTCAAGAAACCTATCCAGCAATCGCTGACTTTGATTTAATTGAAACTATCAATGAAACCATTAAAGAATATGGTTCGGATGTTGACAATGGACTAAATGTTACTTTGGATGGCTTCTACTCACAAATGCATATGTCAAAACTAGCTAAAGAAAGAAATATTGATGTTTACAAAGTGTTTGATAAATATAAAAGATTAAACGTATCTGGTATTGATATGGAATCATCTTGTATGATGGTTGTTGGTAGACTAATGAACGTTAAAACCGCTTGTTTAACTCTAGTAACTGTCTTAGAAAACTTAAAAGATTCTCTAAAAGGTAAAGTTAGAGATGATAAAGAAGAAGAATTATGCAAAATCGCATTAGAGAGTATCTATAAATATGATAAAAGAGGTAAAAAGAATGAAAAATGATGTATTAGGAATAGGTAAAAAAACTGTTATTGGTATGGTTCACTGTTTACCGTTACCAGGTACGGCTGGATTCAAAGATAATATGGATGAAATCAAAGCCCAAGCTGTCAATGACGCAATAGTTTTAGAAAAAGCAGGATGTAGCGCTATTATGATAGAAAATATGGGTGATGGTCCTTTTAATCACGAATTGGATACTGAGCAATCAGTTGCACTAGCTGTTGTATCAACTTTGGTTAAAGAAAAAATCAATATCCCTGTGGGAATTGACGCAGCTTTTAATGACTATAAAACAGCTTTATCAATCGCAAAAGCAATTGGGGCTGATTTTGTAAGAATACCAGTATTTGTTGATACTGTAATGTATTACAATGGAACTATTCAACCTTGTTCAAGAAAAGCAGTCTTATTCCGAAAGAAAATTAACGCTGAGAACGTAAAAATCTTAGCTGATGTTCAAGTCAAACATACTTATATGGTAAATCCTAATATAAGTGTTGTTGATTCGGCTAAACAAGCTGCTAGTTGTTATGCGGATGGAATTATTGTCACTGGTTCTTCTATCGGATTAGAAACACCTATTGACATGATAAAACAAGTTAAAAAAGCTGTTAAAATACCTGTATTCGCTGGTAGTGGTGTCAATGCTCAAAATATTAAAGAACAATTAAATATAGCTGATGGAGCTATAATTGGTTCAAGTTTAAAAGAAGGCGGTGTTATCTCTAACCCAATTTCTTATAAATTAACCAAAGAAGTATTAAACGGATTGGAGTAAAAAATTATGATGAGACCAATGAAATTAGCTGGATCTGAACTAATGTTTGGTGAAGGTTCACTAGGTTATTTAGAAAACATCAATGCAAAAAAAGCCGTAATCGTATTGGCTAATGATGTTATGTACAAAAATGGAGTAATGGATATCGTTGAAAAACATTTAAACAACGTTAAAATTCCATTTGAAATCTTTATGGGTATTGAATCGGATCCTGGATTCAATACAGTGTTAAAAGGTGCCAAATTTATGTTAGAGCACAATCCAGATATAATTATCGCTATTGGTGGTGGCTCAGCAATGGACGCAGCCAAAGCCATGTGGATTTATTATGAACACCCTGAAATTAAAACTTTAGAATACATTACAGTAAAAGCTAACTTCCCTAAACTGAGAAATAAAGCTAGACTAGTATGTATTCCTAGTACCGCAGGTACCGCTTCTGAAGTATCTAGATCTATTGTAATTACTGATGATGAAACTCATGTTAAATTTGGAATTGGTAATATGGAAATGATGCCTGACATCGCAATTTGCGATCCAGTAACTACTTTATCATTACCTAAACATATCACAGCCGAAACTGGTATGGATGCACTATGCCATGCACTTGAAGCTATCGCATCAACTAGGGCAAACTATGTAAGTGATACCCTAGCTGAAAAAGCAATATTAGACATCTTTGCGTTTTTACCAAAAGTTATGCAAGAACCACAAAATATTTCATACCGTGAAACAATGTTAAACTCTGCAATGATGGCAGGACTTGCATTCACAAATGTTTCACTTGGTATAACCCATTCAATTGCACATGGATTGGGTAGTTTGTTCAATATGCCTCATGGATTAGCTAATGCGATTTTACTCCCTTACATAGTATCTTTCAATTCTCTAAATGAAGATGCATTAGCTATCTATGATCAGCTAGCGATAAAACTAAATAAAACTAATTTAGCCGCTGCCATATTTGAGTTAAACAAAGAAATTAACATCCCATTCTCTTTAAATGAGAGAATAACTGATGAAGCTAAGTTCCTTGAAAAACTAGAAACTTTGATTGAATTCGCATTAAAGGATGGATGTACAAAAACAAATCCAATCTTACCTACCAAAACTCATCTAAAAAATATTATTTTAGCTGCTTATTACGGTAAGGAAGTGCCTAGAACATTATGAAATTAATATGTTACCTTTCTCTAGGTTCTCCAACCCTAGAACAAAGTAAAATAAACGCTATGAATTATATTGATGCTGGATGTGATGTAGTCGAAGTCGATTTCCCTGCTAAAAACCCATATTTAGATAGTCCTTATATACAAGAAAGAATGGGTCAAGCACTTAGTAGTTGTGATGACTATGAAAAATACATGTTAGTTATTGAAGACATCAAAGGTAGTAATCCAAACACTTCTTTCATTATATTAACCTATGAAACAACTATTAAAGATATTGGTTTAAGCAAGTTTATTGATTTCTGTCATAGAAACAATCTAAAAGATATAATCTGTGTTGGAGATGAGTTTCCTAATGTTAGAGAAACATTGATTCATAATAACCTTTTAGTTAGTTCTTATGTACAGTACCATTTATTAGACGAGGAAATCGAAGTAGCAAAGAGAACAAATGGTTTTATATACTTACAGGCTAAATCTGGTGGAAAGTATCATGAAAAACATAAAGACCTAAAATCTATTATCAAATACCTAAAAAATGAAGTAAAATTACCTAACCCAATCTATTGTGGTGTTGGTATCTCAAGCCCCGAAGATGTAGCAATGGTTAAAGCTGCAGGAGCTGACGGTGCCTTTGTAGGTAGCGCTGTCTTGAAACTTCAAGATAAACCTAAAGAATTAAAGCAAAAGATAATAGATTTAAAATCAAGAACATAAGATAAAATATATATAATATATTTAAATAATGATTATTTATTTATATATTTATTAACAAAGAGCACAGTTTTCTACAAAGAATAACTATTCTTTTTGTTTTGATGGATGTTAACGATGATACAGTTTTAATAACAATAGTTTAAAGCTTAATATTAAAGATATTTATACTACATACATTGTTTTTGATAATTACTTCTCAATATTGATAATCTTGATGTTGAAAATAGAGATTTTTAACGCTGAAATAAAAAAAATAATACACAAGCAAAGAAAAAGAGCCTGTAAAGAATTAAGAATCCCACAAGATTTTTAAGAACTACAGGTTCTTTCTTATAAATCAAACAAAAAAGGCACACGTTTGTGCCTTTTTGTGTATAAAGAAATACACTTCTCGGTA
>Ga0307992_1000565_pt1 | contig 23520 bp, 17 predicted proteins | sample EllFjometagen133_FD_203162 | JGI IMG/M metagenome (GOLD analysis project Ga0307992, IMG submission 203162) | Marine microbial communities from Ellis Fjord, Antarctic Ocean - #133 | ecosystem: Environmental > Aquatic > Marine > Unclassified | place: Southern Ocean | collected 2014-10-08
AACGAACCCATTCCACAATATTTACCTTGGAAAGATTTAGATGTTGATGTAGTTATTGAAGCTACTGGTGTTTTTAATACTTATCAAAAAGCTAATGCGCATATTGATGCTGGTGCCAAAAGAGTTATTTTAACTGCCCCTGTTAAGGGCGAAAAATCTTCGGAGGGGGAACCTTTGAAAATTCCTGATTATGATATTTTAGGGAAAACAGTTTTGATGGGAATTAATGAAGATGAATTGAAAACTTGTCAGATTAGTGCAAATGGTTCCTGTACAACTAATGCTGTTAGTCCTGTTTTGCAAATTTTAAATCAAACGGTTGGAGTAGAAAATGCAATCTTAAATACTGTTCACTCATATACTTCCACGCAGAAGTTGGTTGATTCTCCTAATAAAAAAGATTTTCGTAAAGGAAGAGCTGCAGGACAGAATATTATTCCGACCAGTACAGGGGCAGCTATTGCTACCACTTTAGCTATTAAAGATTTGGCTGGAAAATTTGATGGTATGGCAATGAGGGTCCCAACAGTGTTGGGGTCGATTGTTGATTTAACTTTTATCTCCAAAATAGAAACCAGTGTGGAAAAGATTAATGGAATTTTAAAGGAAGCTAATAAAGATAAAATTTGGGAAGATGTTTTTACTGTGACCGAAGAACCAATTGTTTCTTCTGATATTATAGGTGACCCATATGCATCTATTGTTGATTTGTCTTTAACAAGAGTTGTTGGGGGCAATTTGGTTAAAGTTTTAATTTGGTATGATAATGAGATGGGTTATGCGAGAACATTGATTAAGCACTTACTTGCTACTCGGGATTAAGTTTAACAGAATAAACAAATATGAAAATATTAATTGCGTCTGATCATGCGGGGTTTGAATTAAAAAAAGAATTAATTTTTTACCTTACTAAAATAGATTATGAAGTTGAGGACAGAGGTCCTTTTGAGTATTCATCGGAGGATGATTACCCTGATTTTATTATACCTTTAGCTCGTGAAATTTCCGAAAATGTTGATTTAAGAGGTATTGTGATCGGAGGTTCTGGACAAGGTGAAGCGATGGTAGCTAATCGTTTTGAAGGGATAAGAGCTGTTGTTTATTGTGCTAATAATTTGGATATTATAAAGCTTTCTCGGAAGCATAATGATGCTAATATTTTGTCATTGGGAGCGAGGTTCCTCTCGGCTAGAAAGGCTAAAAAAGCCGTAAAATTGTGGTTAGAGACGTCTTTTTCGGGTGAAGAGCGGCATTTACGTCGTTTAGCAAAAATAAAGTTACTTGGAGGTTCAACCTCCAAGGATTCTGGGGATAACTTATGAAAAATATAGAAATAATTCCAGCTATTTTACCTAAAGATTTTGATGATTTAGAAAGAAAGTTAGCTCTTTTGAAAGACGTTTTTTCAATTTTAGACGATAAAGAAAAACCAATTGTGCAGGTAGATATTTGCGACGGATTGTTTGTACCATCTAAAACTTGGCCTTTTTCTGAAGGAGGCTCTTTTGAAGAGTTGATTAAATTTTGTGATAGTTTTGATTTTGAAATTGATTTATTTGTGAAAGATTCGAAAGATTTAGCTGTTAAATTCCAGAAGATTGGAGTTAAAAGAATAGTTTTAAATATTAAGAGTTTGGGTGACCAATTTCCAAGTGAATTGTTTAGTAATTTTGATGTGGATTCAACTCAGTTTGGTTTTTCTGTGAATTTAGAAATACCAATGAAATATTTAGATCAATATGTTAGAGATGCTGATTTTTTTCAATTTATGGGGATTAGTAAAGTTGGTTATCAGGGAGAAAAGTTTAATCTAGGGGTATTGAAAAAAATAAGAGCTTTTCGAATAAATAATCCTGAAGTTATTATTTCAGTAGATGGAGGTGTTAACTTAAAGAATGCCAAGAGTTTAATTCTTGCAGGAGCTAATCGTTTGGTAATTGGGTCGGCTTTATTTGGTGATAATGAAGCTGAAGAGATTGCTGATATAATAAAAGAATTTAGAAAATATGGAGAATAAAACAATTGATAAATTAAAAAATGTTTCAACTTTGGTAATGACTGATGTGGTTGAAATGTTAAAAGAAGCTGGTTCTGGTCACATTGCGGGTTCTTTAGGTATGGTAGATATTTTTGTGGCTATGTATTTTAATGTTTTAAAACATGATGCAAACAATCCAGATTGGGAGGAAAGAGACAGATTGGTTCTTTCTCATGGTCATACTTGTCCTGCTTTATACGCTACCATGGCAGAGGCTGGTTATTTTCCAAAAAGTAAATTACAGGAGTTAAGGAAGTTTGGGTCGGCTTTGCAAGGTCATCCGCATAGAGAATGGATAAAGGGAATTGAAACAAGTTCTGGGCCTTTGGGTTCGGGTCTTTCGCAGGCTGTTGGAATGGCTTTGGCTGATCGAATAAATTATTTTTCTGATTTAGAATCCGAAAAAGATAAAAAGTTTTTTTATTGTTTAATGTCTGATGGAGAAATGCAGGAGGGGCAGGTTTGGGAGGCATTGATGTTGGCTGGTAAGGAAAAATTAGGGAATCTTGTTGCTATTATTGATAGAAACAATATTCAAATTAGTGGTGAGGTTAAACAAGTGATGCCCTTGGAACCGTTGCGTGAAAAATTAGAGTCATTTAATTGGCAGGTCTTGGAAATAGATGGACATGATTTTAAGCAGATTCTTGAGGCGGTAGAAATTGCGAAAAAGATTGCTTTATTACCTCCTGGCGAAACTCGACCAACGGTTATTATTGCCCATACAATTCCTGGAAAAGGTTTTCCTGAATTTGAAAGTGACTATCGTTGGCACGGAAAAGTTCCGTCTAAAAATTAATAGATAAGAATCTGGAGAGGTCTTACTTTCTGAAGTTTCTAAATAGAATCTTTACATAGGGGAGGTTTTCTATTAATGTTAATACATGGAAATTAAGAAAAAAAAAGTTTTTGTTGGCGCTTCGGGCGGGGTTGATTCTTCTACCGCCATGGCTATTTTAAATGAACAAGGTTACGACGTAACTGGTGTTTTTATTAAGGTTTGGCAACCTGATTTTGTAGAGTGTCAATGGAAGGAAGACCGTCTTGATGCTATGAGAGTTTGTGCGACTTTGGGAGTGCAATTTTTAGATTTAGATTTGGAGGAAGAGTATAAGAAGGGTGTATTTAACTATATGGTGGATGGGTATAAAAATGGAAGAACTCCTAATCCTGATGTAATGTGTAATAAGAAAATAAAATTTGGAGCTTTTTTAGATTTTGCTCTTGAAAATGGTGCTGACTATGTGGCGATGGGACATTATGTGAGATTTGAAGATGGTAAATTATTAGCTGGAGTCGATAAGAATAAGGATCAATCTTATTTTTTGTGGACTTTAACCGCAGAGCAATTAAAATATTGTTTGTTTCCTATTGGTGGTTATGAAAAGACTAAGGTTCGAGAAATGGCAAAGAAATTTGAACTATCAACCGCCCAGAAAAAGGATAGTCAAGGTTTATGTTTTGTGGGCAAGGTTAATATGAAAGAATTTTTAAAAAGGTTTATTCCACAAAAAAAAGGAGAAGTGTTAAACAAAGAGGGTGAAGTTATTGGAGAACATGACGGTGTTTTTTATTATACTCTTGGTCAGAGGCATGGGTTTTTGATTATAAAAAAAGGGACTGATGATAAGCCTTACTATATTGTCAAAAAAGATTTAGAAAAAAATGAGTTAGTGGTTTCAAATATTGTCGGGGAAAATTTTTCAGATAAATCTTCGGAGAATCAGCTTTTTGAAGTTGAAGTGGGGGAGGTGAATTGGATTGCTGGAGAAATGCCTGATTTGAGTAAGCAATATAAGGCTAGAGTGAGGTATCGTCAAATTTTGCAGGATTGTCGTCTGATTGAGAAAGCTGGAAAATTTGTGGTTGAGTTTGATGTTTTTCAAAATGTAGATCGAGGACAATCTATTGTTTTTTATGATGGAGAAATTTGTCTAGGGGGTGGGGTGGTTAAATAAATCGAGAGGTCTAATTTTCTGATTTTCTCTTGACTTAATTTTTTGGTTTTTGATGTGGTTTTTTGATATAATATAGAAATGGAAAAAGAAAAGGACAAACAAATTTATATAATTAAAGCAAATGGTGAGAAAGAGATTTTTGTAAGTTCTAAATTAGAAAATTCTTTACGGAGAGCTGGAGCTGGCCCAGAAGCTATTGTTGAAGTGTTGGGGAATATTCAACAAGAGTTAACGGATGGTATGACGACAGCTGAGATTTATAGAGCAGCTTTTAAGACATTGAGTGATATTGAGGGGGCCTCAACTGCTGTGAAATATTCTGTAAGAAGGGCCGTGATGGATTTAGGTCCAGACGGTTTTTCTTTTGAGGATTTTGTGGCGGCTATGCTGAAAGCTACTGGTCACAAGGTACGATTAAGACAAAATATAAAGGGTTTATGTATATCTCATGAGATTGATGTAATTGCTGAAAGTGATGAGGAATTTATAATGTCAGAGGTCAAGTTCCACAATAAGCAAGGGATGAAGTCAGATTTAAAGGTTATTCTCTATGTGAAAGAAAGATTTGATGATATAAGAAAAGGTGAATTTTGGATGAATGTTAAAAAAGATCTTGATAAAAAATTTTGGTTAGTGACTAACACTAAATTTACTAGTAAGGCTATTAAGTATTCAGAATGTTGTACTGATTTAAATTTAATTAGTTGGAATTATCCAGAGGGTGGCAGTTTGCATAAAATTATAACTGATGCAAAACTATATCCATTGACTTGTTTAGAGTCTTTAAGTAAATACGAAAAGAAGTTGTTTTTAAAAAAGAACGTTGTGCTGTGTCGTGAGCTAAAACAAGGAGGGGAAAGAATTTTTAATTTAGTCGGTATTTCTGAAGAGAAAAGAGAAGTTACTTTAAAAGAAATTGATGCTTTATTAGCGAGAGATTAAAGGTCCTATTAAATATATTAAAATTTGTTATAATTATTAATTAATATAAGATTAAATCTTATTTAACAGTGTAAATATGAGTTATAATTTTGAAAAATTAAAAAAGGAGGTTTCTGATATTGAGGATTGGTTAGCTAAAGAATTGTCTGGTATTAGAACTGGTTTAGCTTCTATTTCGATTCTTGATAATGTTAAAGTTGATAATTATGGTTCTTTATCTCCAATTAATCAAGTAGCTAATATTACTAAGGAAGATGCTAAAACGATTCGTATTAGTCCTTGGGACCAATCCCAAATTCAACCTCTTGAAAAGGCTCTCACAGAAGCTGATTTAGGAATATCTGTGGCAGTTGATGATAAGGGAATTAGGATGTCTTTTCCAGAATTAACTAGTGAAAGAAGGCAGGATTTTGTTAAAATGGCTAAGGTTAAATTGGAACAGGCTAAAATTTCTTTAAGAGGAGGAAGAGATGCTGTATGGAATGAACTTCAGTTGAAAGAAAAGGAAGGGGAGATTGGTCAAGATGAAAAATTTCAGTTGAAAGATGAAATGCAAAAGATTATTGATAATAAAGGAATTGTGTTAGTGGAATTATTTGAAAAAAAGGAGAAGGAAATAATGGAGTAAAAAAATATGTCAATTTTAATTTTTATTTTAGTTTTAAGTGTTTTAATTTTTGTCCATGAATTGGGCCATTTTATTTTTGCTAAGAAGACAGGGATGTTGGTGGAAGAGTTTGCAATTGGTTTTCCGCCAAGGATATTTAGTTTCAGAAAAGGAGAAACGAAATATTCAATTGGACTTATTCCGATTGGTGGTTTTGTTAAAATTCTAGGGGAAGAATATGATGAGGGTGATTGTGATGAAAAACCAAAAAATTATGAGAGAAGATTTAGCAGTAGACCTAAATGGGCTCAAGCGCTTGTTTTGGTAGCAGGAGTATCTTTTAATTTTTTGTTAGCTTGGATTCTTATCTCGTTTGGTTTTATGTCTGGGTTGCCTGTTGCGGTTGACCAATTTGAGAATGAGACCGTTAGTAATCCAGAATTAACTTTGCTAAATGTCTTGCCAGATTCACCAGCAGAAGAGGCCGGTTTAAGGGCGGGAGATGTTCTTCTATATTTAGAAACAAGCTTTGACTCAGTCCAAGATATAAAAGGTTTAGATAGGGTTGAAAGTTTTATTGCTTCTCATAATGGGCAGGAAATAGATGTGCTTTATAAGAGGGGTAATGAGAACGTATTAACTCAATTTACGCCAAAAGAAGGTATAATCGAAGGGAAACCAGCGGTAGGGGTATCTTTTGGAATGATTGGAACTGTTAAGTTCGGTGTTATAAGAGCTTTTTGGGAAGGAGCAAAAACAACTTTTTCTTTGACCATAGACACCACTATTGGTCTATTTTTGTTTTTCAAAGGTCTGATTACTGGTTCAACTGATTTGTCTCAGGTGTCTGGTCCAGTAGGAATTGTTTCAATGGTGGGAGAGGCATTCAATTTCGGTATTATTTATTTACTTAGTTTTGTTTCTATAATTTCTATTAACTTGGCAGTTATTAATTTAATTCCTGTACCAGCTTTAGATGGAGGAAGATTGTTGTTTGTTTTAATTGAGGCAATTAAAGGTTCTCCTATTAAAGCTAAGGTAGCCAATTTGCTTAATTTAATCGGTTTTGGTTTATTAATTTTGTTGATGTTGGCTGTTACCTTTAGTGATATAAGTAAGTTTTTCTAAGATTTAATTTTTGCAGAGTTTATCGAAACCTCCGGAGGTCATACCTCCGGAGGTTTATTTTATAGAACTTGTTTTAGTTTTTTTAGTTTTTTTAATTTGGTTGTTAGAAAATTGGCTTTTGACCAAATAGCTATAATAAGTTAATATTATAGCAATGCTACAGAGTAATCTATTTACAAAAACTAGAAAAGAAACACCTAAAGATGAGATGGCTAAAAATGCCAAGTTACTTATTCAAGCTGGTTTTATTAATAAGGAAATGGCGGGGGTATATTCTTATTTACCTTTGGGTTTGAAGGTTCTAGAAAACATAAAGGATATAATTCGAGATGAGATGAACAAAATTGGTGGTCAGGAAGTTTTAATGACAACTTTACAGGCAAAGGAAGCTTGGGAAAAGACGGATAGATGGGATGATGAAAAAGTTGATGATTGGTTTAAAACAGGTTTGAAGACGGGAACAGAACTTGGTTTAGCCTTTACCCATGAAGAACCCCTCACCCAAATAATGAAAAATTTTATTTCTTCATATAAAAATTTACCTTGCTTAGTTTATCAATTTCAGACTAAGTTCAGAAATGAGTTAAGAGCTAAATCTGGGATTTTGAGAGGAAGAGAATTTTTGATGAAAGATCTTTATTCTTTTTCTAAAAACAAGGAGGAGCATGAAGTTTTCTATGAGAAGATGAAAGATGTTTACATGAATATTTTTAAGAGATTGGGTTTTGGTGATGTCACCTATACGACTATTTCATCAGGAGGAAGTTTTTCTAAATATTCCTATGAATTTCAGACATTAACAGAAGCTGGGGAAGATATTGTTTATATTGTTGATAAAGACAAGAAGATTGCTATAAATAAGGATGATTTTAGTGATGAAGTTTTGAAAGATTTTGGATTAGAAAATGTAAATAAAGAAGATCTAGAACAAAGAAAATCAATTGAGGTAGGCGATATTTATTCTTTAGGAGAAAAGTATTCAAAAGCTTTGGGTTTAAGTTATAAGAATGAATCAGGAGAAGAAAATTTTGTTTATATGGGTTCATACGGGATTGGAGTAACTAGATTGATGGGAACAATTGTTGAAATTTTTTCAGATGAAAAAGGTATTGTTTGGCCAGAAGCCATTGCTCCTTTTCAAATTCATTTATTGAGTCTAGGACAAGATGAAAAAGCTGGTGAGATTTACGAAAAACTAATTGCGGCTGGTAAGGAAGTTCTCTACGATGACAGGGATGTTAAAGCTGGTGGGAAATTTGCAGATGCTGATTTAATTGGGTTACCCTGGAGAGTTGTAGTAAGTGAAAAGAGTTTGAAGGAAGGTGGAGTTGAATTGAAGGGAAGGACAGAAAGTGAATCAAAAATAGTTAATGTAGAGGAGTTATTTAAATAAAATGAAAAAAAAGAGTTTTTCAGAAAGATTAAAAAAGAAATTCAAGAATTTATTTTCTAATGATATTGGAATTGATTTGGGAACAGCTAATACTTTAGTTTATGTGCGAGGAAGAGGAATTGTTTTAAATGAACCTTCTGTGGTGGCTTTAAATGAAAAGACTGGACGGGTGGTGGCTGTTGGTGGTCAGGCTCAAAAAATGATTGGAAGGACTCCTTCACATATCTCAGCTATTAAACCTTTGGTGGATGGGGTTGTTTCAGATTTTGAGATAACTGAAGAAATGGTAGCTCATCTTCTTAATAGGTCTCAAGAGAATTCAAAGAAGATGTTTGGTCCTAGAGTGTTAGTGGGAGTGCCCTCGGGAATAACTAATGTGGAGACACGGGCAGTGCGTGATGCTGTTAGAAATGCAGGGGCAAGAGTTGTTCATGTTATCGAAGAACCCATGGTGGCAGCTATTGGTAACCGTCTACCAATTAAGGACGCCGTTGGGAGTGTGGTGATTGATATTGGCGGGGGAACTACAGATATTGCAGTTATTTCTTTAGGTGGAATTGTTAGTTCAAAAAATTTGCGGGTAGCTGGTGATAAGTTTAACGAAGATATTATTCAGTACGTTAGAAATAAATTTAAAATTTTAATTGGTGAAAAGACAGCTGAACGTTTGAAGATTGATATTGGTTCAGTTTTACCTTTGGGTGAACCATTGGAGGCCACCATGAGAGGAAGAGATTTGGTAACTGGGCTACCTAGGGAAGTTGTGATTAATGATACTCATATTCGTAAAGCAATTTCCCAATCTTTGGTTTTGCTACTGGATGGTGTTAAAGAAGTTCTAGAAACAACACCTCCAGAAATTATCTCTGATATTTTGAATAGAGGAATTTTCTTAACTGGAGGAGGAGCATTAATAAAACAATTAGATGTTCTTTTGGCTGAAATTGTTAAGGTGCCTGTGTATGTGACCGATGACCCACTGACGTCTGTGGCTCGAGGGACAGGGGTGGTGTTGGAAGATATTAATGACTTCTTAGAAGTCCTCATTCAAGACGAAGATGGTATACCTCTCAAAGAATAATAAGGCGGGGGTTGGTAAGAAAAAATATTTTTTTCTGTTGGCTGTTCTGGCAGTGATTGTTTTATTTTATTTTAAAAGCACTTTTTTTCTAACAGAACCCTTAAATTATGTGGCGAGGCCCCTGTGGTGGTTTAAAAATTATTCATCGGAAATGATTTCTGATACTGTTGGTCTATTTAAAACTAAAGCTAGTTTGGTGGAAGAAAATAAAAAATTAAAGAAAGAATTAAATTACTTCAGTCCAGGAATTCTTCTTAATCAACTTTTAGTAAAAGAGAATAACGAATTAAAAAAAATTCTAGGAAGGAATAATAGTGATCAGAAGATTGTTTTAGCAAATATTTTAGCTAAGCCTAATTTATCGCCCTACGATTCTTTGATTGTAGACGCTGGTAAAGCTGAAGGTATAAAGATAGGTGATAAAGTTTTTGTTAATAATGCTGTGGTTGGTGAAGTTATAGGTGTTTATTTGAAAACGGCTAATGTTCGTTTGTATTCATTTCCTAACGAAATTTTAGATGTGGCTGTTGGTTTTAACAAAATACTGGGAACAGCTAAGGGCAAAGGAGGGGGAAATTTTGAAATGAAGTTTCCTCAAGGGGTAGCTATTAGCAAAGGTGACGTGGTCGTTTTACCTGAAATGGAATTGTTTATTTTGGGGACTGTGGAGAGTATTTTAATTACTCCAGAAGATCCTTTGCAAACAGTTTTGTTTAAAACTCCAGTAAATATTTTTGAATTAAGATGGGTTCAGATTCTTCAAGGAGAATAATAGCAAACATTTTTATTTGCTTGAGTATTTTTGTTTTACCATGGTGGCTGTCTATTTCACTTATCTTAATTTCTTTTTTTATTTTTAAACCATTTTATGAGGGTTTGTTGTTTGGCCTATTGATTGATTTACTTTATTTTAATCCGAGAGAATTATTTTATAATTTACCAGCGGTGTTTATTTCTTTAGTGGTTATTTTTATATTAGTTCAATTATTAGGGAAGCAGTTAAGGATGAGAAATTAAGTTATGTTCTTAAGAAGAAAATCACGATTACTTAATAGAAGGAGAAAAGCTACGGGGGAAATAACACCGGATAATATTTTTCTTGATTCAAAAAATTTACCTCAATTTGATGAAGATCAGTTTGAGGGTCGTATAGAAAAATCCATTACGAAAAACGTTGGTAACTTCGTTGGGATTTTTTTCACTTTGATTATGTTAGCCTATCTTTTAAAGATTGGGAACCTTCAAATAGTAAAAGGAGTAGATTTTTTAGATAAAAGTGAAAATAATCATCTTCAACATTCGGTTATTTTTTCAGAGAGAGGTATTATTTATGATAGAAATGGTAAAGAATTAGCTTTCAATTCACCCTATAGGGAAGTGGACCAAGATTTTTTTAAGAGAGAGTATTCTGATTATAAAGGTTTAGCTCATATTATCGGACATGTGAGTTATCCTTTGAAAGATAAAAGCGGGAATTATTATCAAGATGAATGTATTGGTAAGGTTGGTGTTGAGAAATTTTTTAATGATAAATTGAACGGCAAGAAAGGATTAAAGATTATAGAGGAAGATGCTTTATTGGATATCATATCTGAATCAGTGATACAACCATCAGAGAAAGGTCAGAGTATTACTTTGTCTGTCGATGTCGATATTCAAAATGCTTTATATAATTTTATTTTTGATTTAAAAGAAAAGATTGGTTTTAAAGGTGGTGCTGGGGTTTTAATGGATGTAGAGAATGGTGAGATTATTGCTTTAGTGAGTTGCTCTGAATACGATTTAGATGTGTTATCTAATGGTAAGGATAATAATGAAGTGGCTAAGTATGTTTTAGCTAAAGATGAACCTTTCGTAAATAGGGTGACCACAGGTCTTTATACTCCTGGCTCAATTGTTAAACCTTTCTTGGCTATAGCTGCATTGAATGAGGGTATCATTAGTCCTGAAAAGAGAATATTAAGCACAGGTTCTATCTCTATCCCTAATCCGTATTTTCCGGGTAAGGAAACTGTTTTTAATGATTGGAAAGCTCATGGTTGGGTAAATATGAAAGAGGCGATAGCTGTTTCTTCGGATGTTTATTTTTATGAAATAGGAGGTGGCTACCAAGGTCAGGTTGGTTTAGGAATTGATAAAATTAATGAGTATATTAAGATGTTTGGTTTTAGTGAAGAAACAGGAATAGAAGGTTTTACTGAAGAAAGAGGAACTATTCCTAATCCCAAATGGAAGGCTAAGATGTTTGATGGAGAAAATTGGACAATTGGGGACACCTATCATACAGCTATTGGGCAGTATGGTTTTCAGGTAACTCCTTTACAAGTAGTAAGAGGGATTGGAGCTATTGCTAATGGTGGAAAATTATTTCGCCCAACTATTATTAAAAAGGAAAATAATAATAGTTATGAAGTTGTATCTATTTCGGATGATTATTTTGAGGTGGCTAGAGAAGGGATGAGACAAGCTGTCTTGGATGGAACAGGTAAGGGTTTGTGGTTGTCTTTTGTCGATGTGTCTGCTAAAACAGGGACAGCTGAAGTTGGAACAACGAAGACTAGTGTAAATTCCTGGGTTGTCGGTTTTTTCCCGTCTGATAAACCAAGGTTTGCTTTTACTATTATGATGGAAAAAGGACCCTATGATAATCAAATCGGAGGAGTGTATGTGATGAGAGAGTTGTTGGAGTGGATGAAGGAGAATAAACCTGAGTATCTTGAGTAGTAGTAGTTTTTTGTAATAAACTTTAATTCTCAAATTTTGTTTTCAGTTTGTTTTTTAGGCTCTGATGTATTAGAATATAGCTCAAGCAAGAAGATAATATAATATAAATATAATATGGATGAAAAAGAATATTTAACAAAAAAGAAGTATAAGGAACTTGTTGATGAACTTGATTGGCTTCAAACAGGTAGAAGAAGAGAATTGGCAGAGCATTTAGGAGAAGCAACTTCTTTAGGTGATTTGAGCGAAAACGCTGAATATCATCAGGCTAGGGAAGATCAAGCTAGCGCGGAAAAAAGAATTAAAGACTTGGAAGTTATTTTGAAGAATGCGGTTATTGTAAAGCAGGATAAATTTGACTCTGTGGGTGTTGGGGCAACTGTTACAGTTCAAAAAAAAGGTGCTATAGAAAGTCGTGAATTTCAGGTTGTGGGAACCCAAGAAGTTGATGTTGATAAAAATAAAATTTCTGTTATTTCACCTTTGGTGCAAGCTATGTTAGGTAAAAAGGCAGGAGATACTTTTTCTTTTAAGCCACCTAAAGGTATGCAAGAGTATAAGGTGGTTAGTATTAAATAAAAAATGGCTTCTTTAGAAGAAATAAGAAAAATTAGATTAGAAAAAAGAGACAGGTTAGAAGAAGGTGGAATGAATCCTTATCCAGCTGATGTAGATTTTTTTCATACTTTATGGGAAGTTAGTGAAAATTTTAAAGAGGGTGAAGAAGTTAGTTTGGTTGGGAGAGTGATGTCTATACGAGGTCAGGGGGCTTTGTTGTTTTTTAATTTTTATGATGGAACAGGAACTTTTCAAGGGGTTTTAAAAAAAGATACTATTGGTGAGGATAAATTTTCTTTATTTAATGAGAATGTTGATATCGGTGATTTTATATCGGTAAAAGGGAAATTGTTTATAACAAAGAGAGGCCAAGAGTCTGTGGATATAGTTGAATGGAAAATGGTTACTAAGAGTTTAAGACCTTTGCCAGAAAAATGGCATGGTTTGCAAGATACTGAAGAAAGATATCGTAAAAGATATTTGGATATTTTGATGAATCCAGAGGTTAAAGAACTTTTTATTAAAAAAGCTAAGTTTTGGAAAGTGGTAAGAAGTTTTTTTGAAGAGAAACAATTTGTTGAGGTAGAGACACCAATTTTGGAGTTCACGACAGGAGGGGCTGAAGCAAGGCCTTTTAAGACTCACCACAACGATTTTGATATTGATTTATACTTGAGAATTTCTGTGGGGGAGTTATGGCAGAAAAGATTAATTGCTGGTGGTTTTAATAAGATTTTTGAGATTGGAAAAGTTTTTCGTAATGAAGGAACCAGCGCTGAACATTTACAAGAGTTTACGAATTTGGAATTTTATTGGGCATTTGCAAATTACGAGAAGGGAATGGATTTGGTGAAAGACTTATATAAGAAAATTGCTCAAGATGTTTTTGGTACGACTAAGTTTAAGCTAGAAAAATATGAATTTGATTTAGCAGATGAATGGAAAAAAATTGATTATCATGATGAAGTTCTTAAGCAGACGGGAATTGATATTTTAAGTGCTAGTGAAGAAGAAATGAAAAGTAAATTGAAAGAGTTGCAGGTTAGCTATTCAGGTGAAGAAAATAAGGAAAGATTGACGGATACTTTGTGGAAGTATTGCCGAAAAAATATTGCAGGCCCTGCTTTTTTGGTTAATCACCCCAAATTAATTGCTCCTTTGGCTAAATCTAAGGAGGGTAAACCTGAAGTAGTTGATATGTTTCAGCCAATTATTGCCGGTTCAGAAATGGGGAGAGGATATTCTGAGTTAAATGATCCTGTGGATCAGAAGGCTCGTTTTGATAAACAACAAGAATTACTTAAAGCTGGTGATGATGAGGCTATGATGCTTGATGATGAATTTGTGGAGATGCTAGAACATGGAATGCCCCCAACTTGTGGTTTTGGTTTTGGGGAAAGATTATTTTGGACTTTAGCGGGAGTGTCTGCTAGGGAGGGAACCTTGTTTCCTTTGATGAGACCAAAAGAATAAAGGTTGAGAGGAAAGTAGTTGATTTTAGCGATGGTTTTTGCTAGTATATTGTTTATGTTAAAAATTAGATTACAAAGAGTTGGCCGAAAACACGATCCTTCCTATAGGATTATTTTAACTGATGTTAAACAGGGTCCTAAAAGTGGTAAGTTTGTTGAGAACTTAGGTTTTTATGATGCAAGAAGTAATGTTAAACAAGTGAAAGGTGAAAGAGTAAAATATTGGATTGGGAATGGAGCACAAGTATCTGATACGGTTCATAATATTTTGATTAGTGAAAAAATCATTGATGGTAAGAAAGTAAACGCTTTGCCTAAAAAAACTCCGATTGTTAAAGAAGTGACTGAAGAAGAGAAGAAAGAAGCACCGGCAGGAGAAGATGAAAAAAAAGAGACTGTGTCAGAAGAAGTTAAAGTTGAAGTAAAGGAAGAAGTAAAGGAAAAGGAAGAGGAAAAAACAGAGTAATTTCTATAATAAAGTATAAAAAAACAAAATCAGAAGATTATATCTTCTGATTTTTTTTGAATAGTCATAATATACTTGATATTTTTGAGTTATTCACAGAATCCTTGGAGGTTCAACCTCCAAGTGGGGTGTTTTGGCTTTATTTATTTGACATTTAAAGTGGTTTAGAGTAGGATATTATCAGTAGTTTACCGATCTATTGAGTTCTGACTTAAAGAATAAATTATAAGCAAAAAGTATATATTTACCTTCAAAAATACGGTGTGCGTTTTTTGTTGGTATTTCTGTATTTTTAATAATAATATTGTTCACTAGATGGACGTGGTTATGTAAAAAATGTAGTTTACTTTATAGTCAATTTTTAATCTTCGGAGCCTCAACCCTGCCTGCCGGCAGGTAGGCTCCGAAGATTAGTATCTAAGAGTAGAAGGAAGGAGTTATTTATTTATTTGTTTAAAAAATTAAGTTTTAATATGGATATATCTAAAAACCCTCGAGAGAAGAAGTATTTTAAAAAATTTAAAAAATCTCGCATGGAACTACCCAACTTGGTGGAGCCACAATTAATATCCTACGATAAATTTGTTAAAGACGGTATAGATGGAGTTTTAAAAGAATTCTCTCCAATTGAAGATTATTCTGGGAAAAAATTCAAAATGGAACTTTTGAATTATCAGTTTATCAAACCTGATCATGATGAATTCTATGCTAAAACTAATAAGAAATCTTATCAGGCTACTATTAAAGCGAATGTTAAGTTAACTAATAAAGTATTAAAGATAGAAAAAGAGCAGGAGATTTTCCTGACTGATTTTCCTATGATGACTGAACATGGAACTTTCATTATTAATGGGGTAGAGAGGGTTGTTGTTCCTCAGCTATCAAGGTCTTTTGGTATGTTTTTTACAGTTCAGGAGTTGAAAGGTAATCGATGTTTTGGAACGAAAATTATTCCTTATAGAGGAGCTTGGATAGAAATAGATTCAGAGTCAGATGGTTTGGTTTATGTAAAGATAGATAGAAAAAGAAAATTTTTAATTAGTACTTTGTTAAGAGTAGTTGCTCCAGAAGGAACTGACATAATTAATCTTTTCAAGGATAAAGAGACTAAAGCTATGGTTCAGGAAGCTATTGAAAATGATCCAGCTAAAAATACAAATGAGGCATATATAGAAATCCACCGTAGATTAAGAGATGGTGAGTTAACCACAGCCGGACACGCTAAGGCTTTTGTGGATGGAGTGTTGAGTGAAGAAAAATATGACTTACATAAAGTAGGGAGATTTTATTTTAACCAGAGATTTAATAAGTCTCTTGATAAGAAAGAATTAGAAAGGAAGACTATTTCTGCTGATGACTTAGTGACTCTAGTTGAACACATTGTCGAATTGAATAGAACTCCTGGGGCTGTGGAAGATGATATTGATCATTTGGGTTCAAGACGTTTAAGATATTTTGGCGAAATGGTTCAGCAAAAATTTCGAGTAGGAATGTATCAAGTTAAAAGAAATATTCAAGATAGAATGTCTATTATTAGTGTGGATGTGACTTTGCCAATGCAGTTGATTAATCCACGTCCTCTACAAGCTAGAATTAAAGAATTTTTTGCAACCAACCAGCTTTCACAATTTATGTTACAGGATAATATTTTGGCTGAATTGGAACATTTAAGAACAGTATCTGCTTTGGGGCCGGGAGGTTTAGTCCGTGAAAGAGCTGGGGTTGAGGTACGTGATGTGCACCCTTCTCATTATGGAAGAATTTGTCCAATTCAAACACCGGAAGGTCAAAACATTGGTTTGATTTTGCATTTAGCTAACTATGCTAAAGTGAATGAATTTGGGATGATTGAAACACCCTATGCTAAAGTAAAGGAGGGAAAAATAACTAACGAGATTGTTTATTTAAATGCAGCTGATGAAGAAACACTTAATATTGCTGATGCAACTATTAATTATGATTCTGAAACTAATATGATAGCTGATGATGCAGTTGAGGTAAGAATTGGGGGTCATCCAGGAATTGTGGAAAGAAAAAAAGTTGATTTAATTGATATCTCAACTCAACAGGCTTTTTCAGTAGCGACTTCAATGATTCCTTTTTTGAATCATGATGATGCTAACAGAGCTTTGATGGGATCTAACATGCAGAAGCAGTCAGTGCCTTGTATTGTTCCAGATGTGCCTCTTGTAGCAACAGGAATTGAAGAAAAAGCAGCTCGTGATTCTGGTAGGTTAATTTTAGCTAAAGAGACAGGAGTAGTTACCTATGTTGATTCTAACTTAATCAGAGTTAAGGGAAAGAATAAAGAAGAAGAGTATAGGTTGGTGAGTTTTATGAGAACCAACAACTTTTCAGCTTTGAGCCATCGGCCAATTGTTGATCTAAATCAAAAAGTTAAAAAAGATGACATTTTAGCAGATACATCTTCTACAGACGGTGGTCAGATTGCATTAGGTCAAAATGTTTTAGTAGCCTTTATGTCTTGGTACGGTTTTAATTACGAGGATGCTATTATTATTTCTGATCGTTTGGTTAAGAAAGATAAATTTACCAGTGTTTATGTTGAAGAGTTCGTTGAAGACGTGCGAGATACTAAATTAGGAGAAGAAGTTACTACTCATGATATTCCAAATGTTGGGGAAGCTAAATTAAAAAATCTAGATGAGGATGGAATTATTCGAATAGGAGCAGAAGTTAACCAAGGAGATATTTTAGTAGGTAAAATTACGCCCAAGGGAGAAACTCAATTAACTCCTGAAGAGAGATTATTAAAATCAATTTTTGGTGAAAAAGCTCAAGATGTTAAGGATACCTCCTTAAGAGTAAAGGGCGGGAAAAGAGGGTTTGTTAAAAGTGTTAAAGTATTTTCAAGAGATAGCGGAGAAATTAATGAACCTGGGGTTATCAAAAGGATTTATGTAGAAATTGCTCACCTAAGGAATGTGTCTGTCGGGGATAAATTATCTGGAAGACACGGTAACAAAGGAGTTATTTCTCGAATTTTGCCTCAAGAAGATATGCCTTATATGGCAGACGGAACTCCTATTGATATTATTCTTACGCCATTGGGGGTACCTTCTCGTATGAACCTAGGACAAATTTTAGAATTACATTTAGGTATGGCAGCCCATTCTTTGGGTTATCAAGCTATTGTTCCACCTTTTGCTGGAGCGACTGAGGATGAAATTAAAGACGAGTTGGAGAAAGCCGGATTAAATAGAAATGGGACAATGACACTTTATGATGGTTTGACAGGAGAATCTTTTGATCAAGATATAGCCGTTGGTTATATGTATATACTTAAACTTCATCATATGGTGGAAGATAAGATGCACATGAGATCAGTTGGTCCTTATTCTTTAATTAACCAACAGCCTTTGGGAGGGAAAGCACAGAAAGGAGGCCAAAGATTTGGAGAAATGGAAGTCTGGGCGTTGCTTGGTCACGGGACAGCTTATATTTTAAGAGAAGTATTAACAATTAAGTCAGATGATATCGTTGGTCGGTCAGCTGCCTTTGATGCAATTGTTAAAGGTAAAAAAATTCCTGAACCAAATATTCCTGCATCGTTTAACGTATTATTAAATAACTTGCGTGGTTTAGCTTTAGATATAGATTTAAACAAAGAAGCAAAATAATCTTTACTTAAAATTAACTATAAAAATTATGTCAGAAAATAATAATAAAGCATCAGATAAAAGCGAGTTCTATTCAACAGATTTTGATAATATTACTTTGAAATTAGCTTCACCTGAAAAAATTTTACAATGGTCTCACGGTGAAATTAAAAAACCAGAAACTATTAACTATAGAACTCAACGAAGTGAAAAAGAGGGTCTTTTCGATGAAAAGGTATTTGGCCCTGATAAAGACTACGAATGTTATTGTGGAAAATATAAGGGGATTAGATATAAAGGAATAGTTTGTGAAAAATGTGGAGTTGAGATAACTCGTTCAATTGTTCGCCGAGAAAGAATGGGACATATTGAATTAGCCGTACCAGTTTCTCATATTTGGTTTTTGAAATCCATCCCATCTAGAATTGGTTTAATACTTGATATAACAGCAGCTAACTTGAGAAAAGTGGTTTATTTTGCTGGTTATATTGTTACAAAGATAAATGAAAGTGAAAAGAAAAGAATTTTAAGTGAAGTTGAGGCTGAATATAAGATCAAGGTTAAAAGTTTTAAGACTGATAAAGATAAAGAAAAAATAAAGGAGTTGCTAATGAATGTGAAGAGGGACATTGATGAAATTCAGTTAGGAGTAGTTTTTGATGAACTTACTTATAATAGATTTTCCTTGAAATACGGAGCGATGTTTGAAGCTGGTATTGGGGCAGAAGCTATTTATAATATTTGTAAACAAGTTAATTTAGAAAAATTAAAAGAAGAGTTGATTAATGGTTTAGTAAAAGCTGGTTCTATAAAATCAGCAAAACTTAATAAGAGGTTAGGATTGATAGATTCTTTAATTAGATCTAATACTAGACCAGAGTGGATGTTTTTAATCCGTATTCCAGTAATTCCTCCAGCTTTGCGACCCATGGTGGTTCTAGGTGGTGGAAGACATGCTACTTCTGATGTAAATGATTTATATAGAAGGGTAATAAATAGAAATAATCGATTGAAGAAGTTGCAGGAAATTAATGCACCGGATGTTATTTTAAGAAATGAAAAAAGGATTTTGCAAGAAGCTGTTGATTCTTTATTGGATAACTCGATTCGTTATTCAGGATCTTCTTCTGCAATGAGTTCAGCTCAAAGACGACCATTAAAATCTTTGTCAGATAACTTGAAAGGTAAACAGGGTTTGTTTAGACAAAATCTCTTAGGAAAGCGAGTTGATTATTCAGGTAGATCAGTTATTGTGGTCGGTCCATATTTGAATTTAGATCAATGCGGTATACCTAAATATATGGCATTGGAATTATTCCGACCTTTTGTTATCTCAAGAATTTTGAAAGATGAATTAGCTCATAATATAAAATGGGCCGGACGATTAATTGAAGAAGGTGGACCAGAAGTGTGGGCTATTTTAGAAGATGTGATTAAAGATAAATATGTGTTGCTTAACAGAGCCCCAACATTACACCGTTTGGGTATTCAGGCTTTTCAACCATTGTTAATAGAAGGAATGGCTATCCAAGTTCATCCTTTAGTATGTTCTGCTTTCAATGCTGACTTTGATGGTGACATGATGGCTGTCCATTTACCTCTAACTATGAAGGCTCAAAAAGAAGCTAAGGAGATAATGGCAGCGGATAAAAATATATTAAAACCAGGAACTGGTAGCCCGATTGTTGATCCTAAAATGGATATGGCTTTAGGTTGTTATTGGATGACTAAAGTGATTGAGGGAGATAAAAATGATATGAAGTTTTTTGCTAGTGTGAATGATGCTATTACCGCTTGTGATTTTGGTATTACTGATTACAGAACTTTGGTTAAAGTTTTGGCTACAGATGGTCCAAAGTATGCTCAGTTTAAAGGTGAAGTATTTGAGACAACAGCAGGTAGGTTGTTATTTAATAGCATCATGCCTAAGGATTATCCTTTTATAAATGCTGAAGTCGGTAAGAAAGATATTTCTAGAATAACCAACGATTTGATTAAAAGGTATGGAATGAGAAATGTAGGACCCGTTCTAGGTAAAATAAAAGATTTTGGATTTAAATACGCTACTATGTCAGGAATTACGTGGGGAATTGATAATGTAAAAATTTCTGAAGCTAAATATGATATAGTTAGTAAATCTAAAAATAAATCAAGTGAGGTTTGGGATCAATATGATGAAGGTTTGTTAAGTAAAGACGAGAGAAGGAGAAAAAATATTGAAATTTGGCATGCTACTAAAGATGAATTGGAAGGTCTTATTCCTGAAACATTGGATAAACAAGGTTCTGCCTATAATATGTGGATCTCTGGAGCGAGAGGTTCTTTAGGCCAATTTACTCAGATGGCTGGAATGAGAGGTCTTATTCAAAATACAGCTGGTGAGACTATTGAGACACCTGTTATTTCTTGTTTGAAAGAAGGATTAACTTCGATTGAATATTTCACTACTACTCACGGTTCTAGAAAAGGTTTAGCTGATACTGCTTTGAATACAGCTAAGGCTGGTTATTTAACTAGAAAGTTATTCGATGTAGCTCAGGATGTAGTTATTACTGAGGCTGATTGTGGAACAAAAAATTATGTGACTCTTCGAAAAGAATCATTGTCTGGAATAGAAATTTCTTTAGCGAAAAATATTATTGGGAGGGTTTTAGCTAAAAAGTTAGAAGATAAAGATGGTAAAGTAATTTTCAAAAAGGATCATTTAGTTACAGAAGATGATGCTAAGACTATTGAAAATGCTGGAATTGAAGCTGTTGATGTTAGGTCACCAATGACTTGTGGTACTTTTCGAGGGATTTGTCAGAAGTGTTACGGAAAGGATTTGGGTACCAATGAATTGGTTGATTTAGGTGAAGCTGTGGGAACTATTGCTGCTCAAGCTATCGGGGAACCTGGTACACAGTTGACTATGAGAACCTTCCATACTGGGGGTACTGCTTCTGTGGGAGGTGATATTACTCAAGGGTTACCAAGGGTAGAGGAAATTTTTGAAAGAAGAACTCCTAAATCAGTGGCAACTGTGAGTCATATTAATGGGACAATTACAGATTTTGTTGAGACAGCTAAGGAAAGAAAACTTACTCTTATGCCTGATGTTGATAGTCGTTCAGCTACTGCTAAAGGTAAACAACAACTTGATTATGTTATTCCTTATAACAGGGTACTGTTAGTTAAAGTAGGAGATAAGGTAAAGAAAGGTGATATTTTAACAGATGGTTCTGCTGATATTGCCGAGTTATTTAAGTATGCTGGAAAAGAAGCTGCTAGGGAATATATCATTAGGGAAACTATTAAGATTTATGAATTACAGGGAGCTTCCACTGCTAGAAAACATATTGAGGTTATTATTAAGCAGATGATGTCTCGAAGAAAGATTAAATCATCCGGAGGAACTGCTTTGGCTGTGGGTAAAATAGTAGAGGATACTTTGTTGGATAAAGAAAATAAGATTGCTAGAGAAAACGGTTTGGAAGAAGCCAAAGGCTCTTCTCTGGTATTAGGAATAACAGAAATATCTTTAACTAGAGAAAGTTTTCTATCTTCTGTATCTTTTCAAAATACTACCAAGATGTTGATTAATTCATCAATTAACGGTGCCAAGGATAAATTGGTTGGATTAAAGGAAAATATTATTGTTGGCCGATTGGTACCAGCTGGTTCAGGTTTTAAAGGTAGTAAGAAATGGGAGATGATTGAAGCTGTTGGAGAAATTGATGAAGGAGGGGGTGAGGATTAGATATGGGAAAGGTTTTGTTTTGGGGCTAAGGTCTTCAACACTATAATTGTTATGGATAACGTTGAAAAAATAAAAGATCATTTAAATATTGAGGATGTGATTGGGTCTTATATTAAGTTAGAGAAATCTGGCTCGAATTTAAGAGCTTGTTGTCCTTTTCATAATGAGAAGACACCATCTTTTTTTGTTTCTCCCTCCAGAGGAACCTATAAATGTTTCGGTTGCGGAGAAGGAGGAGATATTTTTTCTTTTGTGGAAAAATTTGAAGGAGTTGATTTTAAGGGAGCTCTAAAGATTTTAGCAGAAAAAGCTGGAATAACCTTGGAGAAAGAAGATCCGAAAAAAACGAATGAAAGGAAAAGAATTTATGATGTTTTAGAGAAGGCTACTCAGTACTTTGAAAATAATTTAAAGAAAAACAAACCAGCAATAGAGTACCTAAAGAAAAGAGGTGTGACTGATCAAACTATTCAAAGGTTTAGATTAGGTTTTGCGGATGAGGGTTGGCAAAATTTGTATGAATTTTTAAAGAAGAATTTATATACAGATAAAGAGATTGAAGAAGCTGGTTTAATTAAGAAGAAGGAGAAAGGTAGTGGTTTTTATGACCGATTTAGGGAAAGGATTATTTTTCCTTTATTTGACAATTCGGATCAACCAATTGCCTTTTCCGGAAGGTTTTTTGGAAAAGAAGATAAAAATGGTTATGTGATGGCTAAATATTTGAATAGTCCAGAGACTATTCTGTTTAGCAAATCTAACGTACTTTATGGGTTTAATTACGCTAAGGGGAAAATAAGGAAGAATAATTTTTCAATTTTAGTGGAGGGGCAGATGGATTTAATTATTTGTCATCAAGCTGGTTATGATAATACTGTGGCCAGTTCAGGGACAGCACTAAGTCGTGGACACCTTCTTTTATTAAAGAGACTTTCAGAAAGAGTAGTTGTTGCTTTTGATGGAGACGAAGCTGGTTTTTCTTCTGCTTGTCGTGCTACTAAGATTGCTTTGGCTGAAGGGATGGATGTACGATTAATGGAAATTCCCAACGGTTTTGACCCAGCCGATTTTATTTTAAAAGATAAGCAGGGTTGGCAAAAAGCACTTAAGGGGGCTAAACATATTATTGATTTTTATTTAAATAAATTAATTTTAGAAATAGAAGATAAACGAAAGCTGGGTAAAGCTGTCCAAGAGAAAGTCTTACCGTTTGTGGCTCTGGTTGAAAGTGAAATTGGTAAAGCTAATTTTGTGGAGGAAATGGCTGATAAATTAGGAGTTCCCAATAAGGTTATTTGGAAAGATCTTGAAAAGATTAAAAATACTGATTTTACTGATTTAGCACAATCAAATTTAAGTAATAATTTGAATAAATTGAAAGTTAAAGACAAGAAAAATCGTAAACATAAGATATTAAGGCAAATTTCAGGTATCTACTGGTGGCAAAAAGGTTTTAAAGAGCCTGTTATAGATTTAGATGAATTTGAGAAAGATATTAAAGAGACTGTTGGGGAAGATATTTTTAAAAAAATAAAAGATCTTAACGAAGATATAAAAAATGAGATTATTTTTGAGGTAGAAATTTTATACGGTGATCTAGAAGATACCAAGACAAAGATTAAAGAATTGTTTAAAAATTTAAAAATTGAGTTGTTGGAAGAAAAGATAAAAAAAACTAATTTTGAATATAAAAAGGCTGAAAAAGAAGGTAATACTGAGTTAGTCCTAAAAAAATTAAAAGAGTATAGTGAATTGTCGAAACAAAAAAGTAAATTATTAACGTCATAGACTCTT
>Ga0307992_1000567_pt1 | contig 23492 bp, 15 predicted proteins | sample EllFjometagen133_FD_203162 | JGI IMG/M metagenome (GOLD analysis project Ga0307992, IMG submission 203162) | Marine microbial communities from Ellis Fjord, Antarctic Ocean - #133 | ecosystem: Environmental > Aquatic > Marine > Unclassified | place: Southern Ocean | collected 2014-10-08
CATAATTTTCAATAAAAACTCCGATATCTTCAGAAAGGGCTATTCCTAATGAAACTGTATAGATCCCGGTAGGTTTTGCTGTTTCGCCATCCCATGCAGCTACGATATTGTACCCAAGTGAAAAGTTGCTACCAATAGTATGCAATGCTATAACCTTGAGCGAAGGTGCAAGATGACTGGTCATATATGCGCCGGTACCAGTTTGGGGAATACCTACACCGGCACAAAAAGCTACTTCGGGCCAAATACCCTGTTCCCGGGCAATATGTAACTTTGAGCTAATAAAAACCGGAGTGAATCCCTTTGTAATAAATTGAGTATCATCTCCATTCAAGCGTTCAATATTCTTAAGATAATCCATCCCAAGTCTTATTTCCAAACCTTTTGCAAGGCCATATCTTAACAAAGTGCTATTATAAAATATGTTTTCAACATCTAGTTTTACAAACTCATGCATAAACCCTGTCTCAATCTGCAAAAATCCTGCAGGCACAACTATGGGAGACTCTGACTGTGTAGGTCTGTCTGTTATTAAACCCGGCACTTTTACGGTATCCTGAGAAAATAACGAGAAAGACAATCCAAATAATAAAAACCCGTGAAAGAATAGTTTTCTTATCATTCGTTTATAATTGATATTACCTGGTTATATTGACTAACTCTGAATCAAAGGTAATATCAAAATTAAATATTTTATCTTTGAAGCCTTAAAATAAAGAAAAGTAATTATGAAACTCTTTCCAGTACATATTTCAGACTTCAAGCTTGATGGTGGTGCAATGTTTGGAGTTGTTCCTAAAATTCTATGGCAGAAAAAATATCCCTGTGATGAAAACAATTATTGCAATTGGGCTCTTCGTTCACTCCTGTTTGATAACGGGAAACAACGGATAATGGTTGATAATGGTTATGGTGACAAGCAGGATGAAAAATTTTTTAGTTTTGTTCACCTGCATGGTGGTTTGGGGTTGGAAGGTGCTTTAGAAAAGTATGGATATAAACCGGAAGATATTACAGATATGGTTATTTCCCACCTGCATTATGATCATTGTGGCGGTGGTGTAAAAAACAGCAATACCGGAACCGGGTTTGAAATGGTATTTCCGAATGCTACTTATTGGGTAAGCAAGCAACAATGGGAATGGGCAAAAAACCCTAATAAAAGGGAAGCAACTGCTTACCTGGAAGAAAATATACTTCCAATGCAGGAGAGTGGTCAGTTAAAATTCATTGAAGATAATATCGAATTATATCCGGGTTTTAATATCAGGTTATACGATGGGCACACTGCAGGTCAGATAATACCATTTATCAGCTATCAGGGGAAAACTGTAGTCTATATGGCTGATCTAATCCCGTCAAGTGCTCATATCAATCTTGCCTGGAATATGAGTTATGATGTGCAGCCATTAATAACACTTATAGAAAAGGAGGAATTTTTAGAAGAAGCTTATAAAAACGATTATATATTGTTCTTCGAGCATGATGCTTATAATGAATGCTGTACAATTGAAAAAACCAAAAAGGGATACCGTGTTAAGGAAACTTTTACTCTTGAAGAGTATTTTGAAAAGAGTTGATCAGAAGTAAGTAAATTGAAATACGATAAGGTACCTGAAGCAGTAAAGAAATAATATTATTGAGACAGTCATATCAATACCAATTATCCATCGGACAGGTATTAGCTTTCGGGCATATATAAATGAAGCCAGCATCCTAAGAAATAGTTGAATAAAGAAAAAAAAGAAAATAAGAAACCCATTAGGATTCCACTCCCGTGCTTCCTGGAAATTCCCCCTTACAATCTCAGAAAAGCTGTGTGACAATCCACAGGAGGGACAGGGTTTTCCAAGAATCTCTTTATGTACGCACTTAACAGGATAGTTGTCCTCCTGTGGAGAAAAAAAACCGGAGTAAATAAATATTATTACAATTACTCCGGCAAAGATTATATTTATCCTGTGGTAGGCATTAAACCAACCGGGAAATTTTTTCATTGATACTATTTAATTCAAGTTACTGGTTACTAGCTACTTGTTTCTGGTAATATGATTGAATATCAAATATCTGTGTTTGTTTATTTAATTTGCTAATATTATTACAAATTATGTAATGCTCTTAACTTCAAGCAACTAGAAACCAGTAACTAGCAACCTAGTTTATTTAGTATCTGTAGTATCATTCAATTCCTTCACAAACTCTTTCATTGCTTTCCCTGCTGCCTTCCCCATTTTAGCAGCTTTTTCATCATCGGTTAATTCATCATTTCCTTCAAGTTTCTCCATCGTTTCTTCCATATCCTCGCCAATTTCCTCAACTGATTTTTCTACATCATCCAATGCTTCTTCAAAATCTTTCCCATATTCACCTTCAAATTCATCCCCGAATTCTTTTGCAACTTTTTCAATCTTATTCTTAATATTACCACCCTCAGTTGCAATAGCGGCAAAGAAAATTATTTGAATTAATCCGATACTTATTGCAATAATAGATACAACCAATGCACCAATTATTACACCCTTACTACCATTACCTTTGTTTGCCTGTGAAAAAGCAACTAAGCTTAAAGCCAGAGCAATCACACCCGGAATAATTGCTATCCAACCGACACATGGTATCATTGCCAGAATTGCTGCCAATATACCGATAACAAGACCTGCAACCCCCAGGCCCTGTCCTGCTGAAGTTTTTTGTTCTTCCATGTTTTTTTTATTTTGTTACAATTCAAAGATAATAAAATTTGAAGAAGTGCCTAAAGTTTGAAGTTCCTAAAGTGCCTAAAATTTGAAGAACCTAAAGTTTAATATGTACTTTGCAATTTCCAGTCTGCAGTCGGCAATCGGCAGTCGGCAAAATGAAGAAAGAATAAATACTTTTTTTCCAAGATTTTTTTTGGGTAATCTAAGAATAAAATTTATTTTTTGTGAATTACCGACTATAGACTGTGGACTGTGGACTGCCTACTGTAGACTGTGGACTGATTATTTCTATTCTTCAATTGTACTGATAAGTATCTCCAATAATTTCACTGCGCCATTAGATACAGGGGTACCCGGACCAAAAATTCCGACAACTCCTTTATCATAAAGGTATTTATAATCCTGTGAAGGAATTACTCCTCCAACTACTACCAGGATATCTTCACGTCCAAGTTTTTTCATTTCATCCATTACCTGTGGAACGAGTGTTTTATGGCTTCCCGCCAAGCTGGAAATACCAAGCACATGAACATCATTTTCAACAGCCTGTTTTGCTGCCTCAAATGGTGTTTGGAACAGGGGGCCAATATCTACATCAAATCCGATATCAGCATAACCTGTTGACACTACTTTTGCACCACGGTCATGCCCGTCCTGTCCCATCTTTGCAATCATTATCCTGGGTTGACGGCCTTCGAGCTTAGCAAATTTTCCTGCAAGCGCTCTGGCTTTTTTGTACATTTTATCTTCCATTGATTCTGATGAATATATTCCTGAAATTGAACGTATTACTGCTGTATATCTCCCGGCAACTTTTTCTATAGCCATTGATATTTCTCCCAAGGTAGCTCTTTTTTTCGCCGCATCAACCGATAATTCAAGTAAATTGGTTTTGCCGGAATTACATGACATGGTTATTGCATCAAGTGCTTTAATAACTTCCGCCTCATCCCTGTTTTTTTTAAGTTCTCTAAGCCTTTTTATCTGCGATTTCCTTACTGAAGCATTATCTATTTCCAGAATTTCAATTGGATCTTCTTTATCGAGTCTGTATTTATTTGTTCCAACAATAATGTCTTTCCCGGCATCTATTCTCGCCTGTTTCCTGGCTGCTGCCTCCTCAATACGCATTTTAGGGATTCCCGTTTCAATAGCTTTAGCCATACCTCCCAGCTCCTCAACCTCTTCAATAAGTTTCCAGGCATTATTTGCCAGTTCATTTGTAAGATTTTCAACATAATAAGAGCCGGCCCATGGATCAACACTTCTGGTAATCTGCGTCTCTTCCTGTATAAAAAGTTGAGTATTACGGGCAATTCTCGCTGAAAAATCTGTTGGCAAGGCAATTGCTTCATCAAGTGCATTCGTATGCAACGACTGTGTATGCCCCAGGGCAGCACCCATAGCTTCAACGCACGTGCGTGCAACATTATTAAACGGATCCTGCTCGGTAAGACTCCATCCTGAGGTCTGGCAATGAGTTCTAAGTGCCATTGATTTTGGATTCTTCGGATTAAATTGTTTGACAATTTTCGCCCATAACATACGTGCAGCACGCATTTTAGCAATTTCCATAAAATGGTTCATTCCAATACCCCAGAAAAAGGATATTCGGGGGGCAAAAGAGTCAATATCCATACCTGTACTAATACCAGTTCTTAAATATTCCAGGCCATCAGCCAGTGTGTATGCCAGTTCAATATCAGCCGTAGCACCTGCTTCCTGCATATGATATCCGGAAACACTAATGGAATTGAAATGTGGCATATTCTTAGAAGAATATTCAAATATATCAGCAATAATTCGCATAGACATTTCAGGAGGATATATATAGGTATTACGAACCATAAATTCTTTGAGTATATCATTTTGAATTGTACCCGTGAGTTGTTCAAGCTTTACCCCTTGTTCCAAAGCTGCAACTATATAAAAAGCCAGAATCGGTAAAACTGCTCCGTTCATTGTCATAGAGACAGACATTTGATCCAGTGGTATCTGGTCGAAAAGCACCTTCATATCAAGCACAGAATCAATAGCAACTCCTGCTTTCCCTACATCCCCGACAACCCTTTCATGATCAGAATCATAACCCCGGTGAGTAGCCAGATCAAATGCTATTGACAAGCCTTTCTGACCTGCAGCCAGATTTCGCCTGTAAAACGCATTGGATTCTTCAGCAGTTGAAAAACCGGCATACTGACGTATGGTCCATGGACGCATAACATACATTGTAGAATAAGGTCCGCGGAGAAAAGGTGTCAATCCCGCCGCGAAATCAAGATGTTCCAGTTTATCTATATCTTTTCTGGTATATACCGGCTTAACCGGTATCTTTTCAGCTGTCTGCCAATCTGATGGTATTTTATTCTTCTTTTCCCACCCGACATCGTTAAGAGATGATTTTCCGGAATTTTTAAAATCTATTTTTGAAAAATCTGGTTTCATATTTGTAATTTAATAGGCTGATTTATTACAACATTTTCAATTTTTGCTGAAAATTTCTCAATACATCCGGCACATCCGTTTTAATATGTATAAAGTGTTTATACCCGGTTTCTTTCAGGTTATCAATTGATATTTTCGGATATCCTGCAATAACCAGAATTGCTTTGTCACTTAAACTCTTATAGATTGTGTCTGCGATTTTGGGATATTCCTCATCCGAACTGCATAAAACAACAATTTCAGGATTTCTTTTGCCTGCTTCATTCAATCCTTCTTCTACTGTTTCAAACCCTGTATTGTCAATAATTTTAAAACCTCCAATGGAAAACAGGTTTGTAGCAAAGGCAGCCCGGGCTTTTCTCATTTTTTTATCCCCGTATGTAAAAAGGAAAACTTCAGGGATTTTACCTTTAAATTTCTCAGTGTTCATTCGCAATTCTTCGAATGTTTCAGCAACACGGATTCTTTTCAAGGGTTTGGTTATCAAATTATCTGCAGGTTTAATACTCTCTTTGCTACCCACTGTAACATTTTCAATTGCAGATTCACTGGCATCAACATACAGGTTAGTTCCAACCAGCACTTCTTTCCGTTGTGCCAAATTCATGCTCCGTTTCCTGCACAATTCCTCAATTTGTTCCTGTATAAATCCATTCTGTAATGCAGCAATGTATCCTCCGTCTTTTTCTATTTGCTGAAATAGTTTCCAGGCTTCCGATACAAGTGAATCTGTTAATGATTCAATATAATAAGAACCTGCAGACGGATCAGTTACCTTATCAAAATACGCTTCATTCTTAAGTATTATCTGTGTGTTACGTGCTATTCTTTCCGAGAAACCGGAAGAATCCCTGAAACTCCGGTCAAACGGTTTTACATATAGCGAATTTGCACCCCCGATTGCTGAAGCCATTGCCTCGGTAGTTGTCCGTAACATATTTACATATGGATCGTAAATCGTTTTATTAAAGTCAGGTGTTTCAGAGTGGATAAAAGTTTTTAAACTATCTTTCGATTTTGGCCCCCATGCCTGTACAATCATGGCCCACAACATTCTTGCAGCCCGCAATTTGGCAATTTCCATAAAATAGTTGGATCCCGAACACAGGTTGAATTGTATATTTTGAGCAATAAGGTCAACCGACAATCCCATTTCGGTTAATACAGAAAGGTATTCATTCCCTGAAGCAATACTAAATGCCAGTTCCATTACAGCTGAAGCACCTGCATTACAAAAACCTATCCCGTTTATACCGATCAGTCTAAATGAAGGAAACCTTTTACCCCAATTTTTAATAAGTCCGGCTGCATCATTAATATCCTTCTCCCTGTTTGTAATGAATTTCCCGTTATTTGTAAGATACCCAAAAGGATCAAAATTTGCAGAACCGGTAACTTTTCCGGTATCGATTTTTCTCTTTTCAACTAACTCTGCAAACTGGGAGATAAGTTTTGGAGTTTGGATTTCGGAAAGAAAATTGATGCCTGTTTTTTCCAATTCAATTCCATCCAGCAGTTTTTCCAGATCACCAGGGGTTTTTATAGCACCATTTTTTACAATAAATCCCAGCGTAGTTGCTCCTTTTTCCAATACCCGAATCGCTTTGAGGTTTGCTTCTTCAGGCTGCTTTACAAGAATATCCTCACGGATATCCCATTTATTTCCAAACTTACTATATCCCCTTGTATAAGGAAATTCTCCCGGATGAGAGTTTAGATAATCAAGTTGCTCAAGATGTTCAGAGCGATAATATGGTTTTACACTAATACTCTCCGGAGACTTCCAGATAAGTTTTTTTTCGTAATCAACCCCTTTCAGGTCTTTTTTAATTTTCTCTTCCCATTCCTCTATTGAAACTGCAGGAAAATCTTTAAACAAATTTTTGCCTTTTGTTTCTGACATACCAATATTTTTATTCGAAACAAAATTAATGGTTTTTTAGATGAATCATCTAATGATTTTTATCATTCTATTTAAGCAACAGAAACAATACAGATCAAAATGGAAGGTTTTCGCTATACTTTACATTTTTGTTAATTGTTAACTGTTGTCTGCCAACTGTTGACTATTGACTGCTAACAGCCGACTAATCTTATACGTATTTCTTAAAAATTGAAGGCAATCCCAAGTGCCATATGCAAAGAGTTCATTGATATTTCGAACTGGTCATCCTGTAGATCATGTGGAATATTATTACTTGTATAGCTGTTATTCGTAACAAGCGTCGGTTTACTATGATAATAATCAAGTGCTAACCTGATCCCTGTTCCTCTCCCTACTCCAAATCTTACTCCGGTTCCAAGAACATACCCGAAATTAAATTCATCACCTTGTGTAGAACTCTGGAATTCACCATTATCCAGTTCAATGCTTATATCCCGTGAGGGAACAAAAATAAAACTTAACCCTCCCAGGGCTTTAAAGTCAATGTTAATATTGTTCAGTGGAATAGAAATTTGGGGGCCAGCCATAAGGTTTACATAGTTCCACTTCCCGGCATCAAAACTATAACCAGGGTCAACCGGCACGCTAAGGATCGGGAATTTTTCAATTATATCATCATACAAAGCATTCTCAAGTGATTCTCCGCCACCGTAGCTTGATCCGAAAGAAAAAGTACCTCCTACACCAACAACAGGCATAAAGAAATAAGCACCGTCAAAGTTGATAACAAAATTCGAACCGGCAAATCCATCTGAATAGATATCCACCGTTTCCGAAAAACTACCAACCGGAATTGATGATCCCATGGTCAGGCTCATGAAACTTTTCTGAGCATAGCAAGCAGTTGTAATAAGGAATAAAAAAAAGAATGTTTTAATTCTCATGACTATATTTTAAAAGTAAAAATTCAAAATTTATATATCAAAAATAAGAATTTTTTTTCAGGCAAACTCATTTTTCATCTTTTACTAAAAATAAAGGATCCCAACCAGGTTGAGATCCTTATAAAATAATATCTAATCTGTATAATTAACCTAAGTTGCTAGTTACTGGTCACTGGTTGCTAGTTACTTGAAATCAAGAGTATTATATAATTTATTTTATAATATTAGCATATTATATAAACAACCTTATGCGCTTGGTATTCAATCACATAACCAGAAACAAGAAACTAGTAACCAGCAACTTGAGTTAATTAATCAAGCGATCCTATCATTTTCTTCGGATCTACCCATTCATCGAATTGTTCTTCCGTCAGCAACCCGGATTCAAGAGCAGCTTCTTTAAGAGTTGTTCCTTCGGTATGAGCTTTTTTAGCAATTTTTGCCGAATTTTCATAACCGATATGCGGGTTAAGTGCAGTAACCAGCATAAGTGAATTCTCAAGATGTTTTTTGATGTTTTTTAAGTTTGGTGTAATACCTACAACACAATTATCACAAAATGAAACACATGCATCTCCTAATAAAGTTGCAGATTCGAGAAGGTTATGAATCATTACCGGTTTAAAAACATTAAGTTGAAAATGCCCCTGCATTCCGGCAATATTTACAGCTGTATCATTTCCAACTACCTGGCAGCAGACCATAGAAATAGCTTCATTTTGCGTGGGATTTACTTTACCAGGCATTATAGAAGAGCCGGGTTCATTAGCAGGAAGATTGATTTCACCAATTCCACATCGTGGTCCTGACCCTAAAAATCTTGTATCGTTTGCAATTTTCATAAGGCTTACAGCAATATTTTTTAATGCTCCGGACGTTTCAACAACAGGACAATGAGCAGCCAGGCAGGCAAATTTATTAGGTGATGTTACAAATGGATAACCGGTAATTTCAGCAATTTTTTTAGCAGACAATACATCAAATCCTTTAGGTGCATTAAGCCCTGTTCCAACAGCAGTTCCTCCCAGTGCCAGTTTTAACACATTCTCAAGAGGACAATTTATGGATTGCAGTCCAAGCTCCAATTGATATACATAAGCAGAAAATTCCTGTCCCAAAGTTAAAGGAGTAGCATCCATCAGGTGAGTTCTACCTGTTTTAATAATATCTTTAAATTCCTCCGATTTCTTTGCCAAAGCATCTTTTAACCTTGTAATACCGGGTATAGTTACTTCAACAATCTTTTTATAAGCAGCAATATGCATTGCTGTAGGAAATGTGTCATTGGATGATTGTGATTTATTCACATCATCATTAGGATGAATAAGACGGTCACCTTTACCAAGTTCTCCACCAAGCAACACATGTGCACGATTAGCAATCACTTCGTTTGCATTCATGTTAGACTGGGTTCCTGATCCGGTTTGCCAGACAACAAGTGGAAAATGGTTATCTAATTTCCCTTCCATTATCTCATCACAAACCCTGGAAATGATTTCTTCTTTTTCTTCAGATAACTTACCAAGTTCCATATTGGCTTTTGCAGCAGCTTTTTTCAAAACACCAAATGCCCATATAATTTCATCCGGCATGGTACCTTTGCCAATCTTAAAATTGTTTTTCGATCTTTGGGTTTGAGCCCCCCAGTACTTATCAGCAGGAACTTTAACTTCACCCATTGTGTCTTTTTCGATACGGTATTCCATAATTTTATTATTTTGTGGATTAATATATTGAATAATAGTTATACAATCAGATTACTTTAAATAATAAGATTACGAAAATAGGAAATAATCACTATAAATAATATGTTTTCTAACAAGGTAAAATTTCTGACTAACGATATGCAGGATTAAATCTTTCCCCCAAACTCCATCAGGTAAGTTTTTATTAATTCATTCAGATCACCATCAAGAACCCCTTGTACATTAGATGTTTCGTGTGATGTTCGCAGGTCCTTAACCATTTTGTAGGGATGCAATACATAGCTTCTGATCTGTGAACCCCATTCAATTTTCTTCTTCGCACCTTCGATTTTTGCTTTTTCCTCCTGCCTTTTTCTCAGTTCCAGTTCATACAGATGTGATTTTAAAAGTCGTAAAGCATTATCTTTGTTTGCTTGCTGCGACCGTGTTTCCTGGTTTTCAACTACAATACCAGATGGTTGATGCCGCAGACGAACAGCCGTTTCAACTTTATTTACATTCTGACCTCCTGCTCCGCTTGCCCTGAATGTTTCCCATGTAATATCACCCTGATTAATCTCGATCTCAATATCATCATCAACCGCGGGAGATACAAAAACAGAAGCGAAAGTAGTTTGCCGTTTCCCCTGAGCATTAAAGGGTGAAATTCTTACAAGCCGATGCACACCACTTTCACTTTTCAGGTACCCATAAGCAAAATCACCCACAAATTCAAGCGTTACTGTTTTTACTCCTGCCTCATCTCCGGGCAGATAATAAAGCTCCTTAACCTTATATTTATTCCGTTCTCCCCAGCGTATATACATACGCATTAGCATCTCTGCCCAATCCAGTCCTTCCGTTCCACCTGCCCCCGGATTTATTTTAACTATTGCCCCCAGTTTATCCTCTTTTTTCTGGAGCATATTTTTCAATTCCAGATTTCCAATAAATTTTAAAACCTTTCCATACTGAAGTTCAACCTCCTCATCAGTAGCTTCACCTTCACGATGGAAATCAAAAAGCACAGTGAGGTCATCATAACTATTATTAACCTCCTCATAATCTGTAATCCAACTTTTTAAACCTGCTATTTCCTTAAGCTGTTTTTCCGCCTTAGAGGAATCGTTCCAGAAATCAGGTGCCTGTGTGATTTTTTCCTTTTCTGCAACCTCTTTTCTCAGATTATCAATGTCAAAGATGCCTCCTTAAAGCATCCCGGCGTTTGACTATCCCGTTTACTTGTTCCTGATTTATCATTTGATAGATTTTTTCATCCGTTCTCACAAAAATTTTTTAATCAAGTTTGTTTGTGAAGTTTTGATTAAAAAAAATTAATGTTCGTTTCAAAACTAATTAAGAACAACAAAATTAAGAAAAATGCTCCTTACAGCTAAATCCACTGCTGATTTTTTTTACCGGAATTGAATTCACAAACCAAGAATATTATTGATAACCTGCATAATCTTGTCATTTTCATAACCTTTACTAGCAGCATACCGGTATAGCTTCCCCTTTTGCTCAAATTTATTCCCTGCTTTTATATTCCCAAGCTTTTGTCTCATGATTTTTTCCAGTGTTTTGAAATATTCATCATCAGGAATTTTATTAACAGCCTCATTTATAATATATTCAGGTATTTGTTTAACTTTCATTGTTTGGCGTATCTTTATTATACCCCATTGGTTAAGCCGAAACTTTTCCTTAACAAACAGACTGGCATACCTGGTTTCATCAATGAATTTTTCAGCTTCTAAATCCTTTTGAATCCTTTCATGATATGCAGGATTAACACCCCATTGATCCAGTTTTTTCCTTATTCCGGAAATACAGGTTTCTTGTTTACTGCAAAAATTCTGAGCTTTACCAAGCGCTGCCAGGTATTTTCCGGTTTGTTGTTTATTAGACATCTTTTTATTTTTTCGTTCCCTTTATCATCCTGTCCTTATCATTGATATCCTTGCGAAGAATAATATTGTAATAGTTGAATTCTTCCAGTAGTTGAACCATTTGTTTCCCAAAACGTTCATTTATCTCAAAAAATATATTCCCTCCCGATTTGAGTTTTGACTGAGCAAATTGAAGGATCGCCCTGAAAAAAATCAACGGGTCGCTATCAGGAACAAATAACGCATCATTCGGTTCATATTTTAAAACGTTTTCATTCATTTGTCTCTTTTCAGATTCGGTTACGTATGGCGGGTTACTTACAATAATATCATAAATATCCAATATACCTGAAGTTTCAGGAAAGTTAATATTGAAGTTGAAAAAAGTTATATCAGTATTGTTTATTCCGGCATTCCTCCTGGCAACTTTTAGTGCTTCTTCAGAGTAATCAGACGCAAATATCTTTGCAGATATGTTGTTTTTAGCAAGAGCAACAGCAATACACCCGCTACCCGTTCCAATATCAATAATTTTACAACTATTGCTTCCTGTCTCATCAAGTATCCATCTTACAATCTCTTCGGTTTCAGGTCTGGGTATGAGGGTGTTTTTATTTATTTTAATATTACAACCATAAAATTCTGTTTCACCAAGAATATACTGAATAGGTTTGTATTCCTTTAATTCACTAATAATTTCGTTTATCTTAACAATAATATAATCCGGGACTTCCTTGTTGTTATTGATATGAATATCTGTTTTTGAGATATCCATCAGGTTTTGAAAGATAAGGTAAAGGAAATTCTGTAATTCAGGCAATGTGTATTGTTCCTTTAATTCTCTTTTAAACCCTGATGATAATTCACCAATATTTGTTAGCGGAGAAAATATCATAATTTCAAAGGTAAGAACATAGTTTAATAAAGAATATAACTTCGTGAATTGATCATAAAATCAATAAATATAAATAACCTTTAAATTTGAAATTCAATGTTTTATTTAAAGTCTGAGGCTAAGGCAAAGACTAAAAAACAAAAATCTTCAACTTATCCTGATTAAAAAATAATAGCAACGAAAATAAACATTAAATAGAGAAACAAAGTGGGTGAATTTCCCGTTAAAAGTATTTAAGTTTGGTCAAGTTTTTTACTATTTTTGTAATATTGCTTATATTTGATAATTAGAAATTGAAAAAGGAGGGTTGTTTTATGAAAACACAAAAGATAAAAACAAGAAAAAGTGGTTTTTTAACTGGTATTCTAATTGTTTCCATGTTACTTTCAATGAATGTAACAGGACAAAGTGCCAAAAAACATTTTAAGGCAGGTGTAGATTATGCTGAATCAAATAAATTTGAATTTGCTATTGACGAATTCACCAAGGCCGTTGAGCTTGACCCTGATTTTACGAAAGCTTATATTGAAAGAGGCAAATTATATGATAAAGCCGGAAATAAAGAAGCTGCCATTGAAGATTTTAGTAAAGCTGTCGTTTTTGAACCCAAAAACAATGATCTGTTTTATTACCTCGGTAAATGTTACAACGAGACAGGTAAGTACAACCTGGCATTGGGGGCTTTGAATAAAGCTACAAATCTGGCAAAAAGAGAACTGCCTCCTTACCAGGAAAAAATAACAACCCTTCTCGCACTGGAAAAATTCGAAAGAGCCCTGGAAGTTGCCGATACAGCCCTGGTAATTAAAGATAATTCCCTTAACAATTACTACAAGGGAATTATATTAGTAAAACTTGAAGAATTTGACAAAGCGGAAAAATTCTTTAATAAATCAATCACCAAAAGCAGATATTTTGTTGCGGCTCGTCTCGATCTGGCTGACTTATACAGGAACCAGGGGAAATTAGATAATGCCATGATACAATGCAATTGGGTGCTTAATCTGGACAAAAAAAATATTAAGGCTTATCAAATAAGGAGCGACCTGTATGTTAAACAACTTGAATATCCCAACGGAATAAATGATGTTTCAAGAATAATTATTATAGACACTGACAATCCGAAATGGTACGCGCTCCGCGGTAGTTATTACCAACAATTTAACCAACACCTGAATGCCATAAACGACTATTCCGTTGCCATTTCACTTGACAAAGAAAACCCTGATTATTATTTTGCCAGGGCTAAATCATATGAACATGCAATGAATTATTCATCAGCTGGTAAAGATTATGAAACTATTACTCAATTATCTGAATATAATGTTGATGCAAAAAAACTACTGGATGCAACCAGGGTAAGATTATTCGAAATAAACAGGGAAAATGATAAGCCGGAAATTATTATTGTTGATCCTGAGCCTGCAAGTGGGACTATCCTTGAATTACCCGGTGATAAAGAAACTGTTCTTATAAAAGGTAAAGTATGGGATAACAGTGATTTGAGCTATTTAAAAATTAATGATAAAGAAGTCCGTTTTGAGAAAAAAGAGAATCATTATGAATTCATATCAGATGTTGATATAAGGGATTTTGATGAATTGGAAATTACAGCCCTTGATGTATATGACAATAAACAAACCGGGATTTTCCCTATTAAACGAACAGAAGTAAATCCCCCGTTAGTAAAAATTATTGCTCCTTATGCATCTGACAATAATCTTATTTATCTTGAAAGTAATGATGCCACCTTATATATTGAAGGGCAAATAACGGATGAAAGTCATATTAGATCCATATTTATTGAAGGAGTAACTGCCAGTTACCGTATGGATGTTGAAAACCCTAAATTTTCAGCTAACATAGACATTTTGAATAAGAACAAATTTACTGTTATAGCTGAAGATATGTTTGGAAATAAAATTGAGAAAGAGTTTACATTAAACAGGGAAGGAGCTTTGATTTCACAAGATAATCCAATGGGTAAAACCTGGGTTGTTTTCATTGAAAATTCAAAATATGAAGTGTTTGCCAGTCTTGAAGGACCTGTAAAAGATATCAGTCTGATGAAAGCATCCTTTGCTAAATACCAAATCCATAATATTATCACCAAACAGGATATGACCAAGGCAGAAATGGAAAAATTCTTTTCCATTGAACTTCGTGACCTGCTTCGTAGCAACCATGTTAATTCTCTTCTTGTCTGGTATGCAGGGCACGGAAAGTTTGTTAACGAATCGGGTTACTGGATTCCTATTGATGCTCAACGTGACGATGAATTTACGTATTATAATATTAATACACTTAAGGCAGCTATGCAATCTTATTCAAGTTCATTAACACATACGCTGGTTGTAACTGATGCTTGTGAATCAGGTCCTACATTTTACCAGGCTATGCGGTCAACACCAAAAATAAGAAGCTGTGACGACTGGACTGCTACCAAGTCCAAATCCTCGCAGGTTTTTTCATCTGCAGGTTATGAGCTTGCAGTAGATAACTCTCAATTTACCAGAACTTTCGCTAATTCACTGGCTAATAATCCTAATGCTTGTATGCCAATTGAAAATATTGTTTCCCAGGTAACTATGGCTGTGGTAAAAAACAATCAGCAACGACCCAAGTTTGGAAAAATCGCCGGATTGGAAGATGAAAACGGTACCTTTTTCTTTATACTGAAAGAACAATAAATTTTAGTTAATATAACAATCGTAACCAGACAAAAAATCAATTATATTACCCTTTTTCATAGCTCATTAAATATAAATACAATGGCTCTTTATATTTCACTGTCCGGGAAAGTTATTTGTAACTTAAAGCGAATAATTATTTTTTCACTTCTGATGTTCATCTCATCAATCCTTCAGTCTCAATCATATTATTTTGATAACTACAGTGTTGAAGATGGATTGAACTCCTCGAAAGTATATTCATTATTACAGGATCAAAATGATTATATCTGGCTGGGAACAGCCGGTGGCGTTTCTCGTTTTGATGGAATAAATTTTGAAAATTTTACATCAGAGAATGGACTTGCCCCTAAGGGAGTACGTACTGTTTTTGCTGATTCAAAAGCCAACCTATGGTTAGGACATCTTGATGGAGGAATTTCTCGTTATAATGGAACAAAGTTTGAAATATTTAAACCCGATTCTATTCAACTCATTTCCGATATTACATCAATCACTGAAACTTCAACAGGTCAGATTTGGTTTACAACCGCAGGGAATGGGGCAATTCTTCTGAAGAATCCATTTGATGAAATTGATCAAATCTCAGCTGAAGTATTCAGGGGAAAAGATGGCTTAAGTAATAAAATTTTTAATTCTCTTCTTACGGGTGATGGCACATTTTATTGCTTAACAGATGTCGGTATTAAAAAGTATAATAAAACTGATAATAAATTTGACAATTATATTCTTCCGGATTTGACAAAATACTGGATGAAAACCGTAATGTTTGAAGACTCAAACGGAAATTTATGGTTTGGAACTTATCATGGCGGGTTATATAAATATCTTACTGACCAGGAAAAAATGGTTATCTATGACAGGAGAGACGGTCTGGCAAACAACTGGATCAGCCATATCACTGAAGATAGCCAGGGAAATGTCTGGGTAGGAACCTGGGGTGGTGGTATTACACGTTTCTCGGGAGAAAAGATGACAAATTTTACAGCTGATAATGGACTGGATGCCAGTCAAATACAATGCATAACAGAAGACAGGGAAGGAAATATTCTTATTGCAAGCCAGTTTCATGGATTATCGATTTACAAAGGAGAAAGTTTTATCACCATTATGCCTGAAGAAGGTTTGCCTGATAATAATGTCTGGGCTATTCAACAAGATAAAAAAGGGTCTTTCTGGTTTGGAACCAATAAAGGAATTTGCGTTTTCGATCCTTTAAAATCCGGTAAAGAAAAAATCCGTATTCTCAACCGGGAAAAGAACATGATAGATAACAAGATCCGGTTTATTAAAAATGACCTGGATAATAATCTTTGGATAGGTTCAAATGGAGGAGGTGTTTTTCAATATCTGATTGACAAAGAAAAATTTGTCTTTGATTCTTACCTCAACCAATTGCTGCCTGTTGATCATATTGTAAATGCGCTGGAAATTGATAATAAAAACAGGGTATGGATTGGTGCAAACGACAGGCTTATAGTATGGGATAATGATAAAGGTGAAGGAAAAACATATACTCAGATTTACGGACTTGCAGGAAACCATATTACGGCATTGCTACTTGATTCAAATGGTGATATGTGGATTGGGTCTGAAGCAAAAAACGGACTTACAAAATATGTAGCCAAAAGAGATACATTTATTAGAATTAGTCCGGAAAATATGCTTGTGCCAAAAACAATGGCCGAAGATTTAAATGGGAATATCTGGATAGGAACCACTTCGGGGGTTTTTGTTGTTGAAAAAGACAGTATTAATAAGCATTACTCAATATCTGACGGATTACTTTCAAATATTATTTCAGTTATCAATGTTGACACTAACAATAATATATATATAGGCTCAAATAATGGTTTGAATATATTAAACCAGTCTGAAAACAAAATATATACTTTCTGTGAGAAAAACGGTTATGTGGGTATCGAAACAAAAGACAATGCATCTTTCATGGATACTGATAAAAATTTATGGTTTGGAACAGCAAACGGTGTAACAAGATATGATCCAACCAAAGCCAGAAAAAATATTCCCGAACCATTAACCCATATAAAGTCATTAAAAGTAAATTATGAATCCCGGGTTATGACCTCCGGAATGAGCTTTAGCCACATGGAAAAATCACTCATATTTGATTATTACAGCATTTGTCTTTCAAACCCCGGAGCGGTACGATACAAAATTATGCTAAAAGGTGCTGAAGATAACTGGCGACCTGAAACAACAACAACGAGCGCAAATTATCCCTCCTTATCCCATGGCAAATATTCATTTAAGGTAATAGCAAAAAACAGCTCAGGTACCTGGAATTCCGAACCGGTTACATACGATTTTATTATCAGACCCCCGTTCTATCAATCATGGTGGTTCATTCTGGGATGTATAATTCTTGCTTTTGTTGCTGTTTTCGTTTTTATTAAAGTCAGGGAACGTAATTTAATAAAAGAAAAACAAATTCTTGAAAAGAAAGTAGCTGAACGAACTGCCGAGGTTGTTGAGAAAAGTGAAGTAATTGAGGAAATAAATAAAGATATTACAGCCAGTATTCGCTATGCAAAACGAATTCAAAAAGCTATACTCCCACCTGAAGATTCTATTTCTGAAACTTTTATCCTTTTTAAACCAAAAGATATTGTAAGCGGAGATTTTTACTGGCTTCATGTTTCTGATTCAAAGCTATTTATTGCAGCAGTTGATTGCACAGGACATGGTGTTCCCGGAGCGTTTATGTCATTAATAGGACATAATTCCCTTAATAAAATTGTTAAGGAATATGGTTTTACTGAACCCGCAGCAATTCTCGACCAGCTTAATGATGAGGTATGCGCAACTCTTACTCAGCAAAGTGAAAGTGATGAGGTAAAGGATGGGATGGACCTTTCTCTTATTGTTTATGATATAAAAACAAAGGACATGCAATATGCCGGAGCTTATAATGCTCTTTTCTTAATAAGAGATGGAGAACTTTTTGAAACAAAAGCTAATCGTTTCTCCATTGGCTTGTCGTCTATTCAAGTAGGTCAAAAATTCACGAACCACACAATTAAAGTTGAAAAAGGAGATGTGTTTTATCTTTTCTCAGATGGTTATGCTGACCAGTTTGGAGGAATTCACGGTAAAAAATTTAAAACAAGAAATGTAAAAGATCTTCTTCTTTCTATTCAGCATATGAGCATGAATGAACAAAAAGAACATCTAAACAAAACTATAGAAGAATGGAAAGGAGAGATATCTCAGATAGATGATATTCTATTTATCGGTATGCGCATAACAACCTAATAAGGTTCTTTGCTCTTCATTTCACAGCAGCAAAGTTTCTTGCTTCAACACTCCACGGTGGTGATTCTCTTATTGCTCTCATAATTTCAGATGGAGTCTCAATTACACTCCACATGTTCCGGTGTACTTTGCGCAGGAAATTTTCATTAATCATTCTCTCCAGAAATGTCAATAACAAATTATAATAACCTTTAGTATTAAGAATGATTATCGGTCCGGTATATAACCCTAACTGTTTCCATGTAATTGCTTCCATAAGTTCTTCTACCGTTCCACACCCCCCGGGAAAAGCGATAAGAGCTTCACTTTGATTAAGTATTGTCTCCTTCCGTTCATGCATTGTATCAACAACAATCAATTTCTTAATGCCCTCATGATGCCAGTTTTCATCTTTCATAAACCCGGGAATAACACCTATTATTTTTCCATTATCCTTGTTTACCCGTGTTACAATCTGCCCCATCAGTCCATGCTTTCCTCCTCCAAAATATATAGTTATTTTATTCCTGACAAGGATACCGGTTAATTCATCAGCCGCTTTAAAATAATCCTTATCAATTCTTGGACTTGAAGCACAGTAAATTCCAACAGTGGTTATTTCAGACATAATAAATAGAAAAAAAATATTTTAAAATTGGAGTTTTTAAAAACAAGGACGAAGTAAAAATTTACTTACAACAAAGGCTCCAGTTTTGAAATAAAATAACTTTTTGGAACAGCTCCAACTTGTTTATCAACCATTTTCCCATCCTTAAAAAACATAACAGTAGGAATATTCCTGATCCCAAGTTTTGATGAGATTCCCGGATTACTGTCTACATCTACTTTTGCCGCAAGAACCCTCCCTGCATACTCTTCACTAATCTCCTTAATAATTGGGTCTACCATTCTGCATGGACCACACCATTCGGCCCAAAAATCAATAATAACAAGTTTCTCTGATTTTAATACAACTTCTTCAAAATTCGAATCATTTACTTCAACTGTCATGATATTTATTTTTTAAGATAGTTACTAATTTTAGTATTTGCTGGTTCTTTTGGATAATAAACAAAAACAGGTTCGAATATAATTTAATTCAGTTTAAATCCAATATTTTTATTTTTTTCGAGGAAATTAATAAAATTGTCTGATAAATAAATTTTCCTTGTTCTGGAAAACATTTCAATATTATATTTCCCTTCGTTATCATAAATACTAAATTTCACTGTAGTTTTTCCATTGTTTTCCTTAGTAATCCGGTCAAAATCATCTATAAATTCAGGTGTGATTTCACTTATCGGCATTTCCAGTGAAATGGTATTAATAAGGTCTTCTCTTACATCAGGTAAAGGATATATCTTTTTTACTTTAAATTCCAACTCGTCATTATTGTAATATTTTGGCTGGATTTTTCCCTTTATCAATAATAAAAAGTTCACCTTGAAATAGTTTCTATAATTGATATAATCAGTGTTATACAATGTAAGCGGATATGTATCTGTATAATCCTGGATAGTATAAACTTCAAATGGACTCCCTTTCTTTGTTGTTCTCTCCTTAATATCGGTAACTATTACTGCCACTGTTATTTCTTTGTTTTTCAAAGACTTAGGATCACTAAGTTGTGCCAATGAAGTATTACAAAATTTATCTATTTCAAGCTGAAAGTCATCCAGTGGATGTGCAGAAAGAAATATTCCAATAACTTCTTTTTCTTTATTCAGTTTTTCCAGTTTTGACCAGTCAGTATCCTGAGGTATTTCAGGCTTTATTATTTCAAATCCCTGAGTATCCCCAAATAGTGATATCTGAGAACTGTTTTTCTCATTTTTTATTTTATTTCCAAACCTTATAAGATTTTCAATGAAAGAAATATTTTTTTTATCCAAACTAAAAAACTGTCCTCTTCCAATATCTTTAAAACTATCAAAGGCCCCTGCCATAGCAAGAGCTTCAAAGTTTTTCTTATTAATTGCAAACAGGTTTATTCTTTCAACAAAATCATAAATATCCTTAAACGATCCGTTTTTCTCCCTTTCAGTTATGATTTGCCGGGCTGCATTTTCCCCCATCCCCTTTATTGCTCCAAGCCCAAAAGGTATATTACCCTCCTTATTCACAGTAAATTTAATGTTACTCTCATTCACATTTGGACCAAGAACCAAAATTCCCATACGCTTGGTTTCATCCATGAACAAAGTAATTTTTTTTATATCATTAACATTTCTGCTAAGAACTGCAGCCATATATTCAGCAGGAAAATGAGTTTTCAGGTAAGCCGTTTGGTACGAAACAAAAGCATAACAAGTAGAGTGTGATTTATTAAACGCATACTGTGCAAAAGCTTCCCAATCCTGCCAAATTTTCCCAATAATACTTATGTCATATCCATTGGCCTTGCAACCTTCGAAAAATTTCTCTCTGAGTTCATCCATCACCTTCTTTTTCTTCTTTCCCATAGCTTTTCTCAAAGCATCTGCCTGACCACGTGAGAATCCGGCCATAGCTTGAGAAAGTTGCATCACTTGCTCCTGGTAAACGGTAATACCATATGTATCCTTCAGGTACTCTTCCATTACCGGAAGTTCATAACGAATTTTTTCCTGTCCGTGTTTTCTGAAAATAAACCTGGGAATATGTTCCATTGGTCCCGGCCGGTACAATGCATTCATAGCAATAAGATCTTCAAACCTGTTAGGTTGAAGTTCCTTAAGGTATTTTTTCATTCCGCCGGATTCGAACTGGAATATCCCGGTAGTATCACCGCGACTATATAATTCATAAGTTTTCTCATCATCAAGAGGAATGTTTTTTATATCAATATTTATCCCTTTTGATTCTTTTATATTTTCAATGGCATCCTTGATAATAGATAAAGTTTTCAAACCCAGGAAGTCCATTTTCAGCATTCCCACATCTTCAACATGACTGCCATCAAATTGTGTTACAAGCAAATCTGAGTCTTTACTTATTGATAAAGGAATATGTTCGATAAGCTTGTTTTTTCCAATTATTATCCCACAAGCATGCAATCCAGTATGGCGAACAGATCCTTCGAGAATTTCGGCAAATTTGAGAGTTTGTGAAACGAGCTCATTTCCTGATGTTCGTGCAGCTCTAAGTTCAGGAACCTCATTATAAGCTGATTTTAATGTAATTCCTGGTCGCTCAGGCACTAATTTAGCCAGCCTGTCAGCTTCGGCTAATGGGAGTTTTTGAATTCTGGCAACATCCCGTATTGCCATTTTAGCAGCCATTGTTCCAAAGGTAATAATTTGAGCAACATGCTCTTGTCCATATTTTTTCACCACCCATTTAAGAACCTTATCACGACCATCTTCGTCAAAATCAATATCAATATCAGGCATCGAAATTCTATCAGGATTCAGAAACCTCTCAAAAAGAAGTTTATATTTCAATGGATCTATATCTGTAATCCCGGTACAATATGAAACAACCGAACCGGCTGCCGATCCTCTTCCAGGACCAATGGAAACGTCCATTTTCCTTGCTGCATTAAGAAAATCCTGTACGATAAGAAAATATCCCGGATAACCCATTTTCTTTATTACAGACAATTCAAAATCTATCCTTTCCTTAATCTCGGCTGTAATATTTTCATATCTCGTTTTTGCTCCTTCAAAGGAAAGATGATGAAGGTAATCATCCTCATCGTTAAAGCCTTCAGGAATACTAAAATCAGGCATAACAGGTTTATGATTAAGCTCATAATCCTTTATTTTTTCAACAACTTTAATTGTATTCTCAATTGCTTCAGGAATATCAGAGAATATCTCACTCATCTCCTGTGGCGTTTTCAGGAATTCCTGCTTTGTATACCTTAACCTGTCAGGGTCATCCAGATCTTTACCAGTATTTAGGCAAATAAGTCTGTCGTGGGCTTCAGCATCTTCAGCATTAATAAAATGGACATCGTTTGTAGCAATCAGCTTAATGCCAAATTTTTCTGATAATTCAATTAGCCCTTTATTAACGATAACCTGCCGGGAAAAAGTGTCACTGTCAATCTCAGGATCACCGGTTTCGTGCCTCATTAGCTCAAGGTAATAATCATCACCGAAAATATCTACGAATTCTTTTACTACCTCTTCGGCTTTTTCACTTTTCTGATTTCGAATTACCGAAGGCAATTCCCCCCCAAGACAAGCAGAGGATGCAATAATACCCTCACTATATTTACGTAGCAGTTCTTTGTCTATCCTGGGCTTATAATAAAACCCTTCAATCCATGCAAGTGAAACCATTTTAACCAGGTTCTGATACCCTTTCAAATTCTTAGCCAGAAGTATGAGATGGTAACCGGCCCGATCTTCTTTTTCATCTTTCTTTAACCGGCTATTACGGGCAACATATACTTCACAGCCAATTATTGGTTTAATTCCTTGTTTTTTGGCTTCATTATGAAATTCCTTGACACCGAACATATTCCCATGGTCAGTGATGGCTATGGCTTTCATCCCTGTTGCTTTAACCTTCTTTATCAACTCCGGAATACTTGATGCCCCATCAAGAATAGAGTATTGCGTATGTACATGAAGGTGTGCAAAGTCAGTCATAACCATATTACATTCAGTAATAATTTATTTCTAGTGAAAAGAATTGAGAAAGATTTTGGATTATGGGATAATTCACAAAATTATTCCTCCCTTTAAAAAACAAAATTACACAAAACAAAATGTTAAAAAATATTTGTTGAAAAGTATTGAATAACTATAATTACCAGGTTTACTTTTTCAATAAATACATTTATTAGTAATTAAATAATTAAATAAAAATGTATCTTTGCACCCACTATTTTTTTAGGTAATTATTTTATTAATTAAAAGCGTAGAGAATGCCAGCAAAAATCAGATTAACAAGACATGGACGAAAAAAAAGTCCTTATTACCACATTGTGATATCTGATAGCAGGGCGCCACGGGATGGCAGATATATTGAACGGATTGGTATGTACAATCCGGGAACAAATCCTGCTACTATTAAATTGGATTTTGATAGAGCATTGGAATGGCTGCAAAAAGGCGCTCAACCTACTGATACCTGTAGGGCTATCTTATCATATAAAGGTGTATTAATAAAAA